>ERZ1034365.203-NODE-203-length-34125-cov-4.752408_pt1 | contig 34125 bp, 26 predicted proteins | sample MGYA00520615_ERZ1034365 | MGnify/ENA primary metagenome ERZ1034365 (study PRJEB33736, sample SAMEA104284505) | Azolla filiculoides | biome: Urban; feature: Water surface; material: Ditch water | place: Netherlands | collected 2015-10-28 | depth 0-0.1 m ...
TTGGCCTGCGGCCCAAGGCGGCACTGCTGTCGCATTCCAATTTTGGTTCGTCCAGCCAGCCCAGCGCCGTGAAGATGCGCCGGGTGCTGGAGTTGCTCAAGGTGCAGGCGCCCTGGCTGGAAGTGGACGGCGAAATGCACGGCGACGTGGCGCTGGACGGCGCAGCGCGCAAGGCTTTGATGCCCCACAGCGCGCTGGTCGGCGACGCCAACTTGCTGGTCTTGCCCAACATTGATGCCGCCAACATCTCCTACAACCTGCTCAAAACAGCCGCTGGAGGCAACATTGCCATCGGCCCGGTGTTGCTTGGTGCCGCCAAACCGGTGCACATCCTGACCGCCAGCACCACGGTGCGCCGGATTGTCAATATGACGGCTCTGACCGTGGCGGATGCCAACGCGACACGTTAAGGAAATTCAAGAAAGCAAGCACTCACTTGGCTTGAGTTGCAAATCCCTGGTGGCTGCCCAAATTTTGGGCAGCCACTTGCATTTTTAGCGCAGTTCAGTCACACTACGGCCTGAAATTTCGGGGTTTACCCGGAGTTTTCTAAAGGTGTATTTGTATGTTGCGAGCTGCATGCGTCGAAAAAAGTAAGTCCTTGCTCGCAAGCGTTCTGTTGCTGGTCAGCCTGTTTAGCCCCAGTTTGGTGCATTCCCGCAAGCCAGTGGCGGCGGACATTGCGACCCAGGTGACGGTAGCGGAGTTGCCGTCCCAAGGACGCCAGACGTACCGGCTGATCCAGCAAGGTGGACCCTTTCCATACAGCAAGGATGGCAGCGTGTTCGGCAATCGCGAACGGTTGCTGCCCGCCAAGCAGCGAGGCTATTACTTCGAGTACACCGTGAAAACGCCAGGTTCCCGTGATCGGGGCGCGCGTCGCATTGTTTGTGGCGGTCCACCCCGTGTCCCGGACGCCTGTTATTACACAGGCGACCACTACGCCAGTTTCAGCCGGATTGTCGAATAGACCGTCCGGCCCGTATTGTCCGGCCGACCAGGTCGCAACCAGTTTTTTGACTATTAAGAAAGAGCAGCGGAGATGGATACGCCACTTCGTACCGTGAGAACCAATATCGTGCAGTCGATTCGCGCATTCCGCGTGAGCGACCTGCAGGAGGCCGCCCAGGGGCTTGGTCACCACTTTTTGTACGCCAACCTGGCGCCAGCGCAAAGCAAGCAGGATGTGCTGGACATGATTGGTCAGCAATTCACCTTGCCGACCCATTTCGGCAAGAACTTCGATGCGCTGTACGACTGCATTACGGACCCGTTGCACAAGTCGGGTCCGCAGCCCGGCTTCATCGTGGTCCTGGAGCAGATTCCGGCCAACGGAAAGTTCGACAAGGAGGCGCGCGAGCAACTTCTGGACATCTTCCGCGATGCAGCGGATTACTGGGGAGACCGGAAGATACCCTTCCGATGTTTCTATTCTTTTCTGTAGCCCGTTCTGCACACACCAGCCAAGCAGAACGGGCTAACGAGGCAAAGAAGGAAGTCAACACCGGTGCCGTCGCAGGCATTGATTTGACGGCCGAGAATGGCGAAAAAATGCCCACCGACCTGTTGGTGGACATTTCTCCGCAGGCGCTGCGCATGAGCAGCCCATTCAACGCAGGGTACTGGCTCACAGCCGCCTGATCCCTGACGTTCGCACAACAAAAAGCCCGTCCAAGTGACGGGCTTTTTGTTATTCGGGTGGGACTCGATGCCGTGGCTTCAGCGCGGCTGGCTCAAGCGGCCAGCGCCTGGGCCAGCGCCACATACTCGGCAACAGGCACTTCCTCCGCACGGCGTTGCACGTCAAAGTGGTCAGCATGGCCTTTTTCTTCGAGCCATTGGCCCAGTGTGTGGCGCAAAATCTTGCGCCGCTGGCTGAACGCGACCCGGACGATCGTGGACAAAAGTGCCGGGTCCAGGGCGGCCGGCTCGGCGTGCGGCACCATGCGCACGACCGCGCTGTCCACGCGCGGCGGTGGATCAAAGCTTTCCGGCGGCACGAACAGCACGTTTTCCATCGCGTAACGCCATTGCAGCATGACCGACAGCCGTCCGTAGTCGCTGGTGGCTGGGCGGGCCACCATGCGTTCGATCACTTCCTTCTGCAGCATGAAGTGCTGGTCTTCGATCACGTCCACGTAGTCCAGCAGGTGAAACAGGATGGGGGTGGAGATGTTGTAGGGCAGGTTGCCTACGACGCGCAGCTTGAGTGCACCGGCTTGCTGCCGGACCGATGAAAAATCGACCTTCAACACATCCGACTCAATCACCGTGAGTTGCGGATGGTCGCGCAGGCGCGCGGCCAGGTCGCGGTCCAGCTCGATCACGGTCAGATGGCCCAGACGCTCGACCAAGGGCTGCGTCAGCGCAGCCAGACCCGGGCCGATTTCCACCATGGCCTGGCCGGGGCGGGGATCAATGGCGTCAACGATGGCGTCGATGATGCCGCGGTCCGCCAGGAAATGCTGGCCGAAGCGCTTGCGGGGAATGTGTTTCATGCGGGCATTGTCAAGGTGAGGGCGCAAGGCGCTGTCCGCCTCACTGGGGGGCTTCCCGGTACTCCACGTAGGCGCGTCCACGCACGTCCTGGGCCCAGGTTGTGTACGCCTCTTCCAGCTTTTTCTCCCGTACCAGGTTGCGAATGATTTCGCGTTGTTCGCGCGGGCTGAGCGTGGTTTCGCGTCGCTCCACCATCTGGATCAGGTGCACGCCAAAGCGCGAAACCAGTGGTTCGCTGACCTGCCCCGGCGCCAGCCGGTTCATCGCATCCTCGAATTCAGGCACGAACTGTCCCGGGCTCGCCCAACCGAGGTCTCCCCCTTCGCGGGCACTGCCGTCCTGGGAGTTGTCGCGCGCCAGGCTGGCAAAGTCGGCCTGGCCAGCCAGGATGCGGCGCCGGAAGTCGGCCAGGCGTTCGCGGGCGGCGGACTCACTCAACTGGGCACCGGGACGCAGCAGGATATGGCGCGCCCGGCTTTGGGTCACGGTCATGCCCGGCAGGCTGGCCTGGCGTTTCTCCACGACCTTCAGCACATGAAACCCCGCACCTGAGCGCACCGGTCCGGCAATGTCGCCCGCACGCAGCGCCTGCGTGGCTTCGATGAACAGGCCGGGGTAGCGGTCCGCACTGCGCAGCCCCAGTTGCCCGCCCGCCTTGTCGCGGTCAGGCGCGTCCGAGAACTCGCGCGCCAGCGCAGCAAAGTCCTCGCCAGCCCGGGCGCGTTCAGCCACGCGCGCCGCGCGGGCCTGCAGCGTTGCGGTCTGTGCATCGGTGGCGTTTTCAGGGACCGCCACAAGCACCTGGGCCAGATTGACCTCCATGCTGGAGGCGTCCGTGCTGCCCTGCTGTTCACGAATGAACTGGTCAATGTCGAGTTCGCTGACACGCACGCGGGGCTCGACTTCGCGCTCGCGCACGCGCGTCAGGAGCAACTGGTTGCGCAGTTCTTCACGGAACTGGCTCAAGGCAATGCCGTCCTGCGTCAGACGCCGGCGCATTTCGGGCACGCCAATCTCGTTCTGGCGTGCCACGCTGAGTTCGGCCTGGTCCACGGCTGCGTCGTCGATCTTGATGCCGGTCTCATGCCCCACCTGCAGTTGGGCCTTTTCGCTGATCAGCCGTTCCAGCACCTGACGGGCCAGCACTTCACGCGCGGGCAGGGCCGCACCCTGCTGGGTCATTTGCTGCTCGATACGCACCAGCCGCGCGCGAAGCTCGTTGTTGGTGATCGGTTCGCTGTTGACCACCGCGACGATATAGTCGGCCGCGCGCTGTGTGGCGCTGGCCGGCCGGGTCGGGAGTGCGCTTTCGCCCAGCTTCCCGGACGGACGCAAGCCTTGTGCCGGGGTCGTCAGCGGCAACCAGGCGGCCACGAGCAGGGTCGCCGCCAGGGCGGTCCGCGGGAATGCGGCGCGAGAGCTTGGATTGGTGTTAGTCATAGTTGCTGAAGCGGCTGGGCTGGGTGATCTGCTCACGCAGGTACTGGTAACGTGGAATATTCTCCCGCAGGGTTTTCAGCGGGCTGGAGCCGATGTGCGAGAAGCCGACAAATTCGAGCTGCACCATGATGCGGCTGCTGGCGGTCGTGCTGCCGCTTTGCTGGCGGTCCAGCACCACGCGGCCGAGCCAGCAGCCGGCGTCGTACTCGAAACCGGCAATGACATCGACGAGTTTGCGTTCCTGCAGGCTGTAATTCAGGCGTCCGACGCTGTACCAGCGGCCAGCGCCCTGACCCTGGCCGGCACCGAGTTCCCGGCCCTTGTCGCCCCACAGGTCGTTGAGGGGCCACTGCCATCCGATGTCGAGCTGCTCGCTGGCGCCGCGTTGCAGCCGGTAGGCCGCACTGACGACGCGGTAGTTGCCGGGGCTGTAGCGGCCACCCAGCGTGGTGCGGATGGAGCGGCCGATCTTCGGGTTGAACTGCAGGGTGGAGTCCACGCTCCAGCGTGGGTCCCAATTGACCGAGGCGCCGACCAGCACATCACTCAGCCGCTCGCTGGCGGGCGTCACGCCCGGCAGGGTGACCTTCTGGTCCGAGAACCGCAGGCGCTGGGCAATCCCGAAGCGCGCGGCCTCGCCGCCGGTGGCAGGGTCCAGCAGGCGCGTGGTCACGCCGAGCGTCAGCAGGTTGTTGTCGGCAATCCGGTCGTGCCCGACAAAGGCGTTCTCGGAATAAATGGTGGCAAAACTGAAATCGTTCGCGCCCGAGTCGTAGTTGGGCAGTGTGCTCTGGTCGCGGTAGGGCGTGTACACGTAAAACGCGCGCGGCTCCAGCGTCTGGCGGAAGGTGCGTCCGAAGTAACTGGCGTCACGTTCCAGCACCAGACCGCCGTCGACGCTGAAGGTCGGGAGCACCCGGCTGGCGCTGGTCGCACCGCTGGACAGCGCGGCATCGAACGCGTAATTGGTGGCATGCAGCTGCAGCTTGGGCGTGATGAACCCGCCGGGCCGCACCCACGGCCGGCTGAGCTGCGCCAGCGCGAAGCTGCGGTGGGCGTTGGGCTGGCCAGTGCGCGCCGTGTCGGCGGAGAAGCGGGTGTAATCCACATCCGCTGAAAAATCCAGTCCGGCCAGGGGGCTTGCGGCATAACGGGCCGTGAGTTGCGGCATGCGGTCGTAAGGCGGCACGATCGGCGCCGCAGTGTCCTGCAAGGTCTGCCATTTCAGGGCCCGGGCGCGCGCGGTCAGGTGGCCTTCGCTCCAGAACAGGTTGGCGTCGTTGGGCAGAAGCCGCCCGGTCAGTGACGTGCTGACGCGGGTGAAATCGCGCCAGTAGTCGTCGTCACTCACCCGGTTGAGATTCAGGCTCAGGCCCAGGTTGCCCGGCAGGTTGCCGGTGTGGGTCGTCGCGATGCCCCAGCGCCCCCGGTCCCGCAGCGTGTCGGACGGCATGAAGTTGCCCCGGACCTGTCCTTGGTACTCTTTTTCCAGATACCGGTATTCGCCACCCAGATCCACACCGCGCCGCGACATCAGCGTGGGCGTCAGGGTGGCATCCCGGTTGGGCGCGAGGTTCATGTAATAGGGCTGGGCCACTTCCAGGCCGTTGACGCTGCCCAGCGCAATGGCCGGCGACAGGAAGCCTGACTTGCGTTTGTTGCCCAGCGGGAAGCTGATGGCGGGCACGGGCAGGATCGGCACGTCCTTGAAGCGCAGCACGGCTCCTTCGGCCTGTCCCACTTCTTCTTCGTTGTCGATGTGGATGCGGGTGGCCTGCAGGACCCAGTCGGGCAACCATTCCGGGCCGCCACTGCGCCGGCAGGTGGTGTAGCTGGCGTTGTGGATGATGGCGTGCTTGTCGTCCAGAAAATCCACGCGCTCGGCTTCTCCGTGGGCGCTGTTTTTCAGGAATTCAAACGTCGGCTGTGTGAAGAAGCCTTTGAACGCCTCGACTTCCAGCTCCAGTGCCTGGCCTTCGTACACGTTGCCTGCGCGGTTGATGTGGACATGGCCGCTCGCGCGCGCCTTGTCCTGCGGCGTGCTGTATTCCAGCCGGTCGGCGCGGATCACGGTGTCGCCCCGGCGCAGTTCCGCGCCGCCCTCCACCACGGTGTCCTGGTCGGTGTGGCCAGAGACCTTGCCGCCAGACAGGAAGATCGGCAACGCGTTGCGCACTTCAGGAAGCAAGGTTTCCTGCAGCAGCGGGGAGCGCCGCAGTTGCAGCGCGTCGCCGTCCGGTGCGGGTTGCCCCCAGGCGGCGCCCGAGAGCAGACCTGCCAGTGCCCAGGCCACCGGGGTCAGGCGAAAACGCAGGCGCGGAGCCTCAGGCTGCATGGAAGACGGGAAGGAAGACATTCATCAATCAGGCAAATCCGGCACCAGAGGCACAGGCGGAAGGCAGTTCAGGCCAGCCGGGACGGGCTGGATTTGTAGAATGGATTATCCATGAGCGCATTGACTTCCCCCCCAAACCCCACCGCCCCGGTGCAGCCTGTTGCACCGGTGTGGACCGACCCTGCCCGCGAGACCGCTTTCCAGGCCTGGCTGACCCGCGAATCCGCGCGCCACGCGCTGCTGCCCTCCAGCGTGCGCCTGGCCTCGGCGGATGCCAGCTTCCGCCGCTACTTCCGTGTGGACCGGGCCGATGGCGCCGGCAGCCGCATCATCATGGACGCGCCGCCCGCGCTGGAAAACAGCGCGCCCTTCGTCAAGGTGGCCGCACTCATGCACGGCGCCGGCCTGCATGTGCCGCAGATCCTGGCCTGGGACGAAGCCGGCGGCTTCATGCTGCTGAGCGACCTGGGCACGCAGACCCTGATGGACGTGCTCGACCGCGAACGCCCGCAGGCCAACGCGGCGTTGTTCGGACAGGCCACCGATGCGCTGATCGCCTGGCAGCTGGCCTCGAAACCCGGCGTGTTGCCGCCCTACGACGAAGCCCTGCTGCGCCGCGAGCTGGCGCTGTTCCCCGACTGGTACCTGACCCGCCACAAGGGCGTGGCGGTCGAGGGCAAGCTGCGCGAGACGCTGGACCACGCCTTTAACCTGATCGTGGCGCACAACCAGGCCGCCCCGCAGGTCTATGTGCACCGTGACTTCATGCCGCGCAACCTGATGGCTCCGGCCGCGTCAGGGGCGACCCCCGCGGCGCAGTTGGGCGTGCTGGACTTCCAGGACGCCGTGTACGGCCCCATCACTTACGACATCGCCAGCCTCACGCGCGACGCCTTCCTGAGCTGGGACGAAGACTTTGTGCTGGACGTCACCATCCGCTACTGGGAAAAAGCCCGCAAGGCCGGGCTGATGGACTTTGAGGACTGGCACAGCGACTTCGGCGCCTTCTACCGCTCGGTGGAATGGATGGGCCTGCAGCGCCACCTCAAAGTGGCCGGCATCTTTGCCCGCCTGACGCTGCGCGACGGCAAGCCCCGCTACCTGGCCGATGCGCCGCGCTTTCTGGGTTACATCCGTGCCACCGCCCACCGCTACCGTCAGTTGGGGCCGCTGCTGCGCTGGCTGGACGAAATTGAAGGCGCCCAGGCGGCCTCGGGCTACGCTTTTGGCCGGATGTGAGTCAAAAAGGCATGATCCCATCGTCAATGGGTCATAGTTTGCTATCTATTTAGTATTGGTTCTGCATGCCCCGTTTTCATTGCCCCCTGCCGCTGGCTACCGGCGACCTGGTTGACTTGCCGGCCGGGGCGGCGCGCCATGTGCAGGTGCTGCGCCTGCAGCCCGGCGCCATCATCACGCTGTTCACGGGCGGCGTTCCGGGCACGCACCCGGAGGGCGGCGAGTTTGAGGCCACGGTGACCCGCATGGGCCGCTCGGACGTGCAGGTGGAAATCGGCGCGCACCACGCCATCGCGCGCGAGGCGCCGCGCGCCGTGCACCTGCTGGCCGGCATCACCGCCAACGAACGCATGGACTGGCTGGTCGAAAAAGCCACCGAACTGGGCGCTGCCAGCCTCACGCCGCTGCTGGCCGAGCGCAGCGTGCTCAAGCTCAAGGGCGAGCGCGGCGACAAGAAACGCGCGCACTGGCAGGCTGTGGCCGTGGCCGCCTGCGAGCAATGCGGGCGCAACTGCGTACCGGTGATTCACGAAGCAGTGAGCCTGGCGGAGTGGCTGGCGGCCCAGCCTTCAGCGCCTCCTGACTCAGCGGAGCCGATGACGCGCCTGGTGCTGTCCCTGCACCCCGACGCGCGCCCGCTGCGCCAGGCCGTGCCTGCCACCGGTCCGGTCACGCTGCTGTCCGGTCCCGAAGGGGGCCTGACGCCGGCCGAGGAAGCCGCCGCGCTCGCCGCCGGTTTTGTGCCCGTCACGCTGGGGCCGCGCGTGTTGCGCGCCGAGACGGCACCGCTGGCGGTGCTCGGCGCGCTGCTCCTGGCCTGACTCCGCGCCGGCTTTCAGACGACAGGCTTTGCCGCAGCGCGCCTGCGTTCGCATCGACCGCACGATGGCACGACCCGGCCAGCGACGCTCCACGCCAGGCGATCAAAGCCCCAGCGACGCCCAGATCGGCGCCACCCGCGCCAGCACCTCGGGGCTCATGCCCAGCGGCCGGCCCCATTCCCGGGTGGTCTCGCCGGGCCATTTGTGGGTGGCATCCAGGCCCATCTTGCTGCCCAGGCCGCTGACCGGCGAGGCAAAGTCGAGGTAGTCGATGGGCGTGTTCTCCACCATCATGGTGTCGCGCACCGGGTCCACGCGGGTGGTGAGGGCCCAGATGACTTCGCGCCAGTCGCGGAGGTCCACGTCCTCGTCCACCACCACGATGAACTTGGTGTACATGAACTGGCGCAGGTGGCTCCACACGCCCATCATCACGCGCCGCGCGTGGCCCGGGTAGGCCTTCCTGATTTGCACCAGCGCCATCCGGTAGCTGCAGCCCTCGGGCGGCAGGTAGAAATCGGTGACCTCGGGAAACTGCCGCTGCAGCAGTGGAATGAACAGCTCGTTCATGGCGAGCGCCAGCACGGCCGGTTCGTCGGGCGGCTTGCCGGTGTAGGTGGAGTGGTAGATCGGGTCACGGCGCAGCGTGATGCGGTCGATGGTGCACACCGGGAACTCGGCCTGCTCGTTGTAGTAGCCGGTGTGGTCGCCGAACGGGCCTTCCAGCGCGTGCTTGTAGCCGCTGGGGTGCGTTGCGTCGGGCCGGATGCTGCCTTCCAGCACGATCTCGGCGCTGGCCGGCACCTGCAGCGTGCTGCCCAGCGCCTGCACGACCTCGGTGCGGCTGCCGCGCAGCAGGCCGGCGAACTGGTATTCGGACAGGCTGTCGGGCACCGGCGTGACGGCCCCCAGGATCGTGGCCGGGTCCGCCCCCAGGGCCACCGCCACCGGGTAGGGCGTGCCCGGATGGGCGATGCCGTGGTCGCGGAAATCGAGCGCGCCGCCGCGGTGCGCCAGCCAGCGCATGATGAGCTGGTTGCGCGAGAGCACCTGCTGGCGGTAAATGCCCAGGTTCTGCCGTGACTTGTTCGGTCCCCGTGTGATGACCAGGCCCCAGGTGATGAGCGGTGCCACGTCGCCGGGCCAGCAGTGCTGCACCGGCAGGCGCGCCAGGTCCACGTCGCTGCCCTCCCAGACCACGTCCTGGCATGGGGCCGAGCCCAGTATTTTCGGCGTCATGTGCCACAGTGTTTTGAGCAACCCGCCCAGGCCCAGCATGTCCTTGAAGCCCTGGGGCGCCTCGGGCTCCTTGAGGTTGGCCAGCAACTCGCCGAAGGTCCGAAGTTCGCGCACGTCGGCCACCCCCATGGCGCGCGCCACGCGGGCGGTGGTGCCAAACAGGTTGCCCAGCACCGGCATGTGGTGGCCCGAGGGCTGCTCAAACAGCAGCGCCGGGCCGCCGGCGCGCAGCGCGCGGTCGCACAGCGCGGTCATCTCAAGATAGGGCGACACGGGCACGGACACGCGCCGCAGTTCGCCCGTCTCTTCCAGCTGGGCCATGAAGTCGCGCAGGTCGCGGTACGCCATGGTCAGCCGGCCGCGTCCAGCCCGTTCCAGCGCGGCGCCAGCGTCTGCGGCGGATTGGGCAGGTCCAGCAGGTCGATGACGCGTGCCACGGTGTGGTCCACGATTTCGGCCACCGTCTGCGGGCGCTGGTAAAACGCCGGCACCGGGGGAAAGACGATGGCGCCCATCTCCGTGACGCTCACCATGTTGCGCAGGTGCGCCAGGTTCAGTGGCGTCTCACGGGCCAGCAGCACCAGGCGGCGGCGCTCCTTGAGCATCACGTCCGCGGCGCGGGTGATCAGGTTGTCCGCCAGCCCGTGCGCCACCGCTGCCAGCGTGCGCATCGAGCACGGCGCGATGACCATGGCATGGCTCTGGAACGAGCCGCTGGCGATGGCCGCGCCGACGTCGCGGGTCTCATGCAGCCGGTGGGCCAGCGCGGCCACGGCCTCGCGGTCCAGGTCCAGCTCGTGCCGCAGGTTCAGCCAGCCGGCGTCGGACACCGTCAGGTGCGTTTCCACCCCCGGAAATTCGCGCAGCCGTTGCAGCAGGCGCACACCGTAGATGGCGCCGCTGGCGCCGGAGAGGGCCACGATGACGCGGCGTGGAGGCAGGGTGTCTGGCATGGGGGCGCTGCTTCAAGCCGCAAGGGGGGTGTCGCTGGCTTCCCGCAGGGCGGCCACACCGGCCAGGGGCGCGGCCTGCAGGTCGGCCAGCACGCGCTGTGTCACCTCTTCGGCCTGCGCCGGGTCGAAGTCGGCATGCAGCCGCTTGCGCACGCCGTAGTCCTGCAGCGCGTGGTAGCGGTCGGGCACCACCCCATGGCGCGCCAGGCAGTTTTTGGCGCAGGCGAGCGGGCAGCCGTCCAGCGCCACGATCGGCCGGCCCGAGCGGGCCAGTTTCACGAGGGACGGCACGTCGCCGCCGACACCGGCAATGCACGACATCTCGGCCGCACCGCGCCGGTCGAGCTGCAACGCGACCTGGTTGGCCAGTTGCGCCGCGCTGGAGCAGCCGGAACAGGCGTAGACCAGCGGCAATGTGTTGGCAGGGCGGTGCATGGAAAGAGGCCTGTGAAAGGAAAAGGTGTGCCGTTAACGTGGGCCGCGCCATTGCAGGAGCCGCTCCAGCACGGCGCGGGGATGCGGCGGGCGGAACTGGCGCGGGTCGAACACGGGCAACTCCATCGCGTCGAGCGCGTTCTTGACCATCAGGCCCAGCTCGGTGTCGCCCTCCATCGCCAGGCGGCGGCTGAAGAACAGCGTGTCCGGGTCCTGCTCGCGCCGCGCCAGCGCCAGAAAGTCGCGGGCGCTGGCGCTGATGGTCAGGTCCGGCTGGTCGGCCCGGGCGCGCGGGGCAAAGCGGCTGCCGGTCCAGGCAAAGTCGAAGACCAGCTGCGCGTCGCGCACATGGATGCGCAGCCGCCGGTCCTGCAGCGCGTGGCCCACGTCACCGGGCAACTGGCGCGCCAGTGCCAGGTTCAGGGCGGTGACGAACAGCAGCGAGCCGGGCCAGGCCGGCAGCCGGCCCAGGAACTCGCCCACCGGTGCGGGGAGTGTGAAGGCGGCCGGCTGGGCGTGCGAGGGATGGTTCACGGGCGGTCTTTCAAAAGCAGTGGGCTGGATGTATCAGGCGGTGGTGGTGGCCTGCTGCGCCATGCCGGCCTGGCCATGCCAGTAGCCGTTGCAGGCGGCGCCGGGGAGCAGGGGCGCCATGCACGCCTGGGCCTCCTGCGGCGACAAGACGCCGTCGAGCGCTTTGCGCCACAGGGCGACCAGCTCAGGCATGTGCTGCGACTGCGGGCTCAGGCGCAGCAGGTCCACGCCCAGCGCGCGCAGGGCGGGCAGTTCACCCACCAGGTTGCACACCCGCGCCGATTGGGTCTGGATGCCGTTGAGCACCAGAAAATCCTCGCCCTCGCGGGTCTGCAGCATCAGGCCGTCCGGGTCGTTGATGCAGCTGAACTGGCAGTCGTCCTTGGGCCGGTTGTGGTGGCGGGCGGTGAAGCAGCGCGCGGAAAATGCCAGCGGCATACGCCCCAGCGCGAACACCTCGGTCTGCAGGTCCGGCGGGCGAGCGGCCTGCATCAGCGCCAGATCGCTGTGGTCCATCTCCAGCGGCATGACCCAGCGGGAGGCGCCCAGGCCGGCCATCCACTGCAGCGCGGGCGGGTTGTAGAGGTTGAGGTGCGGACCGGCCACAAACGGCACGCGCCCCGCCAGCGCCTGCACCGCGCCCATGTCGTTGGCCTCCACGGTGAAGTCGCCGTTGGCGGTGATGCGGTGCAAGGTGGCCGCGTCGGACCCGGATTCGATCAGCACCTGGGTGGAGAGCACGACGGTCTTGCCGGCCTCGCGCAGCTTCGCAGCCACGGCCAGCCAGTCATTCAGGCGCAACTCGTGGCGGCGCGAGCACACCGCTTCGCCGAGATACACCACATCGACCGGCGCGGTGGCCATGGCGTCGTAGAAGCGCAGCACGGTGTCGCGCGGCCAGTAATAGAGCAGGGGACCCAGGGCGAGTTGCATGGTGGGGCGATCCGGGACGGTGGCGGGTGTCATTTCCAGGGGCGGTGGTACGCGCCCAGCGTCTGCTGCTGGCCTTCGGCCACCGCGCCCAGCGTCGCCATCCAGTCCGACTTCGGGGTGTAGCGGTGCGGGTTGGCGCGGCAGTGGTCGATGGCCTCGCGCCAGGCCTGCGTGACCTGCGCCACATAGGCCGGGCTGCGCTGGCGGCCCTCGATCTTGATGGCGCGCACCCCCATGGCCATCAGCTGCGGCAACAGCGCCAGGGTGTTCAGGCTGGTCGGCTCCTCGATGGCGTAGTAGCCGTCGTCATGGACGCCGCCCACGTCGAAGCGGCCCTTGCACAGCGTGGGGTAGCCGGCGTTTTCTCCGGGGCCGTAGCGGTCGATCAACACGCCGCTCAGGCGCGACTCCAGGCCTTTGGGGGTTTCGGTCCAGCGCACGGCCTTGGGCGGCGAACACACGCCGTGGGTGTTGGGCGCCTCGCCGGTGACATAGGAGGACAAAGCGCAGCGCCCCTCCACCATCACGCACAGGCTGCCAAAGCCGAACACCTCGATTTCCACCGGCGTCTTGCCCACCAGCTGCTCCACTTGCGTGAGCGACAGCACGCGGGGCAGCACCGCGCGCGCCACGCCGAATTGCGCATGGTAGAAATTGATCGCGTCGGCGTGGGTGGCCGAGCCCTGCACCGACAGGTGCAGCCGCAGCGACGGATGGTGCGTCACGGTGTATTGCATCAGGCCGGGGTCGGCCATGATGACGGCGTCCACGCCCATGTCGGCGGCGCGGTCCACGGCGCGGCGCCAGAGCGCCACGCCGCCCGCCTGCGGGTAGGTGTTGAGGGCCACCAGCACTTTTCGGCCGCGCGCGTGGGCGTAACGGATGCCGGTGGCAATCGCCGCGTCATCGAAGTTCAGTCCGGCGAAGTTGCGGGCGTTGGTGGCGTCGCGAAACCCCAGGTAGACGCAGTCCGCGCCGTGGTCCACCGCCGCCTTCAGCGCGGGCAGGCTGCCGGCCGGGCAGACCAGTTCCGGGGGCGGCGCGCTGGTGGCGGGCGCAGGTGCGGAGACGGCCAGGGCGGTCATGGCAGACCGGCTTCAGCGGCGTACAAAGTCGATCATCACACCATCGGCGTTGCGCTGGCGGTAGGTCACCTCCACCGCTGCGCCGTAGCGCGCATGCAGTTGCTGCAGCAGCGGAATCGGATCGTGGTCATTGACGAAGCGCATGGTTTCACCGGGGTTCAGCGCATCCAGCGCGCCGAAGATGGCGGCGTGGCGGAAACGCTTGGCAATGCCGCGGGCGTCAAAGGGGTAGATCGCATCCGGTGACAGGTGGGCGTGGGGCTGGAAGGCTTGCATCGGTTGCAGGGTGGACATGGCAGTTCCTGATGAGGGTGTGAAATAGCGGGAAGGGAGAAGGCGTGCGTGGGTGCGCGGGTCAGCGTTGCAGCAGGTCGCGTTTGGCGGCGACGGCTGCCCAGGCATCGGCGTCGGGCAGGGCCGGCTTGGTGCGGGTAATCGGCTTCCATTGCTGTGCCAGTTCCGCGTTCAGCGCAGTGAAATCCTGCTGGTCGGGCGGCACATCTTCCCCGGCGTAGATGGCCTGCACCGGGCATTCGGGCACGCACACCCCGCAGTCGATGCAGTCGTCCGGGGCAATGACCAGGAAGTTCGGCCCTTCGCGGAAGGCATCGGTCGGGCACACATCGACGCAGTCGGTGTACTTGCAGCGGATGCAGGATTCGGTCACGACAAAAGTCATGGCAACAGGCCTTTGCGCCAATCGGTACGCATGGGATGAACGGGCATTCTAAAGATTCATAATTTATTCACCTTTAATTTAACACCGCGAAAATCTCAAAGCAACCTATCCCATGCCCCTTTCAGTGGCATTGCGTGTGCAGCCTTCTGCGCCGCCCGCCATCGCCAGGGCGACACGGTTTTCGCCGGACTGTTCTATAAACTGGGGCTTATGAATCGCAACCTCACCCTCCTCGCCTTCTGTCAGGGGCTGTTCCTGACCAACAACGTGGTGTTCATCGCCATCAACGGCCTGGTGGGTTTAAGCCTGGCGCCGCTGGGCTGGATGGCGACACTGCCGGTCATGGGCTATGTCGTGGGCGGGGCGCTCTCGACCAGCCTGGTGGCGAAGACCCAGTCGCGCTACGGGCGCAAGGGCTCGTTCCAGATCGGGCTGGCCGTGGCGCTGCTGTCAGCGCTGCTGTGCGCGTATGCGGCCTGGAGCCGCAATTTCTGGCTGCTGGTCACGGCGACCGTGGTGGCGGGCTACTACAGCGCCAACGGCCAGCTCTACCGCTTTGCCGCCGCCGAGCTGGCGGCGCCGGCATTCCGTGAAAAGGCGGTTTCACTGGTGATGGCCGGTGGCCTGCTGGGGGCGGTGCTCGGCCCCAACCTGGCGGCGCACACCAAGGGCCTGTTCGCCGTGCCTTTTGCCGGCGCCTATCTCTCGCTGGTGGCGGTCGCACTGCTGTCCATGGCGCTGATGGCCTTCGTGACCTTTCCGCCGGTGCCGCCCAAGGTGGCAGGCGGGCCGGCCGGCCGCCCGCTGTCCGAAATCATGCGCCAGCCGGTCTTCATCGTGGCCGCGGCCAGCGCGGCCCTGTGCTATGGCGTGATGAACCTGCTGATGGCGGCCACGCCGCTGGCCATGCAGGTGTGCGGCTTCCCGTTCTCTGACGCCGCGTTGGTGCTGGAGTGGCATGTGATCGGCATGTTCGCGCCGGGCTTCTTCACCGGGCACCTGCTCAAGAAGTTCGGCACGCTGCCCATCATGGGCGCGGGTGTCGCGTTGAACTTTGCCTGCATCGTGGTGGCGCTGTCGGGCGTGGAACTGCACCAGTTCATCGGCGCGCTGTTTTTGCTGGGCGTGGGCTGGAACTTCCTGTTCACCGGCAGCACCACGCTGGCGCTGCGCGCCTACCGGCCCGAAGAGAAGGACCGCGCGCAGGCGGCCATCAACTTCTGCGTGTTCGCCACCATGGCCTTCACCTCGTTTGCGTCGGGCGCGCTGGTCACCACGCAAGGTTGGGCGCTGCTGAACTTCGGCTCGCTGCTGCCGGTGACGTTGACCGGCGTGGCGCTGGCGTGGCTTGCGCTCAGGCAGCGGGCTACCAGTCGGCCTGGAAAGGCATAAATCAATAGCAACCCATCACCATTTGACAATGGGTTGATGCCTTTTTTGATCAGAAATTGATGTCCAGCCAAGCCTTCAGCCGCCCGAACACGGCTTCGCGCTCGACTTCGTTGAAAATCTCGTGGTAAAGGCCTTCGAAACAGTGCGACATGACGAGGTTTGCCGGCGCGGCGGCGGCAAACGCGCGGCTGCCTGCAGGGTTCACCAGCTTGTCCGCACCCGCATAGAGCAGCAGCGTGGGCACCCGCCACCCCGGGGCGCAGGCCAGCGTGGCCGGGCCGGCTTCGGCAATGAAGCGTGCCAGCCGGGCGCTGATGCGGTCGTGCACCAGCGGGTCGTCGCGGTATTCCTGCACCACGCCGGCGTGGTGCGACAAATACTGCGGGTTCAGCCCGTTGCCCACGCGCAGATTCGGCGCGATGCGCGGCAGCACGGCCACCAGCAGTTTCTGCACCGGGTTCATGCCGGCGTCCAGCGCGGGTGAGGACAGCACCAGGCCCTCGACCTTGCGCAGGTTGAGTGACACCAGCCGCGCGGTCACCAGCCCGCCCAGGCTGTGGCCGAACAGGATCACCGGGATGCGCGGATCGGTGTGCCGGCGTGTGTCGTCCAGAATGTCGGCCAGGTCGTCCAGCAGGTGGGGGTCGGTGGGCATGGCGCCGCGTTGCCCGTTGGAATCGCCATGGCCATGCTGGTCGTAGGCGCGCACTGAAAAGCCCCAGCAGTTGAGCTGTTCGGCCAGGGCGTTGTAGCGGCCGGCGTGCTCGCCCAGGCCATGCACGATCACGAACACGCCGCGCCGGCGCACGCCGCGTTCGAGCGGCCAGTCCATCACCGCCAGGTTTTCACCATCGCGGGCGGTGAAGGCGGTGAGGTGCGCGTCAGACATGGTTGCGACCCGGGCGAGGTGGTTCAGGTCGCCGCAGGCATCTGCGCGATGACCTGCGCCACGGCCGCCGTGAGCTTGCGGGCATAGGGCACGTGCAGGAACTCGTTGGGGCCGTGGGCGTTGCTCTTGGGGCCGAGCACGCCGCAGACCATCATCTGCGCCTTCGGGAAGCCCTCGCTCAGCATGTTCATCAGCGGAATCGTGCCGCCCTGGCCGATGTAGCCGCAGGGCGCGCCGAAATGCGCCTGGCTGGCGTCGTTCAGCGCCGCTTCAAACCAGGGCGTGGCGCTGGGCGCGTTCCAGCCGGTGGCGCCGCCGCTGCTCTCGAAGGTGACGCTGGCCTGGTAGGGCGCGTTGTCTTCCAGCAGGGCTTTCAGTTCCTGCACGGCAGCACCCGCATCGACCAGCGGGGGCAGGCGCAGGCTGAGCTTGAAGGCGGTCCAGGGGCGCAGCACGTTGCCGGCGTCCTTCATGGCCGGAAAGCCGTCGGCGCCGGTCACACTCAGCGTGGGAATCCAGGTGCGGTTGAGCAGCGCCTGCAGCGGGTCGGTGGTGGTGGGCAGCGCAAACGCGGTGGCGCCGCCGCAGTCGTAGTGCGCCCACGGGAAGCGTTTGAACAGCTCGTCGCCCAGGATGGCGGCCGTGGCCTGTGCCTGCGCCAGACGGTCGGTGGGCACCTCGCAGTGGAAGCTGGCCGGCAACAGGCGCCCGGTGGCGCTGTCTTCCAACCGGTCCAGCACGTGGCGCAGGATGCGAAAACTCGACGGCACCAGGCCCGAGGCGTCGCCCGAGTGAATGCCTTCGGTGAGGATTTCCACCTTCAGCGTACCGCTGGCCATGCCGCGCAGGCTGGTGGTCAGCCAGAGCTGGTCGTAGTTGCCCGCGCCCGAGTCCAGGCACACCACCAGGCCGACGTCGCCCAGGCGGTTGTTGGCCGGCGCGCGCAGGGCATCGATGTAGGGCAGCAGGTCGTAAGAGCCGGATTCTTCGCAGGTCTCGATCAGGCCGACGATGCGCGGGTGCGGCACGTTCTGGCTCTTGAGCGCCTGCACCGCCGCAATGGCCGCGTAGACCGCGTAGCCGTCGTCGGCGCCACCGCGCCCATAAAGCTTGCCGTCCTCGTACTTGGGCGTCCAGGGTCCGAGGTCGTTGCGCCAGCCGCTGAATTCGGGCTGCTTGTCCAGGTGGCCGTACATCAGCACGGTCTGCTGCGCGCCGGTTTGCGTTGCCTCAATCTCGAAGAACAGCACCGGGGTGCGGGGCCGGCCGTCGGGGTGCTGCAGGCGCACGATTTCCAGCGTCAGGCCCGGCACCTTCTGCGCCAGCACCCAGTCGGCGGCCTGGCGCACCACGGTTTCGATGTAGCCGTGGGCGGCCCAGTCGGCGTCGAACGCGGGGGATTTGGCCGGAATGCCGATGTAGTCGGTCAGGCGCCGCACGATGTCGTGGTCCCACTGGGCGCTGACCTGGGCCAGTGCCTCGGAGGCGTCGAGCAGGGTAGATGCGGGCATTTCACGGTGAAGAGGGGCGTTCATGGAGAGTTCCCGGCAAGGGTAAAAATCAATTCAGACACACACTTTACGCGGACGGCGCGCCGTGCGCCAGCGTGCTTGTCATGGGGATCCGGCGGTCATCAGGGCCCGTTGCAGGCGGGATTGCCAGCTGGGCTGTTCGCCGCGCCGCCAGTCCGGTGCTGGCGCGCTGCAAGGCCTCGGCCAGCGCGGCGGCACGGGTCGGCTTGCTGAGATAGTCGTCCATGCCGGCGGCCAGACAGTCGGCGCGGTCGCCTTCCAGGGCGTTGGCGGTCATCGCAATGATCCAGGGGCGGCACGTGGCCGGGTAGAGCCCGCCCAGCTGGCGGCTGGCCTGCAGGCCGTCCAGCAGCGGCATCTGCACGTCCATCAGCACCACGTCAACGGGCTGGCCCTGCCGCGCCGCCGCAGCGACCGCCTCCAGCACCTGCTGGCCATTGCCCGTGACTGCAATGTCGTACCCCAGTCCGCTCAGGATCAGGGAGGCCACGCGCTGGTTGACCAGGTTGTCTTCGGCCAGCACGATGCGCAGCGGCACTTGCCTTGCCAGTCGCGGTGGTGGGCGCACGCCGGCCACCAGGGCGGCGTGCGTCACCGCCGTGGTCGGGACCAGCACGCGGGTCAATGCATCGTGCAGCCGTTGCGCCCTGGGGGGGCGGGTGAGCGCGTCGGCCACGCCCAGGCCGGTGAAGACCTGGAGATCCTCGCCCAGCGCGGTGAGCGCCAGCAGGGGCAGCTGCGCTGTGCTGCGGCGCTGGCGCAGTGCGGGGATCAGTGCGCTGCCTTGCGGGCCAGGCACCCGTGCATCAACGAGGGCGACATCGAACGGCGTGCCGGCATCAAGCCAGGCCAGCGCCTCCAGCCCGGACGGGGTGGCGTGCACTTCCATGCCCCAGCGACGGGCCTGTCGTGCAAGGAGTTCCCGCGCCGTTGCGTGCCGGTCCAAGAGCAGCATGCGGCGCCCGGCCAGCGGGGGACTCCGTTCATGCAGTGCGGTCCCTGGTCCCGCTGGTGCGCGCGGGCAAGGGATCTCGAACTGGAAGGTGGCGCCTTCCCCCGGCGTGGATTCGACCCAGATGCGACCGCCCATCAGGGTGACCAGCCGGCGGCAGATGGCCAGGCCCAGTCCGGTGCCGCCATGCACGCGCGTGGTGGAGGCGTCCACCTGGCTGAAGACCTGGAACAGCCGGTCGCGCCGGGCCGGTGGAATGCCGGCGCCGGTGTCGCGCACGCTGCAGTGCAGCCAGGGAGGGGTGTCCGGTGCGTGGCGCAGCGCCAGCGTCACGACCACTTCGCCGTGCGCGGTGAACTTCACGGCGTTGTGAACCAGGTTGACCAGGACCTGGCGCAGTCGCGTGGCATCGCCCAGCATGGCACAAGGCACCTCGTCGCCGATCCAGTACAGCAGGTCCAGGCCTTTGGCGGCGGCCGCCCCGCTGCTGATGTCCAGCGCGCTCTCCACGCATGCGTGCAGGTTGACGGGGACCTGCTCCAGCTCCATCCGGCCCGATTCGATCCTGGAAAAATCGAGGATGTTGTTGATCAGCGCCAGCAGTGCATCGCCGCTGGTGCGGATCGTCTCGGCGAATTCCTGCTGCTGCGCCGTCAGCGGCGTGTCCAGCAGCAGCTCGCTCATGCCGATCACGGCGTTCATGGGTGTGCGGATTTCGTGGCTCATGTTGGCCAGGAACTCGGCCTTGGCGCGGTTGCCGGCATCGGCCGCATCGCGCGCGGCGATCAGCGCTGCTTCGGATTCCTTGCGCGCGGTAATGTCCCGCGCAATGCCCAGCAGGCCGGTGCAGTGCCCTGCCTCGTCGCGCATGGCGACTTTGGCCAGTTCGAAATACCGGACCATGCCGGTCTCACGGTCGATCAGCCGGTCTTCGTAGACCAGCGGCTGGTCTGATGCCATGGCCTGGAGGTCAGACTGTCGGTAGGCTTCGCCATACCGGTCGCCAAAAAGCGCGTGGGCCGACTGGCCGATGATCTCCTGCTCCAGCAGGCCGTGCTGGCGCTGGTGCGCGGGGTTGGACAGCAGGTACACACCGGCCGTGTCCTTGAGCCAGATGCGGTCTGGCAGGTTGCGGACCAGCGCGCTGAGCAGGGCCTGTTTCTGGGCGAGCGCCTCTTGCGCCTGCACATAGTCGGTCATGTCGGTGAAGGTGCGCACCACGCCGCCATCGGGCAGGGGGCGGGTCCGGACCTCCAGCGTCCTGCCTTCGCGTGTCTTGCGCAGATAGCTTTCCGGCCCCTGGAGTGGCGGCGTGGTGTCGCCGACCGCGACGTAGCCGCGTGCCAGTGCATCGACAAAGCTGAAGTTTTCGCCAAAGTCACCGCGCGCGATCTGGAAGCGGACCAGCTCTTCCATGGTGGGTCGCCTGGCCATCAGCGCTTCAGGAAAGTCCAGCAAGGCCTGGTGGCGCCGGTTCGACGTGACGATGCGCCCGCTGGCGTCGAGGGTGGCAATGCCCTGGCTCATGCTGTCCAGCGTAATTTCGAGGCTGCGGGTCCTTTGCGCCAGGTCTTGCTGGGCCTGCACATACGCCGTGACGTCTGCATACGTCCTGAGGGCGCCGCCATCCGGCAGGGCGCGTGTCTTGACCTCCAGCACCCTGCCCGTGCGCGTCCTGCGCAGGTAGCTGTCAATATGCGGGATCTCCCGGCCCTTGAACATCTCGCCGAAGTCGGCGCGCGTCTGGGTTGACTCCAGCAATTCCAGATTCGCCCCGAAGTCGCCGCGTGCCTCTTGCCAGCGGGCCAGCCAGGAGGCCGTGGGCTGTCCCGCCAGCAGGGCTTCGGGCAGGTCGAGCATTTCCAGTGCCCGGTGGCTGTAGAAGGTCACGCGGCCTTGCGTGTCAAACCGCATGAGGCCTTGTTCGATATTTTTCAGCGTGACGGCCAGCGCATCCTCTGCCTGCCTGCGCGCGGTGATGTCTTCAACGGTTCCCTCAATGAACAGCAGCGCGCCGTCGGGGCCCCTTACCTGTCTCGCGCATTCGCAGACCCAGATCCGCTCGCGCGTCTTGTACCGGTGCACTTCCGAGACAAAGTCCCGGACTTCCCCGGTCGTGTCGAGCAGGGCCCTGAATGCATCGCGACGGCCAGGCTGCACGTACCAGCGTCCTGCGAGGTCATCGACGCCGCTCAGCATTTCGGCCTCGCTGTCAAAGCCGTTGATCCGGACCAGCGCGGGATTGGCGCGCAGCGGTCGGCCGTCCGGGCTGCTGCGGTAGGAGCCGATCGGCAACCAGTCGAAAAAGTTGGAGAAGTCGTTGTGGGGCATGCCAGTGTTTGATCGTAGTGCAGGTCCACCCCGCCGACGGGCCCTGCTTACGTCCCGGGCTGACCGGGTGCCACAGGCGCCACGTCCCAGATTTCGCTGGCGTATTCGCGGATGGTCCGGTCGGACGAGAACGGACCCATGCCCGCGATGTTCTCGATGGTCTGGCGCGTCCACTCGGAGGGGCGGCGGTACAGGTCGTCCACCCGCTGCTGCGTGGCCACGTAATCCGGGTAGTCAGCCAGCAGCTGGTAGTAGTCCGACTCCCGCAGCGCATGCGTGAGGTCGTGGTAGCGCTGGGGCTCGCCGGGCGAAAACGCGCCATCGGCAATCCGCGCGATGGCGGTCTTGAGCGCGTGGTTTTCCTCGCAATAGCGGCCCGGCCGGTAGCCCAGGGCGCGCAATTCCGCGACCTGCTCCGCGCGGTTGCCGAAGATGAAGATGTTGTCCAGGCCGACGTTCTGGGCGATCTCGATGTTCGCGCCGTCCCAGGTGCCGATGGTCAGCGCCCCGTTGAGGGCAAATTTCATGTTGCCGGTGCCCGAGGCTTCGGTGCCGGCCATGGAAATCTGCTCGGACAGGTCGGCGGCCGGAATGATCAGCTCGGCCAGCGTGACCCGGTAGTTCGGAATGAACACCACTTTGAGCTTTTGACCCACCCGCGGGTCGGCGTTGACGACCTTGGCCACGTCGTTGATGAGCCGGATGACCTGCTTGGCCATGTGGTACGCAAAGGCGGCCTTGCCGGCGAAGATCACGGTGCGCGGCACCCAGTTGCCGTGGGGGTTTTCCAGGATCTGTTCGTAGCGCGTGATGACATGCAGCACGTTGAGCAGTTGCCGCTTGTACTCGTGGAAGCGCTTGACCTGCACGTCAAACAGGCTGTCCGGGTCCACCCGGATGCCGAGTTCGCGCTGGATGTAGTCCGCCAGCCGGCGCTTGTTCTGGTGCTTGGCCAGCCGCACGGCGCTGTTGAAGGCCGGCTCGTTGGCCAGCATGCGCAGTCCGGCCAGTTCGTCGAGGTTGCGGCGCCAGCCCTGGCCGATCCGGTCGTCGATCAGTTTGGACAGCGGCGGGTTGGCCTGCGCCAGCCAGCGCCGGGGCGTGATGCCGTTGGTCTTGTTGCAGAAGCGGTCCGGGAACAGGCGCGCGAAGTCGGCAAAAATGGTTTTCACCATCAGGTCGCTGTGCAGGGCCGACACCCCGTTGACCTTGTGGCTGGCCAGCACGCACAGGTAGGCCATGCGCACGCGCTGGCCGCCGTTGCCCTCGATCAGCGAGGCCCTGCGCAACAGGTCCACATCGCCCGGAAATTGCTCGTGCAGGCCGGCCAGGAAGCGGGCGTTGATGTCATAGATGATGTTCAGGTGGCGCGGCAGCAGGCGCCCGAGCAGGTCCACCGACCAGGTTTCCAGGGCCTCGCTCATCAGCGTGTGGTTGGTGTAGCTGAAGATGCGGGTGCACTGGGACCAGGCCTTGTCCCATGGCATGCGGTGCACGTCCACCAGCAGGCGCATGAGTTCAGGCACGGCCAGCGCGGGGTGGGTGTCGTTGAGGTGGATGGCCACCTTGTCGGCCAGCTGCTCCAGGGTGCTGTGGTTTTCCAGATGGTGGCTCACCAGGTCCTGCAGCGAAGCACTGACAAAAAAGTACTCCTGGCGCAGGCGCAACTCGCGCCCATGTTCGGTGCTGTCGTCGGGGTAGAGCACGCGCGAGACGTTCTCGGACTCGTTCTTGGCTTCGACCGCACGGATGTAGTCCCCCTTGTTGAAGGCCTCCAGATTGATCGCATTGCTGCCGTGCGCCGACCACAGCCGCAGCGTGGCCACCGAGGTCAACCCGAAGCCCGGCACCGCGCTGTCGTAGGCGGTGGCCGTCACGTCCTCGGTTTCGATCCACTGCACCACGCCGTTGTCGGTCACCAGGCGCCCGCCGAAGCCAATCGGAAAGTTGTGCTCGGGGCGCATGAATTCCCACGGGTTGCCGCCGGCGAGCCAGCCGTCAGGCTCTTCCCGCTGGCGGCCGTCCACGATGCGCTGCTCGAACATGCCGTAGTCGTAGCGGATGCCATAGCCCATGGCGGGCAGGCCCACGGTGGCGATCGAGTCCAGAAAGCAGGCCGCCAGCCGGCCAAGCCCGCCATTGCCCAGCCCTGGATCGGCTTCGAGGTCGAGCAGGGTGTCGAAGTCCGCGCCGAGCTGCACGCAGGCCGCCCGGGTTTCCTCGTAGATGCCGATGGCCATCAAGGCATTGGTCACCATGCGGCCAGGCAGGAATTCCATCGACAGGTAATAGACCTGCTTGACGTCCTGGTCCTGCGCCGTGTTGAGCGACGCGCGCCAGCGGTCCATCACGCGGTCGCGCACGGCATAGAAGATGGCGGACAGCCAGTCGCGCTGGGTCGCGGACCGCACGTCCTTGCCGACGGCGTAGGCGAGCCGGTTGGCGATCGAGCGCCGCAGCGCATCAACCGAATTGGACGGGTGGTCGAAGGTGAAGGGCTGAACGCTGGGCATGGGGCATCTCCGGGGCGCAAGTAGGCGGGAAAGAAGTAGGTGGTGGGTCAGGCGGTGCGGTCCAGCAACTGCTGGTACAGGCGGCAGTAGGTGCGCGCGGCGTCCCGCCAGTCAAAGCGCAGCTGCATGGCATGGCGCTGCACGGCCGCCCAGTCCGCGGGGCGGCGGTGCAGGGCGAAGGCCCGTCGCAGGGCGGCACCAAGTCCGTCAACCGTGAAGTCGTGAAACACGAAGCCGCTGGCGCTGCCGTCCGCCAGCGCCTCCAGCGTGCAGTCGGTCACGGTGTCGGCCAGGCCGCCGACCGCATGTACCAGCGGCAGGGCGCCGTAGCGCAGGCCGTAGAGCTGGGTCAAGCCGCAAGGCTCGAAACGCGAGGGCACCAGCACCACGTCGGCTGCGGCCATGATGCGGTGCGCGAGCGCTTCGTCATAGCCCACGCGCAGCACCGTCTGCCCGGGGTGGCGTCCCGTGGCGTCGCGCAGGGCGGCTTCGATGTCTGCGTCGCCGCTGCCCAGCACCACCAGCTGGCCGCCGCCGGCCACCAGCGCGTCCAGCACCGCAGGCACCAGATGCAGGCCCTTTTGCTCGCTCAGGCGGGTGACGGCACTGAACAGCAGCGCATCGGGGCGCGCCTCCAGGCCCAGTTCACGCTGCAGGGCCTGCTTGGCAAAGGCTTTGCCGGTCATGCGGTCGTGCTCGAAATGCGCGTCGATCAGCGGGTCGGTGGCCGGGTTCCAGACGGCGTAGTCCACGCCGTTCAGGATGCCGCTGACGTGGTCGGCGCGGTAGCGCAGCACGCCGTCCAGGCCGCAGCCCTGCTCGGGCGTCATGATCTCGCGCGCGTAGCGCGGGCTCACGGTGGTGATGGCGTCAGCAAACTGCAGCCCGGCCTTCATGAAGGACAGCCTGCCGTGGAACTCGACCCCGTCCATCCTGAACAGCGCCGGCGGCAGCCCCAGTTCAGACAGCGTGGCGGCCGGAAACACGCCCTGGTAGGCCAGGTTGTGCACCGTGAACACGGTGGCCGGTCGGGGCTGGGCTCCGGCCAGCAGTTGCAGGTACACCGGCACGAGGCCCGCGTGCCAGTCATGGGCGTGCACCACGTCGGGTTGCCAGGACGCATCCCCGCCGCAGCCCAGGGCCGCAGCGGCCCAGCACAGCAGGGCGAAGCGCGCCGCGTTGTCGTGCCATTCGTGGCCACCGGCATCGAGGTAAGGCCCGCCAGGCCGCTGGTACAGCGCCGGGGCCTCCAGCAGGTAGACCCGCTGGCCTGTAGCCGTGACGCGCCCTGGCAGGAGCACCGGGGCGGGCCGCAGTGCGTGCGCCACTGCCGGACCGCCCGTCTGCGGGAGTGGCAGTGCCGGGCCGTCCACCTGCACGCCCGCAGCAATGCCGGCGAAGGCCGGCAGCAGCATCCTGACGTCGCAGCCTTCCGCCTGCAGGGCGGCTGGCAGCGCGGCCCCCACGTCGGCCAGTCCGCCGGTCTTCAGCAGCGGGAACAACTCGGTGCAGACGTAGAGCGTTTTCACGCAGGTGTCTCCCCGGGCGCCGCGCTGTCTTCCAGCCGTTCCAGCATTTCGCGCGTGACCAGCACCACCCCCTGCGTCGTACGGAAGAAGCGGCGTGCGTCCTGCGCCGGATCGAAACCGATCGTCATGCCGTCGGGAATCCTGCAGCCGGTGTCGATCACCACCTTGCGCAGCCGGCAATGGCGGCCGACGCTGACCTCGGGCAGCAGCACGGCCTCTTCCACCTCGCTGTAGGAGTGCAGCCGCACGTTGGAGAACAGCACTGAGCGGCGCGCGGCCGCGCCCGAGATGATGCAGCCGCCCGAGACCAGCGAGTCCACCGTCATGCCGCGCCGGCCGTCGTCGTCAAAAACAAACTTGGCCGGGGGCAGCTGCTCCTGGTACGTCCAGATGGGCCAGTCGCGGTCGTACATGTCCAGCTCGGGCGTGGTGTTGGTGAGGTCCAGGTTGGCCGCCCAGTAGGCGTCGACGGTGCCCACGTCGCGCCAGTAAGCCGGGGCTCCGGGGCTGCTTTTGACGCAGGACATGCCGAAGGGATGGGCGATGGCTTCGCCCCGGGCTGCCATGGCCGGAATCAGATCCTTGCCGAAATCCCGGCTGGAGCCCGGTGCGCCCGCATCGGCCTTCAGCGCGGCGTACAGGTAGTCCGCATCGAACACGTACACCCCCATGCTGGCCAGCGCATGGTCCGGCCGGTCGGGCATGGGCGAGGGATGGGCCGGCTTTTCATCAAAGCGCACGATGCGCCGCTGTGCATCCGTGGCCATGACGCCGAACGCCGAAGCCTCCGCCAGCGGGACTTCAATGCAGGCCACCGTGCAGCGCGCGCCTTGGGCGACGTGGTCGGCGATCAGGCTCGCGTAGTCCATCTTGTAGATGTGGTCGCCAGCCAGCACCAGGATGTACTCCGGCTTGTGGGCGCGCAGGATGTCCAGGTTCTGGAAGACGGCGTCCGCCGTGCCCTGGTACCAGGACGATTCGTCGATGCGCTGCTGCGCGGGCAGCAGGTCGATGAACTCGTTGAACTCGCTGCGCAGGAACGACCAGCCCCGCTGCAGGTGCCGTAGCAGGCTGTGCGACTTGTACTGCGTCAGCACGCCGATGCGGCGCACGCCGGAATTCAGGCAGTTCGACAGCGCAAAGTCCACGATGCGGAACTTGCCGCCGAAATACACCGCCGGCTTTGCGCGCCGGTCGGTCAGGGCGTGCAGCCGTGAGCCACGGCCGCCGGCCAGCACCAGGGCGATGGTGCGGCGTGCCAGTTGGTGAGGTGCGTTGGTGTCCATCAGCGGTCTCCGTAGGCAGGGTTTGCAATCAATGAGGTCATCGTGTCATCCCGCCCGGCCATGGGCGCGGGCCATGGCGGCCAGCCTGGCCGCAGGCGTGTTGTCCACCTGCGCCCATTCGAAGCGCCAGGTCCAGCAGCCTTCGGCCTGGCCCGGGGTGTTCATCCGGTGCCGGCCGTCCAGGCCCAGCACGTCCTGAAACGGTACCACCAGGGTGTGGGCCACCGATTGCGAAAGCGACTGGACCATGGCCCAGTGGATTTCGACATCGGCCAGCGGGCCCAGGTAGTGGCGCGCGGCCTGGCGTTCGGCGTCGCCCGCCTGCTGCCACCAGCCGACGGTGGTGTCGTTGTCGTGGGTGCCGGTGTAGGCCACGGTCTGCGGCTCGAAATTGTGCGGCAGGTACGGGTTGGCGGCCGTGTCGCCGAAGGCGAACTGCATCACGCGCATGCCGGGAAAGCCGCCTTCGCGGCGCAGTTGCGTCACCGCGTCGGTAATGATGCCGAGATCCTCGGCGATCAGCGGCAGGGGGCCGAGTGCATCGCCCATGGCCCTGAAAAAGTCTCCGCCGGGTCCCGGGCACCACCGGCCGCCTTCGGCCGTGGGGGCGCTGGCGGGGATTTCCCAGTGCGCCTCAAACCCGCGAAAGTGGTCCAGCCGGATCAGGTCGACCTGCGACAACAGGTGGGCCAGGCGCTGTTGCCACCAGCGGTAGCCGTCCTGCGCCATGGCGTCCCAGCGGTACAGCGGATTGCCCCAGCGCTGGCCCGTGGCGCTAAAGTAGTCTGGGGGCACGCCAGCCACCACCTGGGCTTCGCCGTCGGCATCCAGCAGAAACTGGTCGGCGTGCGCCCAGACATCGGCGCTGTGGTGCGCCACGAAGATGGGAGCGTCCCCCACGATGTGGATGCCACGCGCATGCGCGGCCTGGCGCAGCCGCTGCCACTGCACCTCAAACCGCCATTGCACAAAGCGCCAGAAGCCGAGTTCCGTGGCCGCCTCGTCCTGCAGTGCGCGCAGGGCCTGTGGATCGCGGCGCGCCAGCGGTGCCGACCATTGGGTCCACGGTGTGCCAAAACGTGCTTCCAGCACCATGAACCGGGCGTAGTCGTCCAGCCAGGCGGCGTGGCGCTGCGAGAAGTCGGCCAGGGCGGCCCGCTCACCGTCACCGGCCCGCGCCTGGAAGCCCTGCCAGGCGGCGCGCAGGGCGGCCAGGCGGTAGGGCATCACGCGCTCGAACGCGCAGTGCCGCGCATCAAAGTCGGGATTTTCCGGCAGTGCCAGCCAGCCGCAGGCGATGAGGTCGTCCAGGTCCACCAGCCAGGGGCTGCCGGCAAATGCCGACGGACTCTGGTACGGCGAATGGCCGGCGCCCGGCGGTGTCAGCGGCAGGATCTGCCAGATCGACTGGCCGGCCGACGCCAGCCAGTCCAGAAAATGCAGCGCCGCAGGCCCCAGGTCGCCCGAGCCGTGGCGGCCCGGCAGGCTGGTCAGGTGCAGCAGCACGCCACTGGTGCGGCGCGCCAGCAGGGCGTGGGTGGTGTCCCTCATGCGCAGGCCTCGTGGGTTGGGTGCAGGGGCTGGACCAGTACCAGCACCGTGGAGGGCGCCACCAGCAAGGACGATGCCAGCGGTGCGGGCGCCGGCCCGGTTTCGCCGGCCACCCAGCCCCGGGCGCTGTCCAGCTGCAGGTGCCACTCGCCGTCAGGCAAGCGCACCTCGACCGCAGTTGCGCCGCCGAGCTGGACCAGCATCACACGCTCGCGGGCTGGCTGGTGGGCTTCTCCCACTGTGATCACGCACGCCAGCAGGCGTCCGTCCGGCAGCTCCCAGGCGACCGTGTCGGGCGGCTCGCCACTGGCGGTGCGCCAGGCGATATCCGGCCATTTTTCGCCGGCTGCGGGCACCCCATGAAACCAGTGGGGATGGCGCAGGGCCGGGTAGCGGCGGCGCAGGCGCGCCAGGCCGCCCACGAAGTCGGCCAGCGTGCGGTCGGCCGTGCCCCAGTCCAGCCAGGTCACCGCGTTGTCCTGGCAGTAGGCGTTGTTGTTGCCCTGCTGGCTGTGACCCAGTTCGTCGCCGGCCAGCAGTTGCGGGGTGCCCTGTGCGCAAAACAGCGTGGCCAGCAGCGCCCGGCACCACTGTGCGCGCTGCAGGGCGATGGCCGGGTCGCCGGTCGGACCCTCGTGGCCGGCGTTGGCGCTCAGGTTGTGGCCGTGGCCGTCGCGGTTGTCTTCGCCGTTGGCTTCGTTGTGCTTGTGCCGGTAGGTGGTCAGGTCGGCCAGCGTGAAACCATCGTGCGCGGTGACCAGGTTGATGCTGGCCAGCGGGCTGCGCCCGCCACGCTCGAACACGTCGCTGGAGCCGGCCATGCGCCGCGCAAACTGCCCCCGCGTGCAGGGGTGCCCCAGCCACCAGGCGCGCACCGTGTCGCGGAACTGGTCGTTCCATTCGTGCCAGCGCGCCCCGAAGTGGCCCAGCCGGTAACCGTCCGGACCCAGATCCCAGGGCTCGGCGATGAGTTTCACGCGGGCCAGCACCGGGTCCTGCGCCATGGCGCCAAACAGCGCGCCGAAGGCATTGAACTGCTGGTCCCGCGCCGGCTCACGCCCCAGCGCCACGGCCAGGTCAAAGCGGAAACCGTCCACGCCAAAGGCCTGCACCCACCAGCGCAGGCTGTCCATGACCAGTTGCACCACGCGCGGCTCGCCCATGTTGAAGGTGTTGCCGCAGCCGCTGGGGTTGCGGTGGCGGCCATGCGCATCCAGCGCGTACCAGCTGGCGTTGTCCAGGCCGCGCCACGACAGGGTGGGACCCAGCGCATCGCCCTCGGCCGTGTGGTTGTAGACCACGTCAAGGATGACCTCGATGCCGTTGCGGTGCAGGGTGTCCACCATCTGGCGAAACTCCGTGCGCACCGCCGCATCGTCACCCACGCGGTTGCGTGCCGGAGGCTTCGCGAAGCGCGGGTCGGGCGCAAAAAAAGACAGGGTGTTGTAGCCCCAGTGGTTGGTCAGCCCGCGCTCTGTCAGGTGGCGTTCGTCTACGTGGAGTTGCACCGGCAGCAGGCACAGCGCGGTGATGCCCAGCTGGGCGTAGTGCGCCAGCATGGCCGGGCTGGCGAGGCCGGCATAGGTGCCACGCTGGTCGGCCGGCACGCCGGGATGCAGCATCGTCAGCGCCTTGACATGGGCCTCGTACAGCACGGTGCGCGCCATCGGGGTATCGGGGCCGGGCGTCAGCGCGGCGCCAGCGCGCAGTTCCGCTGCGGGGTCCAGCACGCGCGCCTTGGGGATCAGGCCGGCGTTGTCGCGCGGTTCGGGCTGGTCGGGCACGCCTGGGCGGTAGCCGGTTTCCATGGCCAGGGTCGTCACGGCGCCCGACAGTGCGCGCGCCCAGGGGTCAATCAGCAGCCGGGCAGGGTTGAACCAGTGCCCGGCCTCTGGCTGCCACGGCCCGTAGGCACGCAGCCCGTAGAGTTGCCCGACGCCCGGTCCGGGCACGAAGCCATGCCAGACGCCGTGCGTGCAGGCCGGCAGTTCAATGCGTGCGATCTCGGTGTGCCCGGTGGCGTCGTACAGGCACAGCTCGACCGCCGTGGCATGGCGGGCGAACACCGCCACGTTCAGGCCCGGGCGGCCCTCCACCACAGCGGGCGTCACGCCCATCGGCCAGGGGCGACCCGGCGCGCAGGCGGGCGGTGTGGCACGCGGCGGGTGTCGCTTCATGCCGCGCCCTCCTGTGCCATCCAGACCACGCTCAGTGGCGGCAGGTGTAGGCTGACCGAGCACGGCTGCCCATGCATCGGCACGGGTTCGGCGATGACGCGGCCGCTGTTGCCTGCATTGGTGCCGCCGTAATGTGCCGAGTCGGTGTTCAGGCACTCGCGCCAGGCCCCGCCGGCCGGCACACCGATGCGCCAGCCGTCGCGCGGCACCGGCGTCAGGTTGCAGACCACGACCACGGTGTCCTGCGGCGCGTGGCCCTGTCGCATGAAGCTGTACACCGAGTGGTCACTGTCGTCCGGCTCGATCCACTGGAAGCTGCCCGGTTCGGCATCCCGCGCGTGCAGCGCAGGCTGCGTGCGGTAGAGGTGGTTCAGGTCGCGCACCAGGCTTTGCACGCCGGCGTGAGCCGGGTCCTGCAGCAGGCCCCAGTCCAGTTCGGCGTCGTGGTTCCACTCTTTCGGCGTGGCCAGCTCGGCGCCCATGAACAGCAGTTTCTTGCCGGGGAAGGCGTACATCAGCGCGTACAGCGCGCGCAGGTTGGCGCGCTTCTGCCACGGGTCGCCCCACATCTTGCCCAAGAGCGAGCCCTTGCCGTGCACCACCTCGTCGTGCGAGAGCGGCAGCACGTAGTGCTCGCTCCAGGCGTAGGTCAGCGCAAAGGTGATGCGGTGGTGGTGCCAGCGCCGGTGCACCGGGTCCAGCGCGAAATAGGCCAGCGTGTCGTGCATCCAGCCCATGTTCCACTTGTAGTCAAAGCCAAGGCCGCCCTGCGCGGTGGGGCCGGTGACGCGGGGGTAGGCGGTGGACTCCTCGGCCATGGTCACCACGCCGGTGTCTTCGCGGTGCAGGGTGTCGTTGGCCTCGCGCAGCAGGGCAATGGCCTCGTAGTTCTCGCGCCCGCCGTCGCGGTTGGGCACCCACTCGCCGGCGGGGCGGCTGTAGTCGCGGTACAGCATGGACGCCACCGCGTCCACCCGCAGGCCGTCCACGCCGTACTGCTCGACCCAGAACAGCGCGTTGCCCACCAGGAAATTGCGCACCTCATGGCGGCCAAAGTTGTAGATCAGCGTGTTCCAGTCGCGGTGAAAGCCCTCGCGCGGGTCGGCGTGCTCGTACAGCGCGGTGCCGTCAAAGCGCGCCAGCGCATGCGCGTCGGCCGGAAAATGTCCCGGCACCCAGTCCAGGAGGATCTGCAGCCCGGCCGCGTGCGCGGCGGCGATGAAGCGGCGCAGCGCCTCGGGCGAGCCGTAGCGCGCGGTGGGCGCGTACAGGCCGGTGGGCTGGTAGCCCCAGGAGCCGTAGAACGGATGCTCGGTGATGGGCAACAGCTCGATATGGGTGAAGCCCAGGTCCGCCACGTAGGGCACCAGGGTGGCGGCCAGGTCGTCCCAGTCGGGCATGCGGCCCTCGGGGCGGCGCCACGACCCGGCGTGCACTTCGTAGATGGTCACGGGCGCGGCGTGGCCGCTGGCGGTGTGCGGCGCCTCGTCCGCAGGCGGCTGGTGCGCCTCGCACACCCGCGCGGCGTTGCCGGGCGGGCCTTCGCAGCGCCGTGCGTAGGGGTCGGTTTTCAGGGTGGTGTGGCCGCTGGCGTCCACCACCTCGAACTTGTAGAGCGCGCCGGCGCCGACGCCGGGCAGGAAGATTTCCCACACGCCGCACTCCACCCGCCAGCGCATCGGATGCCGCCGGCCCTCCCAGCCGTTGAAATCGCCCACCACCGACACCCGCTGCGCGTGCGGTGCCCAGACGGCAAAGGCCGTGCCGGGCACGCCGTTCAGGGCGGTCACGTGCGCGCCCAGCTTTTGCCAGGGCCGCAGGTGTTGCCCCTGGGTCAGCAGCCAGACATCCAGCTCGCCCAGCCAGGGGCCGAAGCGGTAGGGGTCCTCCTGCGTCCAGCGCTGCCCGCCGGCTTCCACGGCCAGGTGGTAATCGCTGGCGGCGGTGTCAGGCAGGGTGCCGGTGAACAGGCCCTCGTTGCCACGGGCGGTCAGTTCGGCCAGCGGCTGGCCTGTCTGGCGCGAGAGGGCCGTCACCCGGGTCGCACCTGGCACGTACACCCGCAGCGTGTGCTGGCCAGCGGCCGGCCCCGCGTGGGGCCCGAGTTGGCCAAAGGGGTCGCGGCAAAGGCCAAGATGCAAGGCCTGTGCAAGTGCGCGCTCGGGATCGGGGAGGGACATGGTCAGGGTCAAGGGTGCGCGTCGGTAATGGCGCCTGAAAGGGCGTTCGGGCTCTATTGTCGCCGCGCCGGGCGGTCTTTCGGCCGCGCCGGGGGCCCCGGTACACTGGCTCCACCATGGTTGATCCGCACGCTTCTTCGCTACCTTTGCCGGCCGTCCGGGCGGTGCACCCCGGCAAACCGGCCACTGGCCGCCTGCTGGCCGACATTGGCGGCACGCGGGCCCGGTTTGCCTGGCAGGCGGCGCCCGGTGCGCCCCTGACCCATGCCGTGAAACTCACCACGGCCGATTACCCGTCGTTGCTGGAGGCAGCGACCGCCTATCTGCGTCAGGGCCCGGGCCAGCCACCGCTGGACGCCGCCATGGCCATCGCCAACCCGGTCACCGGCGACGCCGTGCACATGACCAACCACTCCTGGTCCTTCTCCATTGCCGGCTTGCGCGCACAGCTCGGCCTGCGCCGCCTGCGTGTGCTCAACGACTTCACGGCGCTGGCGCTCGGTCTGCCCGGGCTGCCACCGCAGGCGCTGCGCCAGGTCGGTGGCGGCGCGGCGGTGCCTGGCAAGGCGATGGCCCTGATCGGCCCCGGCACCGGGCTGGGCGTGTCGGGCCTGCTGCCCGACGGACAGGGCGGCTGGGTGCCGCTGGAAGGCGAGGGCGGCCATGTCACGCTCCCCGCACAGGGACCGCGTGAACAGGCGCTACTGGCGGTCCTGGGATTGCGCCATGGCCATGTGTCCGCCGAACGGGTGCTGTCCGGCCCGGGCCTGCTGGCAAGCCATGCCGCGCTGTGCGCGGTCGATGGCGTGCCCGTCGACCCTGCCATCCGCAGTGCCGCTGACCTGAGCGTGCGCGCCCTGCAGGGCGGTGACGTCCGTGCACTGGAGGCGTTGATGCTGTTCAGTGGCCTGCTGGGCACCGTGGCCGGCAATCTGGCGCTCACGGTCGGCGCGCTGGGCGGTGTCTACATTGGCGGTGGCGTTGTGCCGCGCTGGGGCGACTGGTTCGCCCGTTCGCCGTTTCGCACGCGGTTCGAGGCCAAAGGCCGCTTCAGCAGCTACCTCGGCACGATCCCGGTCTGGGTGATCCATGCGGAGGTGTCACCGGCCCTGCTGGGCGCGGCGCGGGCGCTGGATGCGCAGGCCTGGGGCGTGGCGGCGGAAGGTTGAATTGCCCTGCCCCCTGCTCAAAATAATAGCAACCCATGACCGTTCCATCATGGGTTGCGGCCTGTTTTACTCTGAAATTACGGCCCGGCGATGAAGTCGCGCATCGCGGCCACCACGGCGTCCGGGGCGCTGACATGGGGCAGGTGCCCCGTGGCGCGGATGACGCACAGGCGGCTTCCCCGGATGTGCTGGTGAAGGTATTGCGCGACCTCCATCGGCACCGCAGGGTCGTCCTGCGACTGGACCAGCAGCGTCGGCCGGTCCAGCAGGGAGAGGTCGGCACGATGGTCTGACTGGAAAATCGAGCACAGCACGGTCAGTGCGCGCTCTGCCGGGATGGATTTCATGGTCTCGGCGAAATGCCGGGCCAGGCTGGGCTGGTCGGGGTTGCCCATGGCCAGCGGGGCGAATTGGTCAGCCCAATCCGCATAG
>ERZ1034365.204-NODE-204-length-33583-cov-16.760819_pt1 | contig 33583 bp, 37 predicted proteins | sample MGYA00520615_ERZ1034365 | MGnify/ENA primary metagenome ERZ1034365 (study PRJEB33736, sample SAMEA104284505) | Azolla filiculoides | biome: Urban; feature: Water surface; material: Ditch water | place: Netherlands | collected 2015-10-28 | depth 0-0.1 m ...
ATACCCCTTGTTTTGTTTGATTGTCAATGAACGCTATTGAATCTCACTGAACATAAAAAAACCCGCTAACCGTTGCCGGTTGCGGGTTTTATGAATTCTATTGAACGTTTTTGAACGTCTAAATGGCGGAGAGGCAGGGATTCGAACCCTGGGAGGGTTTCCCCTCAACGGTTTTCAAGACCGCCGCTTTCGGCCGCTCAGCCACCTCTCCGTAAAGAACGCACATCATACCTGAGTTTGACTTAGTTGGCTAGCTTTAAGTTTAAAATATGAGACTTATATGCTTTTAAAATAAGCTATAAGTTTTATTTCAATAACTTATAGCTCTAATCACTTGCATACTGCATAGCAATTGTCAGTCACAGTTGCGTTTTTATCAAGCCTATTTAATAAAATCAATTTATTATGGAAGCCACTTATTCACAAAAAAACTATTTCCCTCGATTTTTTTTGCCTGTTTTTTCGCGCCCGCTGCCAAATCTGCAATTTCAATATGCGAGTGGCATTGTGCAGTTGAAACAGTATCTATCACCCCTATTGATAAGCTTGTGACGGGATAAAAGCACTTTTGCCCGCTTCTGTTTTCAGTATGAATGCCGCCGGATTTTACATCTTTCGCCTTATAGTGGTTGGGAACTTCATTTTTAAACGCTTTAAGAATGTCTTTGCAACACTGAAGCCAATCTTCGCAAGTGAAAATCACAATAAAATCATCGCCACCAATATGTCCGACCATTCCTTTTTCAGGCGTTATAAACTCCAAAAGAGTTTTAGCAACCGCTCTAATGATATTATCTCCCGCATCATAACCATACACATCGTTATACGGTTTAAAATTATCCAAATCAAAATAAGCAACACAAAAAGGAATCTTTTCAGCCAAAAGTTGATTCATTTGTTTATTGATAGGCACACTTCCCGGCAACAATGTTAGCGGATTGGCATGTTTTGCACTTTCAATTTGCTGAAAGGTAATTTCTTCCAATAAATCCATCACAGTGCCTATTCCTGCGTATTCTTCATTTTGGGTGATAATAAAAGCCCCATCACTGCGCGTCATAGAAGTTAGTTTTTTACTCACCATTTGTATCGACACATGTTGATCAATACTCAAAGGAATTTTATCAACAAACAATTTAATGGGCTTTTTACCATATAATTCAATCCCATAGCGACTGGCAAACAATTTAGTTAAAAATTGATCACGATAAATAATACCTACTGGGACATGATTATCGACTAATGGCAAAATACTTAATTCACTATTGCGTTGAAAGCGAACCATCACCTCGCTAATCGGGGTCTCAGAAGAAATGGGGACAATTCGTTTAGCGATATGCGATACCGCTTTTGTGGTGTTAAAAGAATCAAACGCTTCATTCTCAGCAGTATTATGGACAAACAGTGTGTCGTTGATGGTGTCTAGCGGAGTAATGTTAGGTTTGGAAAAATAATAGCCTTGCGCGTGAGTAATGCCCAGTTTAGCAATGGTTTTAAATTCTGCTTCAGTTTCAACACCTTCTGCAATGACATGACAATCTAAGGAACTGGCAATATTTTGAATGGAGCTAACAAAATTCAATTTAATCGGGTCTTCATCAATGCCTTGAATAAAATGATTATCTATTTTCACATACTCTGGCAGCAGTTCTGCCCACAATCTTAATCCAGAATAACCTGCGCCTAAATCATCTAAGGCAATTTCAAAGCCTAGTTTCCGGTAATAAGAAACAGCTTCGCACAGCAGTTCATAATTATCGGTAGGCTGGTGCTCAGTCAATTCAATCACAATGGACTGAAAATTAACCGCAAATTTATCTAAAAGCTTAAGCGTCATGCTGTGTTTAAAATCAGGCTCTAGCAAAGCTGCGGGGCTTACGTTGATAAACAGTTTTTCGGTTAAACCTAATTTGACATAACGTTTAATAATTAATTCTCGACAAATAAACTCCAGCCGTGTGGTTAAATTAAAACGCTGTGCAGCATCGAATAAACTAAACGCGCTATGTAATGAACTATTAGAAGGCCCACGAATCAGAGCTTCATAGCCGATTATTTTCTTTTTCGTCAAAGAAACAATTGGCTGAAAATAAGGGGTGAGTTTCTCGCCGTTGAGAATATCCATTAATTCCTTATAAAGACTGGGCATCTGATTCTTACTCGGTTATTTTATGACTTCGGCAAGGGTAAGTTTTATTTGTTGCATCAGGATGACAAATTAAACAGATTTTTTGAACAGTGAACGCTTAATCATAGCTACAGAGTTCATTTTCGATGCTTAGTTTTAGCGGATTAACCTTCTTTGCCATCGACTCTGGCAGTTGTCAAAATGGGGGCGTAAATTAAGACAAACAATGAAAAAGCGGCTAACCATGCCAATGTGGAAATATAAACTACTTGTTCATACCATTGCGGCAAAGCGATGGGGATTAAAACCCGAAATAATGTCGCTAAATTAATCAACACAAATGCCAATGCAATCGCATTTGAAACTCGCAAAGCGCGTCCTGTGTGACCTAAAGCAACACGCGCCATCATTCCTAACGTTAAAATACCAATTCCACCGACCGTAAAAGCGTGTAATGCTAAGGTGGTAGAAATCCAGTTGTAAGCGGCCAATGCAGTTAAAACAAATCCTAAAATAATCCAGCTGTATCCAGTATAAAGTACCCACAATAACGGCACATACCACACTCTGCGGTCATACCAGTTTAACATTCGCACCGCATTTGCAACCGCTGCAAATATTGCGACCATTGCCAATAAACTGCCATTGATTTGCATTAACTGTAATAAAAACATTAACACAGCAGAACTGATTGCCAATATTTCAAACAAAGGATTCGGTAAAATCAGCACACCTGTTAATCCGCGTTCAGTGAAAAACGGAAAAACTCGCCCTGCAATCACTAAAATCATCAGAATAATCATTGCCACAACTAAGCTTAAGCCTATCCATGCTGTGTGTTGACTGAGTTTTAATATTTCAAGATGAATCAGAGTGTTTCCTAGTGTCATCATTATTAACAAAACCGCAAACAGCAGATTTTTAAATTGTCCGGTTTTAATAATTGGTTTTGCAATGCAATACGCTAAAACTGGTAAAAAGCTCAAATCAATTAACGCAATCAGCGCGTCAGGGAAAATTCCGCTATAAAAAGGCAGTAAGCGTCCATAAATCCATAATAAACAAAGACCTGCTAATTTGTCGCCGTGTAAGGTTTGTTCGCCAGTCCAGTTTTTTACCGCTGTTAATAAAAACCCGGCAATCACCGCACTGGCATAACCTAAGAGCATTTCATGCGCGTGCCAAATTGTGCTAGGAAAATAATTAACACTGGTAAATGAGCCATCATGGATTGATTTCCAGAGCGCAATCAAGGCTAAAGCGGAAAGTCCAGCTAAGGCAAAAAAAGCTCTAAATCCTAAAGCAAAGAGCGGGTATGCAAAAATCTGTGGTTTGTTCATAAGTTTTCTAGCCAATCAAGTTCAGCAGTTGAAAAACCAGCAATTATACGCATTTCTTTGTTAAACGGGCCTTTTGGTTTTCCTTTATAAAATTGCTGCAATAAATCGCGATAAGTTTGCTCTGGTTCAAGTTCTTGTTGTTGGCAAAATGTTTTAAACCAATAAGAACCAAAAGCGACATGACCAACTTCATCTGTTAGAATACGCGTTAAAATTGCGACGCTAGCAGGATCATTTCGAGCTTGAAATTTTTCTATCATCGCAGGCGTTACGTCCAGTCCACGCGCTTCCATACAGCGCGGCACAATGGCAAGACGTGCTAATAAATTATCAGCGGTATCTTCTGCATGTTCCCACAGTCCTTGATGTGCAGGTAAGTCACCATAATCTATTCCCAATGACAGCAGGTGGTTTCTAATTAAAGTAAAATGTTGCGCTTCTTCATCGGCTACTTTTAACCAGTCTCGATAAAACTGTTCGGGCAAGCCACGAAACCGATACACAATATCCCACGCTAAATAAATCGCCATAAATTCGATATGCGCTAACGCATGAAACATTGCTGCAACACCATTTGGCGCGTTCAGTCTACGTCTTGGCATATCGCGCGGAGCTAGCAAAATCGGTTGTGTTGGAAATTGTGTTAAGGAAATAGCCGCGACAGCGGAGTTGTCTGCAAAAGATAACTCTCCAGCTTGTAGTTTTTGCCAAGCCAGATGAGTGGTGGCAAGTTTTTCCTCAATCTCAGGATGATGTAAACAAAATTGTGCGTATTCAAATATACTTTTCATGCAAGGTGTTATAAAAATGAGTAAATGGTTCGATGTAATGATGTTGGTTTTCTATTGTGTGTTCATCTATTGGCTTTCATCGCATGAAACACTGCCTAAGCTGCATCTCTTCTTTAGCTTTCAAGATAAAATTTATCACGCTACCGCTTATTTTGTGATGGGCGTGTTGACATGGCGGTGTGTGAGAAAACAGCAAAAAATGCGTTTTATTATACCGATACCTTTTTTGCTGAGTGTTGTTTTTTGTAGTTTGTATGGCATCTCAGATGAATGGCATCAATCGTTTGTGGCAGGGCGTAGCTCCGATGTGTTCGATTGGCTGGCAGATACGATTGGCGCAAGTTTAGCTATGTTGACGATTTACATGTTCAAATTAAATTCAACTGAAAACAATCATTAAATTAGTCACATCATTTAGCAATTTTTTGGAAGTCAAATTCATGAAAAACCTGTTATTAGTTATTTTTTTAAATTTTTTTATTTTCTTCGGTGTTGTTTGCGCAGAGGAAAAACCAGCGATTATTTATTGGGACTCCGCAGAAGGGATTGCTTTACGCAGCCATATTCCTGTGGATGCTGATTATTGGTCGCTTGTTTCCAACTTTGCGGTGCAAAACACTCAAACTTTTTGCGCAGTTGCCAGTGCTATTACGGTATTAAACAGCTTGCCCATTCAAAAACCGGTTGATCCTATTTACGCGCCTTATCCTTATTTCACCCAAAATAATTTTTTTAGCCCAGCGGTGACAAAAGTTATCAATCCGAAAACTGTGCTGTCATCAGGGATGACGCGCGAACAACTCGCAGAAACATTTATCCAGCATGGTGCAAAAGTTGAATCTATTGCTGGCGATAGTGTTGATAATGATAGTTTACGAACTTTATTGCAAAACGCATTAGGTGATGATGGTCGATTTGTATTGATCAATTATGCCCGTGCAGTTTTTGGGCAAGTGGGCGGTGGGCATTGGTCAGTTTTAGCTGCTTTTGATGAACAATCCGACCGCGTGTTGATTCTGGATGTTGCGAAATATAAATACGCTCCAGTTTGGGTTGAGATTAATTTGTTAAAACAAGCGATTGCGACAATTGATAGCACCAGCCAAAAAGCTCGCGGCTTGTTGATTGTTTCGCAATAACTTTTCATGTTAGGGTGAATAAAGTGCGACAACTGCAACTTTCAGGTAATAAAAAACTTCGCGGTGTTCCACGCAGATTAAGAGCGTTAGAAAAATGGGCGAAAAACTTTGAAGGTCATTATTATCCGCGTAGTGAATTGGGGGAAAAATTCAGCCATTGGAAAATTCCTGTGCTATCGAGTTTAGTGAATCCGCCTCAGACCACAACAGAAATCCAAACGCAGTGTATGAACGCTATGCTACAAGCAGCGAATTTTTTGGCGCAATCGGTAACAGAAGACCAACAACACTATTATCGAGTCGCATGTTTATTTACATTGCCTTGGATGTTTAGCAGTGAAGTGACAATTTTTTATGATCCCGATTACTATCGCGGCTTTTTTGGCAGTCAGCATCAATTAGCACCGCGAAAATTATCGGCAGAATTTGGGTTGATATTGCCAGCGGGCTTTGTTGAACGCGGATGTATCGTGCGTGATGAAGAGGAAGGTTTCAGTGAAGAATGGTGGTGTATTGGGCAACCACTTTAGAGGTTAAATAGGGAGTTCAGCAGGGCTGCTAAACTCCCATCTTGTTAATCAATCCAACTTCTACGTTTTTCACATTGTGTGATTAATTCAGTTAATGGATCTTCTGGCTTGACATCTATATAGTGCAATCCAAATTCGGATTCAAATTTTTCATGCACAATCACCGCATCCAAAATCACTGGAACTCCTGAATAAGGCAAAATAATTTCAAGCTGTACTTTAGCACCTAGTTGTACAACCAAAGGTTTTTGCACTCTTAACTTAATTCCTGTGCGACTCACATCTAGCAAATTCACATCTGCTAACATGATAGAGCGGTTAGAATGGGTAATAATAATTTTGGCTTTTAATCCTTTAGCCTCCGTTCTAGGATTTTCGCGTCTATCAGTATCCATAATATTCACCCTTATCGCTATAAATTATAAAATTCCATAATACTTGAAATACGCTTCATGTTATACAGTTAAAACCTTTAAATTCATAAACACTAGCTTTATAAGTATTTAAAAATAAGTTTAGAATCTTATTCGCCGCTAGCTAACGCTTGCGCTAATTGCTTTGCAGGAACATAGCCGGGTAAAACATTGCCTTTTTCAGTCACAATCATCGGTGTACCTTTGACTCCAAATTTTTCCGCTAATGCCATATGCGCATCAACAGGATTTTTACATTGCTTGTTTTCTGGGTTTTTGCCTTGTTTAGCAGTGGTTAAAGCTGCATTTCTATCTTCTGCACACCAAACAGAAATCGCTTTGTTATACGACTCTGAGCCTTTACCCGCGCGTGGAAAAAACAAATAGCGTACCGTAATTCCTTCCGCTAAATATTGATCCATTTCTGAATGCAATTTCCGACAATAGCCACAATCAATATCGGTAAACACGGAAATTTGATATTTTTTGATTTTCGCTTTAAAAATAATCATATTATTTTCGCCGATTGCTTCAAGATCTTTTTTTCGCTCAGGAGCCAATTTTGCTTGTTCAGCTGATAACTTTTCCTCAGTTAAATCTTTTTTTGCTTTAAGGTCAATCAGATGACCTTGCAATAAATATTTTCCATCTTCGGAAACATAATAAATATTTCCTTCAATCATTACCTCATACACTCCTTTCATTTCAGAGGTTTTGACAGACTCTATTTTCGCAGTGGGCATTGCGCTGGTTAAGGCTTTTTTGACTGCATCTTCACTAGCATAAGCATTTGAGAACATCACAGCCGAAAATGCTAACGCGGCATATTTAATAAATGGTTTCATAATTATCCTAAATATAATGGTGGGGAATATTTTTATTGGAATAAACGCCCAAGATCAAGAAATACCGCTAACATCATCAACGACATTAATAAAGCAACGCCAATATTTTGAAAAAACAGCTGCGCTTTTTCTGGCACAGGACTGCCTTTGATAGCTTCAATCAGATAAAACAGTAAATGCCCGCCGTCTAAAACTGGGACTGGCAGTAGGTTTAACACCCCTAAACTGACACTAACTATCGCCATAAACTTTAAAAAATGCACTAAACCCATTTCCGCAGATTGTCCGGCATATTGCGCAATACTAATTGGGCCACTTAAATTTTCCACTGAGGCATTGCCAATCAACATTTTCCCCATCATGGATAGTGAAGTTGTTGCGTAATACCAGGTTTTTTCTACCGCTGCCACAAAAGCATCGGTTGCAGATAATGTATAGGTGACTTGCAATGATGCAATCAACTCTTTAGGAATATAAACACCCGCGCCAATTTTACCGACCATTTTTTTATTCGATTCAACAGGTTGCGGTTTTATTCCTAAAGAAATACGCTGCCCGTTTCGCTCAACAACTAATTTAATCAGTTTATTTGGACGTTTTTGCACATAATCTACCCACTGTGCCCAATCGTTTATCGCAATGCCATCAGCACTGATAATTAAATCTTTGCTGCGTAATCCTGAGCTTAGGGCGGCACTATTCGGTAAGACTTTATCAACAATCGGTTTTATTTGCGGAGTCCAAGGTTTAAATCCTAAACGTTGATAGAGTGATTCCGGTTGTTGCGTAAGTTCTTGTGGGATTTTTAACAGATGCTGTTTTTGTACAGAGTTGGCATTTTTAACTGTGATTTGCAATCCTTCTGCGGCATCAGGTGCTGAAGAAAAAATCATTTCCATTGCCGCTAACCAAGTTGGCGTTTCGGTGTTGTTGACTGAAATAATTTCTTCTTTTTCAGTAAAACCAGCGGCAAAAGCAAGCGTACCTTGTTCTACTTTACCAATGATAGGACGCATTCCGGTTTCGCCAATCATAAACACTGACCAGTATAACGCCACAGCGAGCAACAAATTAAACAAAGGCCCAGCGGCAACAATAGCTATTCTTGCCAACACCGGTTGACGATTAAACGCAAAGGGTAAATCTTTTTCTGCGACAGATCCTTCGCGTTCATCCACCATTTTTACATAGCCGCCCAATGGCACAGCAGCAATTACATATTCAGTTGAGTCTGGCGTTTTTTGGTAAGACCACAGCACTTTGCCAAAACCAATGGAAAAACGTAAAACTTTAACCCCAACTTTGCGCGCCACCCAAAAATGTCCAAATTCGTGGATGGCAACCAATGTACCAATTGAAACAATAAAATAAAACAGCGTATGTAAGGTGGACATGAGTTAAGTTAGATTTGCAATCATTTGCTGCGCAACGGTGCGTGCTTTTTGGTCTGTGGCTAACACAATCTCTAAAGTGTCCGCAGATTCAGGCGAAAACTCCTGCATGGTTTTTTCAATAGTGATGGCAATATCGGTAAAACGAATTTGTTCGTTTAAAAAAGCTTCGACGGCAATTTCATTTGCGGCATTTAATACCGTTGGCATAATTCCACCGGCTTTAATCGCTTGATAAGCCAAACGCAAACACGGGAAACGCTCCAAATTAGGTTGTTCAAAATCCATTTGCCGCACTGCAAAAATATCAAGTGGTGCTACGCCAGAATCAAAGCGTTCAGGATAAGCCATTGCATGAGCAATCGGCGTGCGCATATCAGGATTCCCCATTTGTGCGAGCACAGAGCCGTCCACATAATCCACCATTGAGTGAATAATGCTTTGTTTGTGAATCACCACTTGAATCGCATCAGGCGACATATTGAATAATAAACACGCTTCAATCAGTTCTAAGCCTTTGTTCATCATGGTCGCTGAATCGACAGAGATTTTTTTGCCCATTTCCCATTTAGGATGCGCAATTGCTTGTGCAGGTGTAACGGATGGCAATTGTTCCAACGGCGTTTCACGAAATGGCCCGCCCGATGCAGTTAATAAAATTCGCCGAGCTTGTTTTGCAGTTTCTCCAGCCACATAACCTGCTGGCATACATTGAAAAATCGCGTTATGTTCACTGTCAATCGGTAACAATGTTGCACCCGATTCGCGCACCGCGCCCATAAAAATGTCGCCAGACATAACTAAGGCTTCTTTGTTCGCAAGCAAGACGGTTTTTCCAGCCTTTGCAGCGGCTAAACTAGGCAATAATCCTGCTGCTCCCACAATTGCAGCCATCACCGTGTCAACATTTTCCAATGTTGATACTTGTTCTAAAGCTTTTACACCTGATAACACTTGAATATTAGCAACAGCAGAATTGGCTATCTTTTCCTTTAATAGCAAAGACTTAGCCTCATCGACTACCACAGCATATTCAGGATGAAAAGCCAAACATTGGTTGAATAACTCCTCAATATTGGTGTTAGCAGTTAATGCAACAACTTTATATTTATCAGGGTGGCGATTAACGACATCTAAAGTGCTGACCCCAATCGAGCCGGTCGCGCCGAGGATACAGATACCTTTCATGCAAAAATACCTCTGCTGATTAAGAAAATTCCCGCATAGAAAAACGGTGCAGCAGCAATCACGCTATCAACCCGATCTAATATTCCACCGTGTCCGGGTAAAATAAAACCACTGTCTTTCACGCCTTTTTGACGTTTTACCAAGCTAAAAAACAAGTCACCATAAATTGAAATCAGCACAGTTAATACTGATAACAGCACAAAATCGCTAGCGTTGAGTAAAGGGAATTTGTAATACATTCCCAAAGCAACCGCTGTGAAGATTGCAGAACCTAATGCGCCGTACATTCCCTCAATTGTTTTTCCTGGACTAATGTCAGGAGCTAGTTTATTTTTACCAAATTTTTTGCCGGTAAAATAAGCTGCAATATCAGCAATCCAAATCAGTAATAGAAAATACATCACCATTTCCGCGCCATAAAGTGTATGGATACGAGAAATAAACATCCATGCTGACAATAAAACAAACCAGCCTAATAATGCTTTATAAGGAAGTTTTATTTGCAGTTCTAAACAATGTGACGGGACTTGTCTGATTAAAATCATAATTAACACCCACAGCAACACAGGTGGAAAAACCGCCCAATCAATAATACCTGAGTATTCTTTTAGATCTTGCCATTCAAGCAAATTTGCCATTAACTCCAAAAATTGTGTCCAGAGCGTAATTCCAATCATGGGCAAAATGAGCATGACTAAAAAAAGTAATTTCATCCAAAGCTTGTCCATGCTTACCAAGTTTGTCCATTCCCATGCTCCAATTAGCACAATCACAGCCATCACGACGGAGAAATACGAAAAATAAGCATTGCTAGGTAAATAAAAAACAGCACCTACAATCAAAGGAATCAGCACGAGTGCTGTCAAAATACGCTGTAATAACATTTTTATTGAAGTTTTTTGTAAAGTTATAAGGATTTGGAGGGATTGAAAACTTGTTCACCAGTGCGACCAAAACGTCGTTGCCGATGGCGAAAGCTTTCAATAGCTTCTAAGAGTGACTGTTGCCCAAAATCAGGCCAAAGTGTGGAAGTGAAGTAAAATTCCGTGTAAGCAAGCTGCCATAATAAGAAGTTACTAATGCGCTGCTCGCCTCCTGTCCTGATGAATAAGTCCGGTTCAGGCAGTCCTGCGGTCGATAAATGTTGTTCTATCAACTCTTCAGTAATACGCGGGCTTTGCAACTGTCCTGAAGTTATTTTCTCCATAACTTGCTGAGCTGCTTGGCACATATCCCAATGTCCACCGTAATTGGCGGCAATTACCAAAGTCAATCCGCTATTATTTTTAGTGAGTGCTTCACCTTGCTCAATTTTGCTTTGCAACTCTGTTGAAAAAGCACTTTTTTCGCCAATGCACAATAATCTGACGTTTTTTTCATGCAGTTTTTTGATTTGCGCTTGTAAAGTTACATTGAATAGTTTCATTAATAACGAAACTTCTTCAGGAGGTCTGCGCCAATTTTCACTGCTAAAAGCGAATAATGATAAAACCTGAATCTTTTCGTTGACACAATATTCAACTATTTTCTTAACGGCTTTAGCCCCTGCCTGATGCCCAAACACACGCGGCATAAAACGTTTCTGCGCCCAGCGACCATTGCCATCCATAATAATGGCAATATGTCGTGGGTTGCCATTATCAATGACTAACGGAGAAGATTCAGAATCGGACATAGTGTTATCGCTTCCCTTTAGTTACATTGAAAGTAAATCAGCCTCTTTAATTTCTAATTGTTTTTCGACTTCTTTAATAAATTGATCAGTTAATTTCTGGATTTTATCTTCGCCTTGACGCGCATCATCTTCAGAAATCAGTTTTTCTTTTAAGGCTTCTTTGATTTCAGAGTTTGCATCACGGCGCATATTTCGGATAGCAACACGAATATTTTCAGCTTCAGCTTTAACAACTTTAACCAAGTCTTTACGGCGTTGTTCTGTCAGCATTGGTAATGGAACGCGAATGACCGTGCCATTGGTTGATGGGTTTAAGCCTAAATCGGAAGTTAAAATCGCTTTTTCAATTGCCCCAACCATGCCTTTGTCCCAAGGCGTGACTTTTAAAGTTCTGGCATCTTCAACGCCAATATTAGCGACTTGAGATAAAGGCGTAGTTGAGCCATACGCAGTCACCATCACTTGTTCTAGCAAACTAGGATGTGCTCTGCCTGTTCTGATTTTGCTAAAGTTATGTTTTAAAGCTTCAATGCTTTTTGCCATGTGAGCAGAAGCATCTTTGTGAATGTCATTAATCATTTACCTGTTCCTCTTTCAATAAGTGAGCCTATGTCTTCACCTTGCATAAGGCGCATAATCGCTCCTGATTCAAAAATATTCATAACACGCATAGGCAAGTTATTTTCCTGACACAGCACTAAGGCTGTTGTATCCATAACATTTAAGCGTTGATCTATTGCTTCATCGTAAGTTAAGCGTGGATAAAATACAGCATCGGCAACTTTTTCAGGGTCGGCCGAATAAACGCCTTTGACTTTAGTGGCTTTAATCATCAGTTGCGCATTAATTTCAATCGCTCGCAAACTGGCGGCAGAATCGGTGGTAAAAAATGGATTGCCTGTTCCTGCGGCAAAAATAACCACGCGCTTTTTTTCCAAATGCCGAATAGCTTTGCGCCGGATGTAATCTTCACATACCTGATTGATTTTTAACGCACTCATTACGCGCACTTGTTGTCCAATATGCTCTAATGCGTCTTGCAGTGCTAGTGCGTTAATCACAGTGGCTAACATGCCCATCTGGTCGCCTGTTACACGGTCTAGGCCTTCGTCGGCTTTTTTTGCACCGCGCAGAATATTACCGCCACCAATGACGAGAGCAACTTCCAGCCCCGCATCACATAATTCTTTAATTTCAATAGCAAGCCGTTTCACGATTTCAGCATCAATACTACCGCCTGCTGAACTCATTAACGCTTCACCGCTTAACTTTAGCAAAATTCTTTGGCAAATTAATTGAGTCATAGTTTTTTAGAGAGTTTATGAAATTAAAAAAATTAAAAAGAGAGTTTCTGGACTTCCCGCACTCAAAAATTGGTTAGATTTTATTGCGTTTTTTGGATCTCTTTTGTTGTTTTGAGTTTATGTTCAGTCTTAGCTCTATACATATCTTCATCTGCTAACCGAATCAAAGTATCAGCATCAACATACAGCTCGGTTCCCGTTTGTGCAATACCGATGCTTAATGACATTCCCTTCATGTGGCGTTCCAATTCATGGGTAAGACGATTCAGATAAGCCTCTTGCGCTTCTTCTTTAGTGCTATTGGGTAAAACCAAGCAAAACTCATCGCCACCATAGCGAAAACAACTGTCTTCCAAGCGTGAAACTGCTTTTATCGCATTCGCCACTACCCGCAAAATTTCATCCCCCTGCTGATGTCCTTGGGTATCATTGACTATTTTAAAATCATTTACATCCATATATACAACGGTCACAGGTTCAGAACGTCGTTGCGCTGCTCTTAAAGTCCTAGTCAAAGCTTCTTGTAAATAGCGTACATTGAGTAATCCGGTTAAAGGGTCAGTACGAGTCATTTCTTCAAGCTGCTGAGTGCGCTCTTTAACCTTTTCTTCAAGTAATCGTGCATATTGTTCTGATTTATTTCTTGATGTTTCAATCTCAGAAACTAAACTGCGAATGTAAGTTTCAAATACAAGAGCAATATCAAAGCTGAGTAATTTTCCTAGCGCAATTTCCGTAGCAATTCTTTTTTCTTCATCCGTAACTTCGATATGAATAAATTTATTAAGCAATTCTTTGAGAACATTGACCGCAGAAAGGTAAAGCTTCGGCTCAACCCCAATCCGTTTATGCACCAGCCCAATGCGTAGGCGATTATTGACATATTCAAGATCATATAAGCCGCTGAACAGGTCTAAGACATATTTACGCATTGCCGATTTAAGTCGTCTTAGCGTATCTGCATCACCAATTAACAACGAAACCTCTGGCACATTGGTTTGCAGTTCGTAGAAATCAGCCACCACAGAATCTATTTTGGTATCAATCGCAGATTTTACGTTTCTAAGTAAAACACAATCTGATTCTGTAAGGGAAAACAAACTTTTACGATGTTCAACCTCAAAATCAGTAATCCGCATTTGTTCAAGCAAAGTCAAATCTGTTTGTCTCATTGTTAAGCCCCAGCTTATAAATTTGTTCAGCATAGAGTTTTAGATGACCTTGTTTTTTTCCTAACTGCAATACGCTAGGTCAGTTTCTCTATTTTAACCTGAAAGCCGCTGCTCTCTTTTTGTCCATGTTTGTCAAAATACTGAATAGTTCCGGCTTCACTTACTATCCAAACTTCTGTTGCACCGGCTTTTAAATATAAATTTACTTTTGATTTCATTTGCGCTTTTGTATTTGACACCGACATAATCTCAACACAAACTTCAGGTGCGGAAGAGACAGCAATATCATTTTTATGTTGTTGATAATATGCTTCAGAACCCCAAGCGACATCTGGGACTTTTACACTTTTATTAATGCTGATTGGTAATTCTACAAAACTGTGACCGCCCAATTGCTTCATTAATAAAAAAGTAAATTTTCCTTGCAAGCGACTGCGTAAAACAGAACGCGGCGTTAATTCAAGCGTTCCTTGTTTCTTTAATTCTATTTTGTAAGGCAAATTTATCTGCCAAAACATCTTGCCATTTCACAACGCTCTCCGGTCAAAAAAACCTGTCAGGTTTTAAAAACCTAACAGGTTTAAACGCAGTTAAATTATTGCGCGTTAACTTGTGCCATAACTTCAGCAGCAAAGTCTTCTACTTTTTTCTCAATGCCTTCGCCAACTGCAAAACGTGTAAAACGCACTGCATTTGTGCCTTTTGATTTCAATAACTGCTCAACAGTCATGCTGTCATCTTTTACGAAAGGTTGACCTAATAAGGTAATTTCCGCTAAATATTTTTTAACAAAGCCTGCAATCATGTTTTCAACGATATTGGCAGGTTTGCCTTGAATTTTATCTTCTTGTTTTGCCAAGAAAATTTCTTTTTCTTTTGCAATATCAGTGGCAGAAACTTGGTCTGCATTGACACAAACAGGTTTGCAAGCCGCAACGTGCATCGCAATATCTTTACCCAATTCTGGATTATTGTTTGTCAATTCAACCAAAATACCAATTTTGCTGCCGTGCAAATAGCTCGCAAGACCACCGTTTGCAGAAACAAGTCTTTCAAAACGACGCACAGTAATGTTTTCACCTAATTTTGAAATCAAGCCACGACGTACTTCATCTACGGTTTGTCCTGACGCAAATGTTGCAGCTAATAGAGCTTCATCATTTGCAATATCGTTGGCTAACACTAATTCTGTTACGTCATTTGCAAAGGCTACGAAATCATCTGCTTTTGCCACGAAATCAGTTTCGCAGTTGACATCAACCATTGCCGCAACCGTGCCGTCAGCACTCACTTTTACGCCAATAATGCCTTCCGCAGCGATACGATCCGATTTTTTATCGGCTTTTGCCAAACCTGATTTACGCATGTTTTCAATGGCTAATTCCATATCGCCATTTGCCTCAACCAAGGCTTTTTTACATTCCATCATGCCTGAGCTTGTTCTCTCACGCAGTTCTTTTACCATTGCGGCACTAATATTTACTGTCATATTTCCTCTGTTTCTTGACTATAAAAACGCCTCCAAAGAGGAGGCGTTTTAATGGTTTAAATTAAACCTTGCATCTTAAAGTTTTAGGATAAATACTAAATCTCTTTAAGAAAAATTTATTGGATTATTCTGTTACTTCTGTTGCAGCTTCTTCAACAAACTCATCGTCTTTTACAGAAATATCTAATCTTGCTGTTTTAGCTTCTAAAACTGAATTAGCAACTGTTTCGCAATACAATTTAACAGCGCGAATTGAGTCGTCGTTACCTGGAATAATGTAATCAATATTTTCAGGTGAGTTGTTAGAATCCACAATGCCTACAACAGGAATACCTAATTTTTTTGCTTCGCTAATCGCATTTTTTTCATAGCCTACGTCCAGAATAAAAATAACATCTGGCACGCCGCGCATGTCTTTAATGCCGCCTAAGCTGCGCTCTAATTTTTCCAGTTCACGTTCCATGTTTAACGCTTCTTTTTTGCTAAAACGTTGGAATAATGTGCCATCTGCTTTCATCGCTTCCAGTTCTTTCAAACGTGCGATTGATTTTTTGATGGTTTTAAAGTTAGTCAACATGCCGCCTAACCAGCGGTGATTGACATACGGCATTCCACAACGATTTGCTTCTTCAGCCACAGTTTTGCGTGCTGATTTTTTGGTGCCAACAAATAAAATTGTGCCTTTATTTGCTGTCATTTGACCTAAATAGTTCACTGCGTCATTAAACAATGGAAGCGTTTGCTCCAAATCAATGATATGGATTTTGTTACGCGCACCGAACAAATAATTTGCCATTTTCGGGTTCCAGTAACGAGTTTGGTGTCCAAAATGTACACCCGCTTCTAACATTTGACGCATTGACACTGCTGCCATTCTTCTCTCCTAAGTATAAAAAATCGTTGTTTTGCAACGATATGGGTTACGCCTCCACTTATCCCGCTCAGTAACCAGTTATCCAACCAGCACCCTACCAAACGTGTCGATAAATGTGAGTATTAAATTGAAAATTAACCTAGCTTTATACCATATTTTAGTTCTTATACCAATAAAATCTCTGGTAAACTCACTTATTCAGCATCAATGCAAGAATCAAAAACAGCTAAAATTATTTCTTTCTTGCTTTACTTTAAACTACATAGCTTAAGACTCCATGAGTATTATTATAAAATCCGCTAGTGAAATTGAAAAAATGCGCGTTGCCTGCAAGCTTGCGGCAGAAGTTCTGGAAATGATTGCTCCGCATGTTGTTGTAGGCGTGACCACCAATGAATTAGACCAACTGTGCCATGATTACATTGTGAATGTTCAAAACGCAATTCCTGCACCGCTAAATTATCGCGGTTTTCCTAAATCTATCTGCACCTCAGTCAATCATCAAGTTTGCCATGGGATTCCTAACGACAAGCCTTTGAAAAATGGCGATATTGTGAATGTGGATATTACTGTGATTAAAAATGGTTATCATGGCGACACCAGTAAAATGTTTTGCTTAGGCGAGGTCAGTCCTTTTGCCCAACGCTTAGTGAATGTCACTCGTAAAGCTTTGTTTTTAGGAATTGAGCAAGTTAAACCGGGCAATCGGTTTGGCGCAATTGGGCACGCTATCCAAAAACACGCTGAAAGCAATCGTTATTCGGTAGTGCAAGAGTTCTGCGGACATGGCATTGGGCAAGATTTTCACGAAGAACCGCATGTTTTGCATTATGGCAAAGTGACTGAAGGTGCTTTTTTAGAGCCAGGAATGATTTTTACCATAGAGCCTATGATTAATCAGGGCAAACGTCATACCAAAATGATGGCAGATAAATGGCAAGCAGTGACGAAAGATCATAGCTTGTCAGCACAATGGGAGCATACGATTTTAGTGACTGAAACTGGACACGAAGTTTTAACTCTCCGCGCTGAAGAATTGTAAATCCACTTAATAAAACCGTTTATATAGTTGAAAACAATTGCAAAATATATCTAAAACTTTGCAAAAATAATGAATCAACTTATAATGCTGGGTTCTGGAGCGTTTAGCTCTTCCTTGCTTCACTACATTTTAAGACGATGTGGGAAGCTTTAACCGCAAGGAGATATCGTGCGACATTATGAAATTGTCTTTTTAGTACATCCTGATCAAAGTGCTCAGGTTCCTGCCATGATTGACCGTTATAAAGCAACTATTGCTGCTGCATCCGGCTCAATACACCGCTTGGAAGATTGGGGCCGCAGACATTTGGCTTACCCTATCAATAAAATTCACAAAGCGCATTATGTGTTGATGAATATTGAATGTGACCAAGCAACATTAGAAGAATTAGAAACAGGTTTCCGTTTCAATGACGCTATTTTGCGTAGCATGACCTTAGTTAGAAAACAAGCGATCACTACACCTTCTGCGATTGCTACAGCAACTGCTGAAGAAGGTAGAGCTTCAGAAGCAAGAACAGCTAAAGAAGCAAGCAAAGTATCAGACCTTGATTTAGACATAGATGAAGATGAAATTCCTTTAGCAGATGAGTCTGTTCTGGATGCTGAATAACTAAACATAAACATTGAACGCGAGAAGCAAACATGGCACGTAATATGAGACGTAAAAAATTCAACCGCTTTACCACTGAAGACAGTGTGGAAGTGATTGATTATAAAAATCTGGATATGTTAAGTGAATACATCACTGAAACAGGCAAAATTGTTCCTAGCCGTATTACAGGAACAGAAGCTAAATATCAAAGACAGTTGACCACTGCAATAAAACACGCGCGTTTTATTGCTTTGCTACCGTTCTGCGACGCACATAAATAATTTTAGGCACTACAGGAAATGGAGTTTTTAGCGACCTACATTATGCGCGGTAGAATGCAGGCTATTATTGTTGCCTCAACTTTTGCAGTGTTATCGCTAATTTTTCCACCTGTAAGCATTGTAAGTTCAGCTTCTGTTGCATTAGTCACTTTAAGACGCGGCGCAACCGAAGGCGGGTACATTCTCATCTGTGCTTGCCTTGCCTCAGTATTATTAGGTTTTTTTCTGATAGGCAATTATCAAGCTCTCTTGATTTATGGATTAACGCTATGGACACCCATTTGGTTGATTTCTATAGTGTTAAGAGAAGGCAGGCATCTTTTTTTAGCAGTTGAAATCGTTATTGTGATTGCAGCCATTGCTGTGCTAGGAGCTTATCTTTATCAGCCTAATTTAGCGCAGTTTTGGCAAACATTATTAAACCCAATGTTAAAAGCAACACTGGCAAATTCAGATTCCAACGTATCAGCAACAGAAATTACCCAATTCTTTACAACAACTTCTCATTTTATGACAGGGTGTGCAGCCTTAAGTTATGTGATTGTTGTATTAGCAGGGCTGTTTTTAGGAAGAGGCTGGCAAGCAGTTCTTTATAATCCTGGTGGATTTAAAAAAGAATATTTAGCTTTGCGTGGACAATCCGAATTAGCAATAGCAACTTTGGCAATTCTCGGAACGGGTTTGCTGTTTTCAGGACAAGTCGCAGAAATATGCTGGAATATCTGCATTTTGCTATTTGTGTTATACGCACTGATAGGCACAACGATTCTACATTGTGCTTTTGCAACCTTAAAACAAAGCCGTTTTTTGCTGCCATTTTTGTATATCACGATGATGATAATACCTCAAGCTCTGATTCCTGCGGCAATTCTTGGACTTGCAGACACTTGGCTGAACTTACGCAATAAAATTCCAAATCAAACTAGCGTTTAAAACGCTTAAAATTCAGCTAGGGCTGAACAAAGAGGTGAAAAAATGGAAGTAATTCTTCTTGAGAAGGTAGCAAACTTAGGTAATTTAGGCGATAAAGTAACCATAAAATCCGGTTACGGCAGAAATTATTTAGTCCCACAAGGCAAAGCGGTTGCTGCAACAGCTAAAAAAATTGCTGAATTTGAAGTTCGTCGTGCTGAGCTTGAAAAAGCAGCGGCGGAAAAATTATTAGCTGCTCAATCACGCGCTACTGAATTGGCTAAATTGACGATTGTTATTTCACACAAAGCAGGTGAAGAAGGTCGTTTATTTGGTTCAGTAGGCACGCATACTATTGCGGATGCAATCACTGCGGCTGGTGTAGAAGTTGGCAAACATGAAGTGCGTTTACCGCATGGTGTAATTCGCCATGTAGGCAGCTATGATGTTGATATTCATCTGCACACTGACGTGAATACAACAGTAGCTGTTCAAATCGCTGCAGAATAAACGGTTGTTGCTATGATCATCGTAACTGGAGGCGCAGGCTTTATTGGTAGTAATCTGTGTTTTGCTTTAAATAAGCGCGGTTACGATGATGTTTTAGTCGTGGACAATCTGACGAACGGGATTAAATATAAAAATTTACTCGATTGCAAAATTCGCGATTATTGTGACAAAGAAAGTTTTTTAGCTAAGTTACACAATGGCTTTTTTAAAGCCGAAACCATCGAGGCTGTTTTTCATCAAGGTGCGTGTTCTAGCACGACCGAATGGAATGGTCGCTATATGATGGAAAACAATTATGAATACAGCAAAACGCTGTTTCATTATTGTCAGCAATACAAAATCCCCTTTATTTATGCGTCCAGTGCTGCTGTGTATGGTGCGGATGCAAATTTCAAAGAAAGCCTAGAATTTGAAGCTCCGCTCAATGTTTATGGCTATTCCAAATTTCAATTTGACCAATATTTGCGTCAACATCAATCAAAACTATGTTCTCAAGTGGTCGGCTTGCGCTATTTTAATGTGTATGGCGACAGAGAATCCCATAAAGGCAGCATGGCGAGTGTGGCGTTTCACCTAAATAATCAACTGAAAGTTTCAGATAAAATTCGTTTGTTTGAAGGCTGTGATGGTTATGGCAATGGCGAACAACGGCGTGATTTTGTTTATGTTGGTGATGTGGTGGATGTGAATCTGTGGTTTTTAGACCATCCGCAGACTTCCGGCATTTTCAATGTTGGCACCGGACGTAGCCAAACTTTTAATGATGTTGCCAATGCCGTGATTGCTTATCACCACCGTGGTGAAATTGAATATATTCCCTTCCCTGAGCACCTGAAAGGTTGCTATCAAAGTTTTACTCAAGCCAATTTAGAACAACTTCGTGCAATCGGATGCAATCATCCATTCAAATCTGTTGAAGAAGGTGTTGCGATTTATATGGCGTGGTTGAATAGCTAACGAGGCTGTGAAAGTATTCAAAAATTATCAAAATGCTATTTTTTAACCTATTGATTTATATGCAGCACCTTAGTCAAAAAACATGTTTTTTTGACTCCAAAACAAAATACTTTCACAGACTCTAACGTTCATTGCTACTTTATTCATCTAAATTAAGCGAGTCATAATTTGATGTTTTATCGTTATTTTTATTACGCTATTTGTTTGTTATTACTGACCAGTTGCAAGCATGACATAGAAGAAGTTCCCGTTGTGCCACGAGCTGCTGAACCGGTTGGCTTTTCAAAAAAATTAGCGGATGCGGCTTTAGAGCGATTAACCCATAAAGTCAGATATGATGCAGCGTATCTGAAAATTCCTTACCCTGGCGGAGATGTGCCAGATAACATGGGGGTTTGTACCGATGAAGTGATTAGAAGTTATCGAAAATTGGGCATTGATTTACAAAAAGACGTGCATAAAGAAATGATAGCCCACTTTGATGCTTTCCCGACCCGTCAGCGATGGGGATTGCAGTCAGCGGACACTAACATTGACCACAGGCGGGTTCCTAATTTGCAAGTTTTGTTTTCCCGCAAAGGCTTGAAGCTTCCGATAACACAGCAGGGGAAAGATTATTTGCCCGGTGATCTGGTGACGTGGCGCGTTGAAGGTCGTCCCCATATTGGCATTGTGGTCAATCGCAAACGTCGTGGCGAAAGTCGATATATGATTGTACATAATATTGGCAGAGGTCCTGTTCTTGAGGATATGCTGTTTAAATATCCTATTACTGGACATTATCGCTATTATGGTGTTTAGAAAAATTATTTAAAATCAATGGTATGCGCTTAATTTACACCAGCATTTTTTACCTACTTTTACCTTTCCTTTTTATCCGTTTATACCTACGCGGCTTTAAAAACCCCGACTTTCGCAAACGCTGGGATGAACGCCTTGCGATTTATCACCAAGCTCACGAAAAAAACGTCATTTTTTTTCACGCCGTTTCGGTCGGGGAAGCAGAATCCATTTTTCCACTAATTCATCGACTACTCGCACAACAACCTGACGTTAAAATTCTGATTACCACCACCACACCTACCGGTTCTGCGAGAGTAAAAGCCGTATTAGGCAACAAAGTTCAGCATGTTTATCTGCCTTATGACATGCCGATTTTCATTCAGCATTTTTTAAATCATTTTAAACCGCGTCTTGCCGTAATTGCAGAAACAGAAGTCTGGGCTAATTTATTTGGCTTATGCAAAAAAAATAACATTCCTTTGTTTATTATCAACGCACGTTTATCGCAATCTTCTTACAAGGGCTATCAAAAAATTTCGGCATTAAGCAAACCCGCTTTAAACAATGTCACAATGATTGCCGCCCAAACCCAAGACGATGCCGACAGATTTATCGCACTCACAGGTGATAGTTCAAAAGTACAAGTGATTGGCAATATCAAATTTGATTTAGATGTCAGTGCGGAGTTTATCGAACAAGGCAAATTCTTACATGCAGCCTTATTTGCGCACCGCCTTGTTTGGATTATTGCCAGCACGCATAAAGAAGAAGAAAACTTTTTTTTAGAACTTTATCCTGAATTAAAAAAACAAATTCCCGAATTATTATTGTTGATTGTGCCTAGAAATATGGAGCGATTTGGCGAAGTCAAACGCCTGTGTGAAAAACAGCAATTACAAGTAGTGATGCGCACTTCTGGGCAAGTCTGCACAAAAACAACCGATGTGTATTTGGCAGATACCATAGGTGAATTAAAAATGCTGTACGCCGCATCAGACGTGGCTTTTGTGGGTGGAAGTCTCGTTCCTGTAGGTGGGCATAATGTGTTAGAACCTGCGGTGATTGGTGTTCCGGTGATGTTTGGCAGTTATATGGCAAATTTTAAAGTTATTGCAAATGGCATATTAGCGGCAAATGCAGCAATACAATGTGAAAATCAACAGCAATTAGCAGATGCAGTGTTAAAACTCTATCAACAACCAGCTTACAGAGAACAGTTAATCGCTAATGGCAAACTGTTTGTGCAACAAAATCAAGGCGCGATTGCCAAAATTATCGCGCTGTTATCAGCTGAATCTAACGTTAGTGCTTAATATCTAACAACTTATCTAAAAAATTTCCCGATTTTTACATGTTGTCAGGGCGAATTCATTCGCCCTGAGCGATTAAAATCACCTCTACAAAAATCCTCACGTTATTCACCGAATTCTAAAATAACGCGCTAATACTAAGTAACGTAAATTCTGAAATTTTTTTAAGACGACTAGTCGTCTTAAAAAATTTTTATTCAAATAGGCTCTTATTCACTGTTTAAAAAATCAATTCATCGCAACTCTACGCTAATATTTTTGGCAAAAAAAAGGCGGTTGGATAAACCAGCCGCCTTTCTTCGTTTGTTACCGCGAATAAGCTAAACAATCATCACCTATTGAGAGCAAACCACCGATGAATATTCCACGCTAATGATTCTAATTGCGGGATAAAAATCAGGACTTGGCACTGCGCCTAAAAAGGTGAGAATCTTTCCTTTCAAGTTAGCCACTGTTCTAGGATCATCAACCACTTTAATATCCAATTCAGTATTCATGGGGATTGATTCTAGTTTCTTTTGGTCATCAGGTGAAACCGCACCAGCCGCAGTCGGTGCTGCTTTCAATGGAAACTGTCCAGCCTGTCCTACAATTGCAAAAATAATTTTGTCAAAGTGCATAACAGGTTGTGAGGGATTATTAATAATAGTAGTCGTGCCTGTTGTCGTAGTCGTCTTTGTCGGCAATACAACTCTACAACTCACGCTAGCAGGTTTTCCTACGCCGTCAACAGGTGGAACAACCGCTGCTGCTTGATGCGCAAATAACGCCAAACCCAGTGTTAAAACAGAAAGTGCTATTGAACTTTTTTTCATGATTAAGACTCCTCATTTGGTAAGTGAGATAATTTGGAAAAACATCTTAAAACCCAAATACATGCGCAGTAATAAAATTGTTTTTATACCGTGCTGTTTAAATCTACTCCATTGCTAAAAAGATGTCTAGCATCCTGTTTTTTAACTACATTATCTGCAAACAATATCACACTATCTATTTGTTTTTATTTACTTTGTAGCACTAATTTACTCAATGCCGGCAAAATCACAAACGTGCCAATCATAATCCAAAAAATTCCAATCGTAATCACCAATCCCATGCTGGCAACGCCTTGGTGTGGCGAAAATGCCAAGCCTGCAAAACTGGAAATTGTGGTCAAGGCACCGTAAAAAATCCCCCGCGCGGTACTCGATTGATAAATATTTTGCTCTTCATCCACAGAATGGCGCAGTTTTTCCAACATGTGAATGCCATTATCCACGCCTAACCCTAACAGCAATGGCAACGCGATAATATTGGCAAAATTAATCGGCGTACCGGTTAAAGCAGTGCTTGCCATCGTAAATAATCCCGCTAATAACAACGGCACAATCACTAACAGCGTATCTTTTACATTGCGGCGCATCGCTAATAACAACAGTGTAATCGTGATAATCGCAATCGTAATCGCTTGTTTAAAGGCTTTCACCACCTCTTTCATCGACTCCCAAAACAACACCGGCAAATCGGTTGTGGCTTCTTCCACGCTTTGCACTTGCGTAATAAATTCCTCTAAATTATCCAAATCATTCAAATCTTTTTTCGGAAAAATTTGCACCCGATATAAACCGGCTTTGCTCAACCATCGGTCTTTAATATCCGGCGGAATCATCTCCAGCGAAACTTCATCCGCATGTAAACTCATCGACAATTGATTCATCACAACCGGCAATCCGCCTAAAATACTGGTTTGTACTTTTTCAATGAATTGTTGCCGATTCGGTTGCAAACGATTTTCCAATTCAACTAACGCTCCTTGTAGTTCAGTTTGTAAACCCATTAATGCTTTCACTTCCTCTTTATCGGTGCGATTCGGCAAAGTTGTTTTTATTGTATTTAATAATTTCTCAATCGCAATTTTCGGATCAGTGCCTTGTTTTAACGGAGGAAAACTCGCGGATTGCGCACCAATCACTAAATTCAAATCATCCAATAACGCCAATTTATCGTCTTGTTCTTCAGGAACAAAATCAAACAAACTCACGGTTTTATCCACAATCGCTAATTTTTCAATGCGCGTTTGTAATTGTTTGGCTTTTTCAGGACTATTCGCCAACACACTCAACGTCATCGGCGAAGTATCTTGGGTTTTTAACAACTTTTTAAACGCAATCACTGATTCCGTATGCGGATCGCGAATATTAATCGGATTAAAATCCACCACGATTTTGAATAATAAAAAGCTTGATACAATGGCTAAAACTACGGTGATATAAGTAATTGGTCTAGCAAAATGCAAGGGAATACTATTTAAACTATGGATAAAAGGTGAAACTTTAGTATGTCCTAATTCAGCCTCTTTTAATTGTGGTTTCGGAATAATTAATAATAAAACCGGCAAAATGGTTAAAGTAATAAATAAACAAATAAATAAACTACTGCCTGCTAATAATCCTAATTCAGAAATGCCTTTGTAATCGGTTGGAATAAACGCATATAAACCAATCGCTGTTGTTGCCGCACATAATAGCAGCGATGGACTGGTGGAAATTAATGTGCCGCGAATTGCATGTTCTTTGCTAATGCTGTTTTTTAAATAATCGCGATAACGTAAACAAAAATGAATGGCATACTCAACGCCTAAACCAATATTAGAAACGGTAAAAGCGACTGAAATTAAATTCAATTCATTCACAAAGGTTGCGGCAAATAATCCGCAAAACACCATGCCCATTAATAAGGTGACGAATGTTGCAAGCATTAAAACCACAGAGCGAAATGCAATTAATAAAATCAAACAGACTAATCCGAGTGAAAATAAGCTTGCGGTAAAAGTGCCTTGACTAATGCCTTCCATTTCATCATGTTCTAAGCCTATTTCGCCTGTAATCCACACTTTTACAGGTGGCAAATCAGAATTTTGAATTTTGTTAATCGTATCGCGCAATTTTGCAATTGGCTTTTCAATCGGCATAATTTCTGAATAATCAAATTTGGGTCTGACAATAATAAAGCTACGTTTGGCATCCGATGCTTCCGTGCTGTTTTTCATCATTAATTCTTGCCACGATAATAAATCATTTTCATTATTTAAAACTTTATGCAGCGTTATTTGAATTTTGTTTAATAATGGCGTGATTTCAATCGGTAATTCATTATTTTTATCCGAATGATTTAGCGCATCATCTAAAATGGAAAAGAGACCTTCTAAACTATTATTTTCCGCTAAGCGTCCAATAAATGGCTGCGCTTGCGTTAAGGAATTCGATATATCTTGCAATTCTGCATTTTCCAAATACAGCAAACCATTACGCCGAAAAAATTCGCTATTACTTGGCACATAAACGGTATCAAAATTTTCTTTATCCGCTGCAATCATGCGGCTCAAACGATTGGTCGCGCCTGTGGTCAGTTCTGGCGTATCCGACTCCACCATTAACAACAGCGTGTTCACATCCTGTGGAAAGTTTTTTTCAAAAGTACGGCGATTTTTTTGAAACGGAGCATCGGGGGCAATTAATTCGGTGGTATCGGTATTAATTGTTAAATGATTGATGGTGTAATAAATGGCTGCTCCTGACAACAGTAGCATAGTGAGTAATACGAGATAAGGTGCGCGTAGTATCCAGTTTCCCCAAAGGGTAAAAAAATGATGCAAACGCTTTTCAAGTGGTGTCATTGCCCTTTATATCCTTGCTGTTATTGAGAGTAAAAACGTGATTATACATGATTGGTTCTTGCTCACGAGTAGTCAACCACTGAGCAAACTGAATGTATTTTACTGATGCTTTTGATAAAACCCCACAATAGTTAATTTTTTTGTGTAAACTAGAATGACTAATTATTTAACCTTTCTCAAAAAACGTATTAAGGAGAACCTGTAATGGCAAGTTTAGATCAGATTACTAAAGAGATTCTATCGAGTGTGAATGGTGCATTAGGTTGCGCTGTCGTTGATTTACCCAGTGGCATGTTATTAAGTGTTGCACATAATGTGAGCTATTTTACGCAAACTTTTGTGGAAGCGGCGGCGGCGGCGGCAGTTGATATTTTTAGAGGTAATAATATAGTGGCAGTGGAAAGTTTATTAGGTAATCAACGCGGTCGTCCCGTTGAAAACTCAATTCAAGAAATTCAAATGACCTCCAGCACTACTTTTCACTTTATGGCCGTAATCCCTGAAAAACCAACCGCTGTTTTGGTTTTAATCACCAGCCGCAACACCAGTTTAGGCATGGGCTGGGCTTCGATTCGGGTGAATATGCCAAAAATCGCGCCACTGATTCCTTAAATTTCCGCATAAGTAGCTTAAGATATTTTGGAGTGCAAGCTTTGCTTGCCACGTCAGGCAGAACCAAACCTCCTTAGATTTCTTTATCAACTGAAATTTCTACTTGATTACTTATCCTATTTTCCATCAAATACCCCAATGTTCAGTTTCAATGAAAACCGCGTTTTAACCTTGCTTGTTTAAATCCTATTAGATTTTGGCAAGTATATTGCTTTATTCAAAGCCATAAACGCAGTTTTCCTCGCCAATCTTGAACATTGAGGTTAAAAAAATGGCAGATATTAATGACCCTAATGGTTTAACAAAAAACGAATTTAAAATTATCGTCGCCGGAAATCTCGGCTCTGGAAAATCAACTTCGATTCGCGAAATCAGCCAAGTTCCAGTGATAGGTACTGAAACCAAACCTTCTGAATCCAACTCTTTGCAGCAGAAAGAAACCACTACAACCGCAATGGAATATGGCGTGACATGGATAGAAAACAAAAAAATTCATCTGTATGGCACGCCCGGACAACGCCGCTTTGATTTTATGACTGATATTCTGTGTAAAGGCGCGAGTGGCATGGTGTTGATGATTAACAACGGCTGTCAAAATCCTCTGCAAGAGATTGATTATTATCTGAATAAGCATAATGATTTTCTGCTGCAACATCCCGCAATTATTGCGATTACGCATTATGATGATATGAATACCAGCACGACTTTATCCGATTATCACCGTTATATTTTTGAACAAGGCTTTTCCTGCCCAGTAATCCGCGTGGATGCTCGAAAAAAAATAGAGGTTGAAAAACTGTTACTGCAATTACTGCTGCAAATTATTCAAGCCAAAACCGGAAAAAACAGCTACGAAAATTCTTCTCCTCATCAAGTTGCCGCTTAAAAAAATAGATGCGTTTTGTCACTGCCATTCTCCATCCTGTTGAAAATCTCGATCGTGCCAGCGATTTTTTTTGCACTGCATTGGGATTTTCTGTGCAAAATCAATGCGCTTATGGTGCATTATTGGAAAATGGCGCAGTCACAATCCGCTTAGTGGCAGAAACAACTTCACCGCAAGTGCCTTTGCATTTGGAGTTGTATAGCAAAAACTTAATAGACGATACGCAAGCGTTATTAAAGTTTCCAGAAATTATCTTACTTACTGAAAATAGCCAGAAAAACTCTTATCGAATCGAAAGTTGTTTGCAAGCACCGCACGGTGTCATGCTAACTTTATACCAAGAATTTAACGAAGATGAAGTCAACATTGTGCCAGACTTGCCAATTTGTTTAGATTGGGAAAATCAAGCTGTTGCTTGCCTGCAAACCTTATTAAAATATTTGCCGATTGAATTTCGGCAACTCGCTCGCACTCGCGTCACGGAACGCGCCGAAGTTTTGGCCGCTGAACAGGGTGAAATCACAGTGACACTGGAAATTGCCGTGCAAGCCTTAGCAGAAAGCACTCCACATTTTCAACATCCTACCTTAGTTGCTGCTTTGCATGAGCGCGGCATTGCTACCGGAACGCATTTTCACTTGCCAGAATCGTGAGTTTTTCTATTTTTTCTATTCCCGCCCTACCCGCTCGCTTATTCAATTGCTTAAAAATTGCTTTCGCAACCTGGCAATTAAAAAAACTTCCCACCGCTGAACGCGAACAAGCGCATCACGCCTTGGCTGCCTTACTTGGCAACGCGCGCGGCATGACGATGAAAATCGGACAGCTTATCGCCAGTGGTTCAGAGCAAACCGCCTATCAACCACTTATCACCAGCATTAAGCCCTTGCCGTTGTCCGCGCTGTTGCCAATCTTAAAACGCGAATTTTCGCAGCCTTTGGCAGATATTTTTCCTGAAATTAAAGAATCCGCAGCAGCTGCTTCGTTAGGACAAGTCCATTACGCGCGATTAGCTGACGGGCGCGAAGTGGCTATTAAAATTCGTTATCCGGGCATTGTGGAAACGGTGAAAGCCGAATTGCAATTAACCGATTGGCTACCGAGCGCGGGGCCGTTTAAACGTTGGCAATTTAATAGCGATGATTATAAACAAACCTTGCGGCAGCAATTATTGCGAGAAACTGATTATCGAATCGAAGCGCAAACACAGCAGCGGTTTCAAGAACGTTTATCTATCAAAGGTTTGTGCATTCCCAAAATTTATCCTGAATTCTGCAAAGCTTCTGTGTTAGTGCAATCGTGGGAAACGGGCTGTCGTTTGCATGAAGTCAGCGATTGGAGCAAAAAACAACGTTTGGAAATTGCAAAAACGTTGTTGGTGACGTTGTTTCAAAGTTTGTTTGTGCACGGTGAAATTCATGGCGATCCGCATAGCGGTAATTATTTATTTCGCTTGGATGCGGAAGAGAATGCTATTACGGTGTTGCTGGATTATGGTTGCACGGTGCTGATTAGCAAGCCGCGCCGCTTGGCGTTGTTAAAATTAATTGATGCTTATTGCAATCAGCAGCCGATTAACGGTTTGCAATGTTTTGTGGCAATGGGATTTGATGCGCAAAAGCTGAAACATCTTGAAAATGAATTTCCCGCGCTGTGTGCAGCGTTGTTTTTGCCATTCACGCAAACCAAAGCGTTTGATTTAGAAACATGGCGGTTAGCGAATACTTTGCAAGAATTGTTAGCGGAAAAACGCTGGTGGTTTAGAGCAGCGGGTTCTGCGGATTTGCTGTTGTTATTGCGAGCTTTTCAGGGTTTAACTCAGCATTTGACAACATTGCAGGTTTCACTCCCTTGGGGTGCGTTATTGCGTTATGCGGTTGGCGAATCTGTGTTGCAAGAAGCTCGCGATTTTGTGTTGCCAGAGTTATCAGTACAGATGTTTAACAATCAGCCGCTGTTGATTAAAGCTAATAAGTTGTGTGTGCGCGTTTATGAAAATGATGTTGTTACCATTAGTTTAGATTTACCTGCGGAGGCGGCTTTAGAATTGGAGAGTTTGATTCCTGCTGCGGTTTTGGCGGAGATAAAAGCTAGTGTGGAAGTGGATTTAGTGAAAATAACGTCGTCACTTCAACAACAAGGGATTTTTCCACAAGTGTTATTTGAAACAGTCACAGAGCGGAAGCTTTGTCGGGTGTGGTTGGAATGAAAGTTTTGCCAAAATTTTCGTATTCTATCTTTGCGAGTCACTAACGAATGAAATGATTTTACAGTAGACTGTAACGGCTCATCGGCAATCTCTTTACGCAAACTTTTTATGAGGAAAAATATGACGACTTATATCAATATAACTGGCAATGATAATTACAGCAGTCCTGCGGCTTTGTCGAATGTGATGAATGGTAGAGAGGTCAAATTATGAAACAGGTTGCTTCATTGCGCTATGGCGTAATTTTTAAAAAAGCTTTTTGCGATGTTGATGTCTTTAAAGGCTTTGTACGCGACATTTTAGGCATTAATCTTGAAATAACAGCGGTTGAAACTGAAAAAGAGTTTGATACCTTGATTGGAAATGTCAAACCACGTTTTGATTTATATGCCAAAGATGAAAAAAATCGAGTGATTGTGGATATTCAACACAGCAAAGACCACGATCATTATGATCGTTTTTTGCATTATCACTGCATGGCATTGTTAGAGCAGGTTAAAAACTCAGAAAACTACAAACCCACGTTAGCGGTTTATACGATTGTGGTTTTAACGTCGGGTGATAAATATAAACAGCCTGTTTCAGTGATTGATTTTGACCCTAAAGATTTAGATGGCAAGCCTTTGGGCGAAATTCCGCATAAGGTGATTTATCTTTGCCCAAAGTATTTGAATGAACAAACGCCGGAGCTTTATCGGGAATGGATGCAGGTGATTGATGATAGTTTAGACGGCTCGGTTGATGAGTCGTTATACCATCTTGCTGAAATTGATAAAGTGTTGGCACATATTGAGCAGGATGGCATTACGCCGGAAGAACGCTATTGGATGATTGAAGAGTATAGTGAAGAAAAAGCAAAACAGGAAAATTATGAAGAAGGAATTGAGAAAGGAATTGAGAAAGGAATTGAAAAGGGGATTCAAAAGCAGAAATTAGCAACAGCTAAGGCAATGTTGGCAGAAGGTCTTGATATAAAAGTGATTGTTAAAATTACTGGATTAACGGAAGAAATGATTTTGCAATAAACTAACGCCCATGACTGGCAGTCCTTGAAGGCATAAGTATCTACACAAGATAGTTTGACAGTTTTTATAACAAAATCATTGATAATAAAGGGTTTTTGTAGGTTGGGTTAGCGTTATTGAGCGAAGCGAGATAAGCGTAACCCAACATGCAGCGTTAAAATAAACACTCTTGTTGGGTTACGCTCTTTTTTCTGACGAAAAAAGTAGCTAACCCAACCTACATATTTCAATATCCTATTGATATATAAATATTTTTCAAACTAAAGATGTGTAGATAGTTATGCCTTGAAGGACTGCCAGTCATTTTTTAACCACAGAGGATAAAAATATGGCAACAGATTTTATCGAAAAATATATCAACCCTTTTACCGATTACGGCTTTAAACGTTTGTTTGGCGAAGAAGCAAATAAAGATTTATTGCTGGATTTCTTAAGCGAATTATTACGAGAGGAACAGGGCGAGATTAAAAATATCACTTTTTTGAAAACTGAGCAGTTAGGTTCTACTGAAATTGATAGAAAGGCGATTTTTGATTTGTATTGTGAAAATGACAAAGGTGAAAAGTTTATTGTTGAATTACAAAAAACCAAGCAGAATTTTTTTAAAGATAGGGCTTTGTATTATTCTACTTTTCCAATTCAGGAACAGGCAAAAAAAGGTTCAGAGTGGAATTTTGAGTTAAAAGCCGTTTATACGGTTGCCATTTTAGATTTTGTATTTGAAGAAGATAAAGAAGAGACTGAAAAATATAAATATTTTGTCAAATTAAGCGATATTGAAACCAATAAAGTTTTTTACGATAAATTAACTTTTGTGTATTTAGAAATGCCAAAGTTTAAAAAGAGTTTAGATGAAATAGAAACTCATTTTGAAAAATGGCTTTATGTATTACGGCATTTAAACGAGTTAGATAAAATTCCGGCTAAATTGACTGAGCGCGTTTTTAAGAAATTGTTTGATGTGGCGGAGATTGCTAAATTTAATCGTGAGCAGTTGATGGCGTATGAAGACAGTATGAAATATTACTGGGATTTAAAGAATTCGTTGGATACGAAATTTAGAGAGGGAAAAACCGAAGGGAAAATGGAAGAAAAACAGGCTATTGCTAAAAATCTATTAGCGATGGGATTAGATGTGGAGGCGATTGCAAAAGCAACAAGTTTGACAATAGAAATTATAAAAACATTGTAATTTGATTCTAAGGCGATGAGAAAATGACTCAAAAATTTGTTGGTGCCGCTGATATTGAACATGCAAATGGTATTTATGAAGATGCTATTGCAACAATTATAGATTGGATGCAATGGAATATAAAAGTGAATATGAACGAGCGATGGCTTTGAAACCTTATCAGGATTTGCTTAATGCGTTTGATACTGCAAAAAGAGAAGGGGAAAAGCAAGTGGGAATGGAGATAGCTCAAAAGATGTTGGCAATGGAAATTGATTTGAAAACGATTGTTAGAATTACAGGGCTAATGGAAGAAATGATTTTGCAGTAAACTGATGAATAGTTTTAATAAAAAGCAGGATGTGTTTATGGCTACGAAAGAGAGAAAGCTCATCAGTTTTGATTGGGCGATTAAAAAAATATTGCGAAGTAAAGCGAACTTTGAAGTGTTAGAAGGATTTTTAAGCGAATTATTGTTTGAAGAAATTAAAATTATGGAAATTTTGGAGTCCGAAAGTAATAAAGAGACAAAAGAGGATAAATTTAATCGAGTGGATATTAAGGTTAAAAACTCGAATGAGGAAATCATTTTAATTGAAATTCAATATGACAGGGAATTAGATTATTTGCAGCGGATGTTGTATGCCACGTCTAAAACGATTGCAGAGCATATTCAGGAAGGTAAAGCTTATTCAGAAATTACCCGCGTCATTTTTTGTGCTATTTTATATTTTAATTTCGGAGAAGGTGATGATTATGTTTATAAAGGCACAACGTCATTTATTGGAATGCACAATAACAGCGTGTTGAAATTAAATCCTAAACAAGCACAGTTATATAAAACAGACTGTGTAGATAAAACTTTCCCTCAGTATTATTTAATTCGGGTTAATAATTTTAATAATTTAGCGAAAGATAGCTTGGATGAGTGGATTTATTTTTTAAAAAACGAAGAAATTAAGGATGATTTTAAAGCTAAAGGGTTAGCAAAAGCGAAAGAGGTGTTAGATTATTTAAAATGTTCTGAGACGGAAAAGCGCGAGTATGAAAAGTTTAAGGAGTCTTTACATGATCAGGCGAGTATGTATGAGTCAACGTATGTCGTTGGCAAAATGGATGGAATGAAGGAGGGAATGAGAAAGGAAAGTTAGAAACAGCAAAAGCAATGCTGTCAGAGGGGCTTGATATAAAATTGATTGTAAAAATGACAGGACTAACGGAAGAAATGATTTTGCAGTAGACTGTAACCGCTAATTAGTAATAACTTTACGTTTATAGTGATTTCAATTCTATTAGATATAGCAATTATTAACATGACTAAAATAACCATTTATATCATCTAAAGATATAGTTTTAA
>ERZ1034365.205-NODE-205-length-33551-cov-3.325596_pt1 | contig 33551 bp, 25 predicted proteins | sample MGYA00520615_ERZ1034365 | MGnify/ENA primary metagenome ERZ1034365 (study PRJEB33736, sample SAMEA104284505) | Azolla filiculoides | biome: Urban; feature: Water surface; material: Ditch water | place: Netherlands | collected 2015-10-28 | depth 0-0.1 m ...
AATTGCTGTTGACCGTTAGGAAAATGCACCTGCCATGCAAGTGGCTCATGGTTTTGAAGTCATCAATATGCTCGACGGCGAAGCCCTGGATCGCATCGTTGCCAAACACCAACCTGATTTTATCGTTCCGGAAATCGAAGCCATAAGAACCGAACGTTTTTATGATTACGAGAAACAAGGCATCACGGTAGTCCCTTCGGCGAAAGCAGCCAATTTTACCATGAATAGAAAAGCCATCCGAGATTTGGCAGCCAAAGAATTAGGATTAAAAACAGCCAACTATCGCTATGCCACAACCGCCGAAGAATTACAAAAAGGAGTCGAAGCCGTTGGAATGCCTTGTGTGGTAAAACCTTTAATGTCTTCGTCAGGAAAAGGACAATCTACCATAAAAACCGAAGCCGATATCAAAAAAGCCTGGGATTATGCTGTAGCCGGTTCTCGTGGCGATGTGGTAGAAGTTATTGTAGAAGCATTCGTAAAATTCAATTCGGAAATCACATTATTGACCGTGGTACAAAACAATAATCCCACTTTATTTTGCGCACCAATAGGCCACCGTCAAGAACGTGGCGATTATCAGGAAAGCTGGCAACCGGCACTAATCTCTGATAAAGATTTGTACGAAGCACAAGATATGGCAGAACAAGTAACTGAAGCTCTTGGTGGCGCAGGACTTTTTGGAGTAGAATTCTTCTTGGCCGATGACGGGGTGTATTTCTCGGAATTGTCGCCTAGACCACATGATACAGGAATGGTAACATTGGCAGGAACACAAAATTTTAATGAATTCGAATTGCATTTACGAGCCATTTTGAGTTTACCTATTTTTGAAATCACATTAGAAAAAGCGGGAGCCAGCGCTGTGATTCTAGCTTCGGAGAATAGTATAAATCCAACCTATTCAGGAATGGAAAAAATTGCGGCTTTACCTAAAACTGATTTCAGAATCTTTGGCAAACCAAGTTCTCGTCCGTACAGAAGAATGGGCGTTGCTTTAGTCAATGATACATTACAAACCCCAATAGAAGAAATTGTAGAAAGCGCCAAAAAAGCGGCTGCTCTGGTAACTGTAAATTCTTAAATCATGAAACAATTACTGATATTCGCCTTTATTTTTTTGGCCTCAATAGCAAGTGCTCAAGCTAAAAAAGAACAACCAAAACCTCAAATTGTAGCAGCTGCTTGTGGCCAATGTCAGTTTGATATGGAAGGACATGGTTGTGAACTGGCTGTTCGCATAGATGGCAAATGCTATTTTGTTGACGGAACTTCTATTGATTCTCATGGCGATGCACATGCTGATGACGGTTTTTGTGCAGCAATTAGAAAAGCGGAAGTCGTTGGAAAAATCGTTAACAATCGATTTGAAGTAACGTCATTTCACCTGATTCCCGAGGAAGGAAAAGGGAAATAAGAAATCAAAACGTGACAAATAGCCCCGATTGAACCGATATCCTCGCAGCGTAGCGAAGAGATATAGGAGAAAGCGGGACGACTGGTGACGAGAACATATAAATAGCTGCTTCTAAAAGTCATTCTGATAAATTCTAAAAAAATAGTATTTTTGCAATTCGATTGAAATCTATTTTTCAATCTTTACTTTTTTCAATCTTTAAATCAAAAAAATGAAAGCATACGTATTTCCTGGTCAAGGCGCACAATTCACAGGAATGGGCAAAGACTTATATGAAAATTCTGCATTAGCAAAGGAATTATTTGAGAAAGCGAACGAAATTTTAGGTTTTCGCATCACCGATATCATGTTCGAAGGAACCGCTGAGGAATTGAAGGAAACGAAAGTTACCCAACCTGCAGTGTTTTTGCACTCGGTAATTTTGGCTAAAACTTTAGAAGATTTCAAACCAGAAATGGTGGCGGGACACTCTTTGGGAGAATTCTCGGCCTTGGTGGCAAATGGCGCTTTATCATTTGAAGACGGACTAAAACTAGTTTCTCAAAGAGCTTTGGCCATGCAAAAAGCCTGCGAAATAAAACCCTCTACTATGGCGGCTGTTTTAGGATTAGCAGACAACATTGTAGAAGAAGTTTGCGCATCTATTGACGGAATTGTGGTTGCAGCCAATTATAATTGCCCGGGACAACTGGTAATTTCAGGCGAAACTTCGGCTGTAGAAAAAGCGTGTGAAGCGATGAAAGCGGCTGGTGCAAAACGAGCGTTGTTGTTGCCTGTTGGAGGTGCTTTTCACTCGCCTATGATGGAACCGGCAAGAGAAGAACTGGCAGCTGCAATTGAAGCAACGACTTTCTCTACTCCTATTTGTCCGGTTTATCAAAATGTTACGGCAAGCGCTGTTTCTGATCCAAATGAAATCAAGAAAAACTTAATCATACAATTGACAGCTCCTGTAAAATGGACACAATCAGTACAACAAATGATTGCTGATGGTGCTACTTTATTTACTGAAGTTGGTCCCGGAAAAGTATTAGCCGGTTTAATTGGCAAAATCGACAGAGAAGCTGCTACTGCTAACGCATAATTGCTGGTTGAAATAAACTAAAAAATCCCAAATTATCAAACTGATAATTTGGGATTCTGTTTTTTAAACGGATACTGATTGCTAACTTCGAATCTTCTGTTCCCATTTCCAGGCACTTGCCATGGCTTGTTCCAGAGTTGATTGTGCTTTCCAACCTAAGACATTATTTGCCTTATCAGTATTGGCGTAAGCCGATGTTACATCGCCTTCTCTACGGGCTACAATTTTATACGGTAATTTTTTGCCGCTTACTTTTTCGAAAGTATGAATCACTTCCAGCACTGAACTTCCTGTACCTGTTCCCAGATTAAAGGTTTCTACTTTGGCTGTATTTTTTTTATTTAATAAACGCTGTAGAGCAATCACATGCGCTTTGGCTAAATCAACCACATGGATATAGTCACGAACAGCAGTTCCGTCCGGAGTGGGATAATCATCTCCATAAACCGATAATTCTTTTCTTAATCCAAAACCGGTTTGAGTAATAAATGGTACTAAATTTTGCGGAACACCTATTGGTAATTCCCCTATTTCGGCAGAAGGATGCGATCCAATAGGATTGAAATAACGCAATAAAATGGCATTGATATTAGTTACTTTAGCAGTATCTGTTATGATTTCTTCTCCAATTTGTTTGGTATTTCCATAAGGAGACATGGCAATTTGAATGGAAGCGTCTTCGGTAATTGGCATTTTTTCGGCTTGACCGTAGACCGTACACGAAGAACTAAAAATGAAATTAGCTTCCTCTTTTTGCTGCAATTCCTGCAAAATATACACTAATGCATTAATGTTATTTTCATAATACAACAATGGATTCTCGACACTTTCACCAACTGCTTTTGAAGCAGCAAAATGAATTACACCAGAAATATCTGTATGCCTTTTGAAAAACTCCTGTACTTTATCTTTCTCTCGTAAATCTAACTTTTCGAAAGCGGGAACTTTTCCGGTAATGTTCTGAATTCCGTCTAAAACATTTAAAGAAGTATTCGAAAGATTATCGACAACTATTACCTCAAAACCCTCATTTTGCAATTCTACTACGGTATGAGATCCTATGAAACCCAAACCTCCTGTTACTAGTATTTTCATGATTTCATCTTTTGTTACCGATGCGATTTACTTCGCATCTTAAGTTTCATTAAATATAAAAAAAGGCGCAATACATTGCGCCTCTATATCATTATTTCAAAAATTCTAAGACACTGTCTGTTATGAATTTAATTTGCTCATCCTCTAACTCGGTGTGCATTGGCAACGAAATTACTTCTTTCACCAATTGATTCGTTACCGGGAAATCTTCTTCTTTATAACGAGAATCTAAATATGCTTTTTGCAAATGCAACGGAATTGGGTAATAAATAGCACATGGAATCCCTTTATCTAACAAATGTTGCATTAAACCATCTCTGTCAGCATTGATAATTCGCAACGTATATTGATGAAAAACGTGACAATCACAAACATCACAAATCGTTGGTGCAATTATATTTTTATGTGCTTGAAAAGCAGCTGTATATTTTCTTGCAGCATCTTGTCTTGCTTTGCTATATTGATCTAATAAAGGCAATTTAGCATTCAAAACAGCGGCTTGTATACTATCTAAACGTGAATTTACACCCACAACATCGTGGTGGTAACGCTCGTACATTCCGTGATTTACTATACCTCGAATGGTGTGTGCCAGCGCATCGTCATTTGTAAAAATAGCGCCACCATCACCATAACAACCCAAATTTTTGGAAGGGAAAAATGAAGTTGCTCCAACGTGTCCAATCGTTCCGGCTTTCTTTTTAGTCCCATCCGAAAACTTGCAATTCGCACCAATAGCTTGTGCATTATCCTCAATTACATATAAATTATGGGCCTTGGCAATAGCCATAATAGCCTCCATATTCGCTGCACGACCAAACAAATGTACAGGAACAATTGCTTTTGTTTTTGGAGTAATCGCCTTTTTTATTCCTTCGATAGAAATATTCATATTGAATAAATCTACATCAACTAAAACTGGTGTAAGTTGCAATAACGCAATCACCTCAACAGTTGCAGCGAAAGTAAAATCGGCAGTGATTACTTCATCACCCGGTTTCAAACCCAATCCCATCATGGCAATCTGGAGCGCATCGGTTCCGTTTGCACATGGAATTACGTGTTTAACATCAAGATATTCCTCTAATGATTTTTGAAATTTATGAACTTGCGGTCCATTGATGTAAGCATTTGAATCTAAAACTTCCTGAATAGAATTATTTACGGTTTCTTTTATTGCATCATATTGACTTTTCAGGTCAACCATTTGTATTTTTTTCATTGAAATTTTTATTTAAAATTCACTCTTGAACAGAATTTAAAACCCTATTTATTTAAAGTCTCAAAAAACAATAAACCCTTTCTCAAGACAAAAAACAAAATTAGGCATTTAATGATTTTAAACCAATGAAAATAATATAAAGAAAACGTATTTTAGCCACAAAATTTTAAATATGCTTTTCGCCTACAACATTATCGTTTTTATAGCCGGATATTTACTAAAAGTCGCGTCTGTTTTTAGCCCAAAAATAAAACTTTTTGTAGCTGGACGAAAAGAAGTTTTCCCGGTTTTAAAACAAAAAATAAAACCTTCGGATAAAACAATTTGGTTTCATGCGGCCTCCCTCGGCGAATACGAACAAGGTCTACCGGTCATCGAAAAAATTAAAGAAAAATATCCTTCCCATAAAATCATTGTCAGTTTTTTTTCTCCTTCGGGATATGAAGTTCGCAAAAACAACACCATAGCTGATGCAACAGTATACTTGCCTTTGGATACCAAAAAGAATGCGCAGGAATTTTTGAGATTGATTCATCCTGATTTTGTGTTTTTTATAAAATACGAATATTGGCTCCACTATTTAAACGAACTCAAGAAACAAAATACACCAACCTATTTGATTTCGGGAATTTTCAGACCGAATCAAATGTTTTTCAAGTGGTACGGCGGCTTTTACAGAAAAGCATTGGATACATTCACCTATTTTTTTGTACAAAATCAAAATTCTAAAGACTTATTGTTGCAACTCGGCAAAACAAATGTATCCGTTTCCGGCGATACGCGTTTCGACAGAGTTGCAGCCATTTTAGAAAAAGACAATTCCTTAGAATTTATTTCGCAATTCAAGAATAACACGCTAACAATTGTAATAGGGAGTTCATGGCCAAAAGACGAGAACTTATTAATTGATTTTATAAATGCCCAACATCAACCCATAAAGTTCATAATCGCCCCGCACAATATAAAACCAGCTCAAATTGAGCAACTAAAAAACAGCATTACTAAAAAGAACGTTTTATTTACCGAAAAGGAAAATAAAAATCTGAGCGATTATGACGTTTTCATCATTGACACCATCGGAATATTGACTAAAATCTACAGCTACGCAGATATCGCATACGTGGGTGGCGGTTTTGGAAATCCTGGCGTTCATAATATATTAGAACCCGCAACATTTGGCGTACCCATAGTTATTGGGACAAACTATTCTCATTTTGCAGAAGCAATCGCCTTGGTCAATCTAAAAGGCTGCACGGTAATTTCAAATCTCAAAGAGATGGAAAACGCTTTCTTAGAATTAATTGAAAACGATACAATCAGAGCTCAAAAAGGACTAATCTGTAGTGCTTTTGTGCAAGAAAACCGAGGAGCTACAAACACTATCTTGAAAAAAGTATAAAAATCAGCTTTGAATCAATCCTTATATTCTTGTTTTAGTTTTAATTCAAAAACAAAAAATCCGCTTAAAACCAGAAAAAAAGACATGTATTACTTATTTAAAATTCAATAGTTTAGATTTTTTTTCAACTTTCCAAAAACAAATCATTTTCATCATTTTCTTAAAAACATATCCCCTATAAAATTAATTACCTAATTATAGCCATTTATTTTACGAAATTCTTTTTTTGGCATAGTAGTTGTTACAATAAAAACCGTTGGTGATAAATATTATTTTTAAAAAAAAAATAAAAAAATATTTTACATATTAAAAAATTTATATCTTTGCCACGAATTAATAATTAACCTTTATAATAAAATTAAGATGAAAAAAGTATTTTTAAGTTTAGCTGTTGTTGCTGTTTTAACTGTTGTATCATGTAAAAAAGCTGAAGCTCCTGCTGAAGAAGTTGTAGCTGCTGACACTACTGCTGTAGTTGTTGATTCTGCTGCTGTTGTAGCTGATACTGCTGCTGTTGCTGTTGATTCTGCTGCTGTTGCTGCTCCAGAAGCTAAGTAATTTTTAATTACATCAAAAAATCAAAGTCGTTCACTTTCGTGCAACGGCTTTTTTTTGTGCTTTAAAAACCCAAAATACAGCACATAAAAAAAGTCAAATTGCAAACAAAATGACTTTAAATACAATACCCAAAAATCTTTTAGTCCGGAAACACAAAATCACCTTCCGAAAAATCTAATATCTCCGATTTAGAAGCATATTGAACAATCTCTTTTATCCCTTTTTGAAGACGCAATTCTGTTGTATACTTCCTACTTACAGCAAAAAGCTCTTCAGCCAAAAGCAGCCTAAAAAAATACTTTCCGCTTGACGTTTTAACCTTTACAAAATTTGCAGTTTCGATACTCAATTTAAAACGCTCTATACTTTCCTCACACTCAAACTTAAGTTCATAACTCAAACTTGTAAATATTGTTTTCCCTTTCCTGGAAGTGAAGACAAATTTATACTCATCATTGAATCGTTTACTAATTACAAAAGCGCCCATGAAATTTTAGATTTTAGATTCTAAACAACAATGTCCAGAATACACTTTTATATTTTTATGATTACAAACTCTTATAAAATAAAAAAAGCTCCAAACATAGTTTGAAGCTTTCTTTGTACTCAGAGCGGGACTTGAACCCGCACGAACATTGCTGTTCACTGGATTTTAAGTCCAGCGTGTCTACCAATTTCACCATCCGAGCATTATATGATGTTGGAGCGAAAAACGGGGCTCGAACCCGCGACCTCGACCTTGGCAAGGTCGCGCTCTACCAACTGAGCTATTTTCGCATTTTCAATTCTTAAAAAGAACTACGATACTTGTTCTGTATTGCGGATGCAAATTTAGCACATTAATTCAATTACACAAGCCTTTTTTAGAAAAAAATTACAGATAAAAGTTAATCTTCTGATAACGTAAACTTTAAAACCAAAGAAATTATTTTCGAGTTAACATTCTTTTGATTTCATTCAATTTCATCAAGGCTTCCATTGGAGTTATTGTATTAATATCCAAGTTTAAAATCTCCTCTTTGATTTCTTCCAACAAAGGATCATCCAAATTAAAGAAACTCATCTGCATTTCGTCTTTGGCTGCTTTGATTCCATTTAACGCATCACTAGAATGATTTTTCTCCAGTTTCTTTAATAGTTTCTGTGCTTTTAGGATTACGATTTGAGGCATTCCAGCCATTTTCGCTACATGTATCCCAAAACTATGCGCACTTCCTCCTTTTACTAATTTCCTGATAAAAAGAACTGTATCTTTTAATTCTTTGACAGCCACATTATAATTCTGAATTCTAGACAACGATTCACTCATTTCGTTCAGCTCATGATAATGCGTGGCAAATAAAGTTTTAGGACGTGAAGGATGCTCATGCAAAAACTCAGCAATTGCCCAAGCAATAGAAATTCCGTCATACGTACTGGTTCCTCTTCCAATTTCGTCTAAAAGCACCAAACTTCGATCAGAAATATTATTTAAGATAGAAGCCGTTTCATTCATTTCGACCATAAAAGTAGATTCACCCATCGAAATATTATCACTCGCTCCAACTCTGGTGAATATTTTATCAACCATTCCCATTCTAACGCTGTCTGCAGGAACAAAACTTCCCATTTGAGCCATTAGCACAATTAATGCCGTTTGACGCAAAATGGCTGATTTTCCAGACATATTAGGCCCAGTAATCATTATAAGCTGTTGCGTTTCTCGGTCTAAAAAAACATCATTGGCAATATATGGCATTCCAACAGGCAATTGCTTTTCGATAACAGGATGCCTTCCGTTTTTTATTTCGAGTTCGAAAGTATCATCAATTTCCGGACAAACGTATTTATTTTCTATCGCTAATTGCGTAAATGAACACAAACAATCCAATTGCGCTACTAAATTAGCATTCATTTGAACCGGTTTAATGTAAGTTGCAATCCAACTCACTAATTGTTCAAACAGCTCTACTTCTATTTTATGGATTTTTTCTTCGGCACCAAGGATTTTCGTTTCGTATTCTTTTAATTCCTCAGTAATATATCGTTCTGCGTTTACCAAAGTTTGTTTTCGAATCCATTCGGCTGGAACCTTGTCTTTGTGCATATTTCGAACTTCAATGTAATACCCAAAAACATTATTGAAAGAAATTTTCAAAGAAGAAATACCCGTTAATTGTGACTCCCGTTTTTCTATCCCTTCGAGAAATTCTTTTCCGGAAGTAGATATAGCGCGCAAATCATCTAATTCCGCATTAATTCCTTTGGCAATCGCATTTCCTTTTGCAATAGCAACAGGCGCATCCTGATTTAAAGTTGTTTTAATTTTTTCTCGCAATAATTCACAACTGTGCAAGCTGTCTCCAATTACTTTTACAGCTTCTTGAGGACTTTCTAAAGCCAAAGTCTTTATTGGAATAATTGCATCGAGTGATTCTTTCAAATAAATAACTTCTCTTGGCGAAACTTTACCCGCAGCAATTTTGGAAATCAGCCGTTCTAAATCTGAAATTTGTTTGATTTGCTTTTGAATATTTTTTAAAACGTCTTGATTTTCTTTTAAATACGCAACGACTTGATGGCGATTTTGGATTTTAGCACTGTCTTTCAACGGCAATGCCAACCATCGTTTCAACAAACGACCACCCATTGGCGAAAGCGTTTTATCTATAACATCCAAAAGTGTTACTGCATTTGGATTATAACTGTGATATAATTCTAAATTTCGAATAGTAAAGCGGTCCATCCAAACATAAGCATCTTCGGCAATACGCTGAATTGCCGTGATGTGCTGTACTTTATTATGTTGCGTTTCGGACAAATAATACAAAATAGCGCCCGAAGCAATTATTCCTTCTTTCAATTCTTCGATTCCAAATCCTTTTAGAGAAATGGTTTCAAAATGCTTGGTTAAAACTTCAAAAGCATAATCTTCTTTATAAATCCAATCTTCTAAATAAAAACTATGATAATCATCTCCGAAAGTTTCCCTAAAATCATTCTTGTTGTTTTTAGGAATTAAGACTTCACTGGGATTAAAGTTCTGCAATAATTTATCAATATATTCTGCATTTCCTTGCGCCGTAAGAAATTCTCCGGTTGAAACATCCAGAAACGAAATTCCTATTGATTTATTGGCAAAATAAACCGATGCTAAAAAATTATTGGTTTTTGATTGTAAAACCTCATCATTCATAGAAACTCCAGGCGTCACCAATTCGGTCACTCCGCGTTTCACGATGGTTTTAGTCATTTTTGGATCTTCAAGCTGATCACAAATGGCTACACGAAGACCTGCTTTAACCAACTTTGGTAAATAGGTATTTAAGGAATGATGCGGAAAACCCGCCAGAGCCGTTTCAGTTTCAGAACCCGCTCCACGTTTCGTTAATACAATTCCTAATATTTTTGAGGCCCGTACCGCATCTTCACCGAATGTTTCATAAAAATCGCCCACACGAAACAACAAACAAGCATCCGGATACTTCCTTTTGATCTCATTATATTGCTTCATTAAAGGCGTTTCCTTAACTACTTTATCTTTAGCTGCCAAATTAATTGTCTTTAATAAATTGAAAAAAAATGTGTCAGCGAATTTATATATTTTAAAGCGAATAAAGAACAGTTCGAAAATTTAAATATTTTTAAGAAAATATTAGCACCTAATTTCTATTTTTTATATAGATTTGTCTATAATTTTTAATTGAAATTGATATGAAAAAAATAATAACGTTAGCAATGCTTGTTGCATTAGGTGTATTTACTACTACTGCGCAAGAAACTACTAAAAAAACAAAAGCAGCTACTGCTAAAATTTCAACTCCAAAAGTAAATGGTGCTGGAATGGTTTTCGTTAACGAAGTAATTGATTACGGAACTATTGCCCACAATGCCGATGGAAAACGTGAATTTGTTTTCACAAACAACGGTAACAAACCATTAATCATCACTAATGCTCAAGGTTCATGTGGTTGCACAGTACCTACAAGTCCAAAAGAACCAATTGCACCGGGTGGAAAAGGAGTAATTGGAGTAAAATATGCTACAGACAGAGTTGGTGCATTTACAAAAACGGTTACAATTACTTCAAACGCTGAAGGACAACCAACAAAAGTACTTACTATAAAAGGAACCGTTTTAGCAGACAATGCGTCAAAAAGCTAGATTCCATAAATAATACACCCAAAAAGCTTCCTTTAATTTAGGAAGCTTTTTTTGTAAGCATAATTTAAAATATGAGAAAGCTAGAAAACAGCGAACTCGATAGAAAATCTATTGAATCTTTTAAAAAATCAGAAAAAACACCTCTTATTTTGGTGTTAGACGACATTCGGAGTTTGCATAATATTGGGTCTGTATTCAGAACTTCAGATGCATTTTTGATTGAAAAAATATACCTCTGCGGCATCACAGCAACACCTCCAAATAAAGAAATTCACAAAACTGCTCTTGGTGCCACCGAAACTGTAGCTTGGGAACATCACGAGAATGTTCTTGAAGTTATAGCAAATTTAAAAAATGAAGGTGTCATTACACTTGCCATAGAACAAGTGGAGAGCGCTGTTTTTCTTCAAGATTTTAAAGTCGATAAAACTCAAAAATACGCTTTGGTTTTTGGTAATGAAGTGCATGGTGTATCACAAGAAGCAGTAGCACTTTGTGATGGCGCTATCGAAATCCCTCAATTGGGAACTAAACATTCCTTAAACATTTCGGTAAGCGCCGGAATTGTGGTTTGGGATTTATTTAAAAAAATGAATTGGCCTGGATAATTTTTTTTGAACATTAACGGTAATACTTTTATAAAATGAGAATTTATAATTTTTTCAAAATAGCTTTAGCCATTTTAATTAGTAGTTCAACTGCTGTTTTCGCAACTAATTCTAATTTTTCAATAAAAAAAAACCTTAGTTCAACCGCTATTAATCCACCCAAAATCACAGCAGCAGGAAACCAAATATACTGCCCTCAAACCTATGTAAAAATCGTAACTGATGTAAAAATTGAGTACGATGCCGCCAAACCGAACACAGATGCAATCTACATTCAAATTTCATCAGGCTATATAAATGGGCAAGACAGGCTTTCGTTATCCGGTTCTCATCCTACCATAAAAGCAGAATGGATTGCATTAGAAGGAAAACTAAAACTATCCAGCATAACATCAGGAGCATCTGTTTCTTATACCGATTTTGAAGCTGCAATCAAAGATGTTGAATTTTATAATTCGTCCCTTTCTCCATCCGGAATTCGAAATTTCTCTATAAGTGTTGGCGTGGGTCAAGCTAATTATTTACCTCGAAATGGTCACTTTTACGAGTACGTTGCAAGTCCGGGTATTTCTTGGACAGCCGCAAAAGCAGCCGCAGAAACAAAAACATATTATGGACTGCAAGGCTATTTAGCCACGCTCACAGCATTTGACGAAGCACAATTAGCAGGAGCCCAAGCACCAGGAACAGGATGGATTGGAGGTAATGATACCGCACAAGAAGGAACCTGGAGATGGGTAACTGGTCCAGAAGCAGGAGCTGCATTTACGTATGCTTTTTGGAACAATGGCGAACCTAATAATGCCGGTAACAATGAAGATTATGCTCATATTACAGATCCAAATCTCCCCGATTCAATTAGAGGTTCTTGGAATGATTTACCGGAAATAGGAGGCGATGGATTGTATGCTCCAAAAGGATACATCGTAGAATATGGAGGAATGCCTGGCGAAACTCCTCTTGAAATTTCGACAAGTACTAGCTTAACAATTCCTAAAATCACAGGGACTACACCAAGCTCAAGATGTGGTTCTGGAAGTATCACTCTTCAAGCAAATGCAACAAATGGAACCATAAGTTGGTATACTACACTAACTGGCGGAACAGCAATAGAAACCGGTAACACTTTTACCACTACAATTTCAGCAACAACCCCTTTTTATGTAGAGGCTGGATGTACTACAAATCGAACGCTAATTACAGCGACTGTTTATCCGTTGCCTATTGCAAATTCAGTTATAATTCCTAGACAATGCGATGATAATCATGATGGGGTATTCACATTCAACACCTCTAATTTAGAAGGTAATTTAAAAAATGGACAAACAAACGTAACAGTTACATATTTTGACCAAAACAATAATCCTTTGAAAGATATTAACGGAAATTTAATTACTAGTCCGTTCCCAAATAGTTTTTCAACAAAAACCCAAAACATAAAAGCCGTTGTAACAGACAATTCGCCTTTACGCTGTTTTGACGAAACAAACATTTCATTTATAGTTGATGATTTACCAGAAGCATTTGCCGTTCCAGCATCTTTAACAACAGTTTGTGATGACGAACCCAATCCATTAAATCAAGATGGAAAATTTGCTTTTGACACAACTGGTTTTGAAGCTACCCTTCTGGGAGGACAAACCGGAATGACAGTCACTTATTCTGATGCAAATAATAATCCGTTGCCAAGTCCGTTGCCAAATCCATTTGTAACTGAAACGCAAAACATTTTAGTAACCGTTATAAATCCATTAAACACAAACTGTACTGCAACTAAAACTTTAAATTTCACTGTTAATCCGTTACCAATTCTCAATGACATCACAATTACACAATGTGATACCGACTTGATTTCAGACGGAAAAACTCTTTTTAACTTAACAGTAAATAACAATATGATTTCTGCAAATTACCAGAATGAAACTTTTACTTACTATACCACTTTAGCAGGCGCAACTAATGCAATTTCTACTGATTTAATTCCAGACGAATTAGCATTTAAAAACGAAACACCAACTTCAATGGATATTTGGTCAAGAGTAGCCAATACTATTACCGGATGTTATAGTGTGTCCAAAATAGAATTAATAGTTCCCGCAACCAATATCAATCCAAACTATAAAATTAATATAGCGCCTGTTTGTGATGATTTTTTAGACACTAATGGAAACGACACAGCCAATAACGACAAAAGAGACGGAATCACCTCTTTTGACATGACTGCGTCTAAAGCCGAAATACAAAATCTTTTGCCTTCAACTGATGTTTACACTATCAATTACTACAGAAACGAAGCCGATGCTTTAGCAGAAAATAACGCAATCATTGATATTTCAAATTATAGAAATATTGGCTATCCTATTTCGCAAGATATCTGGATAAGGGTTGACAGTAATTTAGACAATGCTTGTTATGGTTTAGGCCCGTATTTAACTTTAAATGTTGAAGCTTTACCATTTGCTAATCCCGTAATTATACCCAGACAATGCGATGATAATCAAGACGGAATCTTCACATTCAGTACTCCTGCATTAGAATCTACTTTGATAAATGGGCAAGCAGGCATAACTGTTACATACTTTGACCAAAATAATAATCCTTTAAAAGATGCAAACGGAAATTGGATCACAAGTCCATTTCCTGCTAATTTCAGCACCACATCACAAACAATAAAGGCGGTTTTAACGAATACATTACAGTGTTTTGACACAACTGACATTGAATTTATTGTAGATGATTCTCCTGAAATAACAGCAATTCCTGTTGCATCCACTACGGCTTGTGATGACGAAGCAAATCCATTAGATCAAGACGGTAAATTTGCTTTTGATACAACTGGTTTTGAAGCTACTCTTCTGGGAGGACAAACCGGAATGATTGTAAAATACTTTGACGGAAACAGTAACGCATTACCAAGTCCCTTACCAAATCCATTTCTGACAGGAACTCAAAATATTACTGCCAGAGTTGAAAACCCTTTAAACACTAGTTGTCCTGCAACTACAACATTGAATTTTATTGTTAATCCTGTTCCAAATATTGATTTGAATTTAAATGGAGATTCAAATGAATTAATTTGCACCAATCTACCTACCTTTTTTGTGACGCTCAATGCAGGGATTCTAGACGGATCTCCTACAGGAAATTACAATTATATCTGGACAAAAGATGGAATTGATTTAAACACTAATCTGCCAACATTAGGTGTAAATAGCGCTGGAGTTTATGCGGTTGAAGTGATAAATAATTCTGGATGCAGCAGAAAAAGAACAATTACAGTTACCGCCTCAAATACGGCAACTATTGAATCTATTGAGATCATAGACTTGAACGACATCAATTCAGTTACTGTAAATGCATCAGGCCCCGGAGATTATGAATACAGCATGGATGACCTCAATGGACTTTGGCAAGACTCTAATTTTTTCGATCATGTACCGTCCGGAATTCACGAAGTATTTATTAATGATAAAAATAACTGTGGTGTAGTTTCGCAAGAAATTATTGTTGTAGGTATCCCTAAATTTTTCACGCCAAACAATGATTCCTATAATGATATTTGGGAAATCAAAGGAATGGTCAAATATCCGTTGGCCGAAATAACTATATTTGACCGATACGGGAAGTTTATTACACGACTGAATGCAACAAACCCAACATGGGATGGCACGGTAAACGGAGAAATTCTACCCGCAACTGATTATTGGTATGTTTTTAAAATGGATGGAAACACTCCTGAAAAAAGAGGTCATTTTTCTCTGAAAAGATAAATTACTTCAATTACGATTGATTAATTTTCTTCTGGATTTCATCTAAAATATAAAGATAGTCTTCCTGTTTTTTTACGAAATCACGGTCTGAAACATCAATAATCAAAACATTCAAATTGGTTTGTGATTTGATATAATCCAAATAACCCGTATTGATTTTGTCTAAATAATCTTCGGAGATATTCTGCTCATAGCTTCGGCCTCTTTTCTTGATGTTTTGCAACAAACGCGTTGTATTTTGATATAAATAAATATACAAATCCGGTTTTTGCATTTCTCGATAAATGATATCAAATAAGTTGCGATACAATCGGGATTCATCTTCTGCCAAAGTGATTTTGGCAAAAATTAAGGATTTAAAAATATGATAATCGGCTACAATAAAATCCTTAAACAAGTCAAATTGAGCTAAATCATCCGATAATTGTTTGTATCGGTCAGCCAGAAAAGACATTTCAAGCGGAAACGCATATCGGTTTTGATCTTTATAAAATTTAGGTAAAAAAGGGTTATCAGCAAACCGTTCCAAAACTGTTTTAGCGTTAAAATCTTGAGCGATTTTTGTCGTCAAAGTCGTTTTTCCAGCTCCAATATTCCCTTCAAAAGCGATATAATTATATTTTTCTAAAGGTATATTTTGCAAAGGACTTTTTAAATCCTGAACGACTTTACAAACACTTTCGTCAGGAGAAATTTGAAGTAATTCTGAAATAGATTTCTTGAAAACCGGGTGTTTCCAGTCCAGATTTAAATCCTGAAAAGGAAGTAAAACAAAATTTCTGTTTTGCATCAAAGGATGTGGAACCTGAAGTTTTTCAGAATCAATAATTTCCTCATCAAAAGCAATTAAATCAATATCAATAATTCGGGATTGATAGCCTGACGCAGCCGTTCGAATACGGCCTAGCTTTTTTTCAGCCTTTAAAATTTGGTTTAAAACTTTATGCGGCGTATCAAAAGTATGCATAACCAAAGTACAATTATAAAAAGCTTCACTTTCAAAACCCCAAGAAGGCGTTTCATATAACTTTGAAACTCTGATTACTGTGCCAACTTCGTGGTGAATGAGCTGCAAGCAACTTTCGATATTTTCTAATCGATTGCCTTGATTGCTTCCTAAAGATAAAATAACCTGATGCTGTGATTTCATATTGGGTACAAATTAACTAAAAGAATTTTAGAATTAGCAATATATTTGCAATTGGTATTGAGAACTCAATTGAAACAATTGAAAATTAAAATTGTAACATTCAAAGCCTTTTTGCGACTTATAAACAAATAAACAAATTATGAAATTCTTAGGAAATGTATTAGCTACCATAGTGGGTATTTTTATCTTTTTCATGCTATTCTTTTTTGGAATACTACTCATTGGAGCTATTTTTGGAGGAGATTCTGAAGGCGTTGAAGTAAAAAACAACTCGGTAATTGAACTAAATTTAGAACACATCTCAAACGATTATGCGGGAAAATATAAAGACCCTTGGATGGATGTTTTTTCAGAAAGAAAAAAAATAGGTCTGACCGATATTATCAATGCCATTGAAACTGCAAAAACAGATGACGACATCAAAGGAATCTCAATCCTGAACAATAATTCCGAAATAGGAATGGCTCAAAGTAAATCACTTCGAGATGCTTTGGAAAGTTTCAAAAAATCCGGCAAATTCGTTATGGCCTATGCCAATTATTATACTCAAAAAGAATATTATTTAAATTCTGTAGCCAATACTATTTACTTAAATCCGGTGGGAGAATTAGACTTCAAAGGCTTGTCTACCGAAGTAATGTTTTTCAAAGATTTTCAAGATAAATCAGGAATAAAACTCGAAGTAATCCGACATGGGAAATACAAAAGTGCCGTAGAGCCTTTCCTTGAAAACAAAATGAGTGATGCCAATAGAGAGCAAACTACCGCTTTATTAAATTCGGTTTGGAGTTCCGTTATTACAGATATTTCAAAAAGCAGAAACATCTCACTTGCTAAACTAAATGAAATTGCAAACGGTCTTTTGGCACGAACTCCGGCAATGGCCAAAGCTCAAAAATTAGTTGACGTTGTTGCTTATGAAGATGTTTACCATGACGCCATCCGAAAAGCATTAAAAGTAGCAAAAGACGAAGAGTACAATACCGTTTCTATTACAGATTACACTCAAAAAACAGTTACAACTTCAATAAATCTGGACACTAGTAATGAAATTGCCATTATTTACGCCCAAGGAGAAATACAAAGTGGCGAAGGTGATGTCAATATAATTGGTGAAGGTTCGATGCGTCGTTCTTTGCAAGAAGCCAGAAAAAACAAAGATGTAAAAGCAATCGTTCTAAGAATTGACAGTCCGGGCGGAAATGCTTTGACTTCCGACCTGATTTGGAGAGAAATTGAATTGACCAAAAAAGTAAAACCAGTAGTGGTTTCTATGGGAAATTATGCCGCTTCCGGAGGCTATTATATTGCTTGTAATGCTAATAAAATTTTTGCCGAAAATAACACTATCACAGGTTCAATTGGAGTTTTTGGGATATTACCCAACTTTACAGTAATTGCAAACCGATACGGAATCAATACGGAACAAGTACGAACACACGAAAATGCTTCAGATTACAGCCCATTTGTACCTTTGGATGAAAAATTTAAAGCGGTGACTTTAGAAAGTATCGAACACGTTTACAAAACTTTTGTTGTGCATGTTGCCGAAGGACGCAAAATGACTTTCGCACAAGTTGATGCCATTGCACAAGGAAGAGTTTGGACTGGTTCTGATGCGGTAAAAATTGGTCTTGTCGATAAAATTGGAGGTTTAGATGATGCTATTCATGAAGCAGCGGCTATTGCAAAAATAAAAACCTACAGCACTCAAAATTATCCTGAATATGAGAAGAATTTCAATGATTTCTTAGCTAATTTTCCTTTTGCAAAATCTAAAGAAAGTTTCATAAAAGAAGAAATCGGAACAGAAAATTACAAATTGATGCAACAGCTCAAACAACTTCAAGCCCGAAAAGGCGTTCAAGCTTTGATGCCTTTTGAAATTAATATTCAATAAAAAATAAAATTCCTATTACAACCCTTTCCGTGTTTTGAACGCTGAAAGGGTTTTTTATTTATGAAAATTTTACAAAACAACACCAATACAAAAAGCTATTTTTGCAAAAGTCGGTATGCTTTTTGCTTCCTATTTTACGTCTAAAAAACCAAATTATGTTTAAGAAAATTTTAAAAATCACAGGAATTCTAATCGTATTATTTGCAGCAGCTTTATTTGCTGCTCCATATTTTTTTAAGGATGAAATAAAAGCAAAAATTGCCACTGCTATTAATGAAAAAGTCGATGCAAAAGTGTCATTTGCTGATGCAGATTTAAGTTTGTTCAAAAATTTTCCGAACGCAACCGTAACTTTAGATCAATTAGTAATCATCAACAAAGCGCCTTTTGAAGGTGACACTTTGGTTTCTTTAGGCGAATTAAATTTAAAAATGTCTATCAAGGAATTGTTCAAAGGAAAAAATGAACCGATGCAAATTCAAGGCATAACCTCTAAAAACGGATTCATCAATATTCTTTTCAATAAAAACGGACTTGGCAATTATGATATTGCTTTAAAAGACGAAAAAGCAGAAGATAATGCTAAAAGCAAACCTTTAGCTTTAAAAATTCAATCGTATAAAATTGAAAATTTCAAGTTTCATTATTTTGACGAAAGTTCCCAAATAAAAATGGCTATCGATAGTTTAAATCACGAAGGAACAGGCGATTTCACCAATTCGATATTGGATTTAGACACCAAATCAACCGCGAAAATTTCGCTGAATATGGGAAAAGTAAATTACATGAAAAATGTAGCCCTAACACTGGATGCCGTTTTGGGTATTGATTTAAACAAAAGCAAATACACATTCAAAGAAAACAAAGCCCTTATCAATCAATTGCCTTTAGAATTCGACGGATTTATTCAAATGGTTGACGCCGGGCAGCTTTATGATTTAAAATTTAAAACACCTACTTCTTCCTTCAAAAACTTTTTAGGATTGATTCCGGCTGCTTATTCATCAAGTTTAGATGGTGTAAAAACTTCGGGAGACTTTACTGTTATTGGCTTTGCCAAAGGAATGCTGACAGAAACCACTGTTCCAAAATTTAACATTGCAATTGCTTCAAATAATGGTTCGTTTCAATATCCTAATTTACCAAAATCAGTTCAGAATATTATAATCGACACCAAAATAATAAACGAAACTGGCGTGATGAATGACACTTATGTTAATTTAGACAAGCTTTCTTTCCAAATAGATCAAGATGTTTTTGATGCAAAAGCCAATATAAAAAACATCAGCGCAAATGCTTTGGTCGATGCCGCATTAAAAGGAACAATTAATTTATCGAACCTTTCTAAAGCCTATCCGATTCAATTAGACAAACCATTATCAGGAATTCTAAAAGCGGATGTAAGGACCAAATTCGACATGCAATCAGTAGAAAAAAGTCAATACCAAAACATCAATAATGCGGGAACTATGAGTTTATCGGGATTCAACTATTCGGATGAAAACGGTAAAACAATGAACATTAGCAAAGCATTGGTACAATTCAATCCGAGTCAGGTGAATTTGAAACAATTTAACGCCACAACTGGAAAAAGCGACATTAGCGTAACCGGAATTTTAGAAAATTTTTATGGTTTTATATTTAGAAATCAAGAATTGAAAGGGAATTTCAACATGAGTTCAAACCAAATTGCCGTTGCTGATTTTATGACTCCAGCAGAAGACACCAAAACAGAAACTACCAAAAAAGCAGAAGCCATGAAAATTCCGGCTTTCCTGAATTGTACGCTGACTGCAAAAGCCAATACGGTTTTGTATGATAATTTAGTTTTGAAAGCCGTTTCGGGAAAACTGATTGTGAAAGATGAAAAAGTAACTTTAGAAAATGTAAAAACATCTATTTTTGGCGGAATAATTGCAGTAAATGGCGCTGTTTCCACCAAGGGAAAAACACCTACTTTCGACATGAATTTAGGATTAAACCAAGTGGACATCAAACAAAGTTTTACTCAATTAGACCTGCTAAAAAGTATTGCACCAATAGCAGGAATTATCAACGGAAAACTAAATTCTACGATAAAACTTAACGGAAATCTGGATGCTGTTGAACTAACACCTGATTTAAAATCAATTTCGGGTGATTTATTAGGCCAACTGCTTTCGACTACAATAAATTCGAGTAACTCAACTTTACTGACGGCTTTGAGTTCTAATGTAAAATTTATTGACATGAGTAAAGTGAACTTAAATGACATTAAAGCAGCAATTTCATTCAAAGACGGAAAGGTAAATGTAAAACCTTTTGATATTAAATACCAAGATATTAAAGCCACTATTGGCGGAACTCATGGTTTTGACCAAACGATGAATTACAACCTAAAATTTGATGTTCCTGCAAAATATCTTGCGAAAGAAGCCAGTGCTTTATTCTCAAAAATAAATCCTGCCGAAATTGAAAAATTAAAAAATATACCAATAAATGCGAACTTAACGGGAAATTTTGGCAAACCAAAAATAAGTACGGATATGAAAAGCGCCGTAACGAACCTGACGATGCAAGTTGCGAATCAGCAAAAAGAAAAATTAGTCAAACAAGGAAGTTCTGCTTTAGACAAATTATTGAGTAACACAAAAAAAACAGAAACCGATACCACAAAAACGAGTACTCAAAAAGAAGATATCAAAACTAAAGCTAGTAGTTTGTTGAATGGTTTGTTTAACAAGAAGAAAACACCATAATCATTGATTTTAGGCATTTTTAAACAAAAGAGGAATCACATATTAATTGCGATTCCTCTTTTGTTGTAATGCAATTTTAGAATAACCAAATTACAAAATCAATTGCACGATAAGCCCTTCGGAACTGCGGATATTAAAAACTGTTCCGTCTTCAAAAATTAAATATTGTCCTTTTATACCCGTCAATTTTCCTTTGAAATTTGGTGATTTTTCTAAACTCAAACTGTTCACTTTTGTTGGATATTCCAGAACCGGATAATGCATTTCATACAAATCATTTTTATGCAAATAGAAATATTCCTGAACTTCAGTTGGAATCAGATTTTCGACTTTTAGTCTTTCGGCAATTAAATCTACGGACTCAAAATTGTTCGTCAGCATTTTACGCCAATTGGTTTTATCCGCATAATGACTTTTTAGCGCGACCTCAGTAATTCCAGCCAAGTAACGATTAGGAACCTCTACAATTGAAATCGCTTTTTCGGCACCTTGATCAATCCAGCGCGTGGGTACTTGTGTCTTTCTGGTCACACCAACTTTTACTTCACTCGACAAAGCCAAATAAACAATATGAGGTTGTAATTGTACTTTTTCTTCGTAAACCAAATCCCGATCTTGAATTCCCAAATGAGCGGTACTCAATTCAGGTTTCATAATCCAATCGCCAACAGCCGGGCTCGAATAGAAACAATCGTAACAAAAACCCTGACGGAATATTTTTTTCTTTTTCCCACAATTCAAACATTGATAGCCCACAAAATTAATTTCAATGTTTTTGTTGAGCAGTTGATTTACGTTCAAAAAACTGTTTTCAAAAACCAAATAATATTGAATTGGATTTCCAAATTCGGTTTGCATTTTGGTGAGTACGCCTTCGTATATCATTCTATTTAAAGTTTCAAGTTTAACGCTTCTAGTTAAACAAAATTTGTTATTTTTGGTAAAGTTATCATTCATAACTCATAATTCATAACTCCCAATTAAAAATGCCTTTAACTATAATTAATTCTTTTGCTTCTTGGGTTCTAAAACAACGAATTCATCAAATTGAGCTTTTTTTAAAGTATCCCAATGAAGTTCAGGAAGAATTATTAATGAATTTAATACGGTCTTCCGAAAATACAGTTATTGGAATGAAATATGGTTATGAATCAATAAATTCTTATCAAACGTTCTGCGAAAGAGTTCCTATTTCTACCTATGAAGAATTACAGCCTTTGATAGAACGCACCCGAAAAGGCGAACAAAATGTTTTTTGGGAAACTCCTATAAAATGGTTTGCCAAATCCAGCGGAACCACAAATGCCAAAAGTAAATTTATACCCGTAAGTAACGAAGCCTTAGAAGACTGCCATTACAAAGGAAGTAAGGATTTATTGTGCATGTATTTGAATAATAACGAAGACTCACAGATGTTTTTGGGAAAAAGTCTTCGCCTTGGCGGAAGTTCTCAAATCTACGAAGACAACAATACTTTTTTTGGTGATTTATCGGCTATATTAATTGAGAACATGCCTATTTGGGCAGAATTTAGCAGCACACCAAACAGCAAAATTTCATTGATGAGCGAATGGGAAACTAAAATTCCCGCGATTATCAATGAAGTCAGAAACGAGAATGTAACCAGTTTTGCCGGCGTTCCTTCCTGGATGTTGGTTTTGATGAATAAATTACTCGAAGAAACCGGCAAAGGAAACCTACTGGAAATATGGCCTAATCTTGAGGTCTATTTTCACGGTGGCGTGAGTTTTGAACCGTATCGAGAACAGTATCAAAAAATACTACCCAAAACCGATTTTAAGTATTACGAAATATACAATGCTTCCGAAGGATTTTTTGCCATTCAGGATTTAAACAATTCCAGTGATTTGCTGTTAATGTTAGATTACGGAATTTTCTATGAGTTTATTCCAATGGATACTTTTGGAACTCCGGAACAAAAAACGATTCGTTTAGCCGATGTGGAACTTTTCAAAAATTATGCTTTGGTAATCACTACCAATTCTGGTTTATGGCGCTATTTGATTGGCGATACCGTTCGTTTCACGTCATTAAATCCGTATCGCATTCGGGTTACAGGAAGAACAAAACACCATATCAATGTTTTTGGCGAAGAATTAATGGTCGAAAATACGGATCAGGCTATTGCCAAAGCGTGTAAAATAACTCAAACCGAAGTCGTAGATTATACCGTTGCTCCCGTTTTCATGCAAGGAAAAGAAAAAGGGGCACACGAATGGATGATTGAGTTCAAGAAAAAACCAGCTGACATTGCGATTTTCCAAAAAGCACTCGATGAAACGTTACAATCTTTGAATTCTGATTACGAAGCCAAACGCTACAACAACATGACTTTAAATCCGCTAGTTATCAATGTAGCGAGAGAAAACTTGTTTTATGATTGGCTGAAAGACCGAGATAAACTAGGTGGTCAACACAAAATTCCAAGATTATCAAACCAAAGAGATTATTTGGAACAATTGAAAAATATGCAGTTTTAAAACAACGTATAAAATGAAAACTATTTTTTACAGTCTGATTGTTTTGTTTTTTATCAGTTCCTGCGGACCGCACAGAATGGGTTGTGGCGCAAGAGGAATTTGCAAATCACATTTGCACCAACAACCTATAAAAATTAAAAAAAGTGATATCGTTTGTTTGAACTAAAAAATCACTTTTGCTCTTCGTCAAAATTCACCATCCAATGGATTCCGAATTTATCAACAAACATTCCAAAATAAGCACCCCAAAAGGTTTGATTCATTGGCATAAATGGATTTCCTCCAGCAGAAAGCCCATCAAAAAGTCTATCCGCTTCCTGTTTGCTTTCAGCATTTATGGAGATAGACATATTTCCTCCAAAAGTAACCTCCCCGCTGGCAGAATTACTGTCACTGCCCATTAAAACAGAATCTTTACCAATTGGTAAACTAATGTGCATGATTTTGTTTGCATCGTCTTCTGAGAGTGTAGGATTCTCATCTCCGGCAGGCATATCACTGAACTTACCAACATATGGAAATTCGCCACCAAATACAGATTGATAAAACAGAAATGCTTCTTCGCAATTTCCATTAAAGACTAAATAAGGATTAATTGATGCCATGATTATAATTTTAAATAAATAGATTCAACATGTTTTTTAAAATTGTCTAATATCGCCTGCCAACCTTGTTGTTGAAGCGCTTCGGAGTTTTCTGTTTCCGGGTCGAATTTTTCTATAATCACGACGCCGTTCTCTTGACTTTCGAAAGTGATTTTCACTTTTCGTCCGTCATCAATTGTATACGCTATCAAAGAATGATTGACTATTTCGGTGTATGTTCCTCCAAAATCAAACTGCATCGAGCCGTCTTTAGCAGCCATCGTATATTTAAATTTTCCTCCCACTTTTAAATCATTCTCTGCATAAGGCGTATGCCAATCAGCTGAAGCGTGATTCCATTGTGTAATGTGCTCCGGAGAAATCCATAGTTCCCAAACTTTTTCGATGGGTGCTTTTAGTATTGTTTGAACAGTTATCATTTTATGATTTTAAAATTTCGGAAATTAAAGTTACAACTTATTTTAAATCCGATTATCGTTTGCAATTGTTTTTTATCTGACGCATAAAAAAACCTTAGCTCAAAAGAACTAAGGTTTTATACTATCATTTGCCGTATTGGCTATTCTTCCATCATATCAATATGTCTGTCATGATACCCTAATAAGTATAAAACACCATCAAGACCCAAACTAGAAATTGAAGTGGCTGCATTTTCTTTTACCGTTGGTTTAGCATGAAAAGCAATTCCTAAACCTGCTAAGTTCAACATAGGCAAATCATTCGCACCATCGCCCACAGCAATGGTTTGATTGATGTGAATCCCTTCTTTTTCGGCAATGGCTTTTAGATATTCGGCTTTCTTTGCACCATCAACAATTTCACCCAAATACTTTCCTGTTAGTTTACCTTCTTTAATCTCCAATTGGTTGGCATAAACGTAATCTATTCCTAATTCCTTTTGCAAAAACTCACCAAAATAAGTAAATCCTCCAGATAAAATAGCCGTTTTATAGCCATAGTATTTTAAAGCTTTCATCAAGCGATGTGCTCCTTTGGTTATGGGTAAATTTTCAGCCACTTTTTGCAGAACCTCTTCACTTAACCCTTCTAACAAAGCCATACGTTTTTTGAAGCTTTCGCTAAAATCAATTTCGCCATTCATAGCCGATTCTGTGATTGCTCTAACTTGCTCCCCCACACCTGCTAAATCTGCTAATTCATCAATTACTTCGGTTTGAATTAAGGTCGAATCCATGTCAAAACACACCAAACGTCTGTTTCTTCTGTACATATTATCTTCTTGAAAAGAGATATCTACATCCAAAGTTCTTGAAATCTCCATAAAACTGGCGGTCATTACCGTTTTATCGACAATTGAACCCGTTACGGATAATTGCACACAAGAACGAGGATATTCTTCTTTGTCTACTATAGACGTTCTTCCGGTTAATCGTATGATAGAATCAATATTCAAATTTTGGTCAGACATTATTTTGGTCACGGCAGCCAGTTGTGCCGCTGTCAATGATTCGCCCAAAACATTGATGATATAGCGTTGTTTGCGTTGTGCTTTTACCCACTTTTCATAATCCGGAATTGTAATCGGAATAAACTTAACTTTAATACCTAATTCGTATCCTTTAAACAATAAATCTTTCAAAACAGGCGCCGAAGAAGAACCCGCTTTTATTTGGAATAAAATACCCAAAGACAACGTATCATGAATATCGGCTTGACCAATATCTAAAATAACAGCATCGTAATTCGCCAATATGGATGTTAAACCAGCAGTTACTCCAGGTTTATCCTGACCAGAAACTTTTAATAAAATAATCTCTTTATCTTCTATTGCCATTTTTATTTAAATTGATTTGCAAGGGGCAAAAATCGACAATCTATTGCTTATAAAAAAGAATATCGGTTTTTTTTTCACAAAGGGAAAATCGAGATTAAATCTCCTTGCCGTAAATTACAGTAACTCTAAATTAGATAATTCTCAGCCATAAAAAAACCGGCTCAAAAAAGAAACCGGTTTGATATAAACATTTTCAAAGTTTAAGAAGCTATTTCCAAGCGTTTCAATAAATTTTTATTCAACGTTTCTTTGGCGTATTCTTTATCAATTTCTAATATTTTAGTATCGGAACTTGGTAATTCATACATGGCATCGGTTAAGATGGCTTCGCATAAAGAACGCAATCCACGAGCGCCTAATTTGTATTCTAACGCTTTATCCACGATAAAATCTAAGGCTTCATCAGTAATTGTAAAAGCTACCTCATCCATCAAAAATAATTTCTCATATTTTTGGTTGTGTCAAAATTGCACGCAAGGGTTCTCTGTCTAAAGGATCCATGTGGGTCAAAACTGGCAAACGACCAATAATTTCCGGAATCAATCCAAAATCTTTGATGTCTTTTGGAATAATATATTGCAACAAATTGTCTTTGTCAATATTATCTACATTTTTGGATGTAGAATAACCCACCGCTTGACGGTTCAATCGTTTAGAAATAATTCTTTCGATTCCATCAAAAGCACCACCGGCAATAAACAAAATATTCTGTGTATTGACCTCAACAAATTTTTGGTCTGGGTGTTTACGTCCTCCTTTTGGCGGCACATTTACAACCGTTCCTTCCAATAATTTCAATAATGCTTGTTGTACACCTTCTCCAGAAACGTCACGCGTTATAGATGGATTATCACTTTTACGGGCAATTTTATCTATTTCGTCAATAAATACAATTCCGCGTTCTGCTTTGGCAACATCATAATCAGCCGCTTGCAAAAGACGTGTCAAAATACTTTCGACATCTTCCCCTACGTAACCTGCTTCAGTTAATACCGTTGCATCAACAATAGCTAAAGGCACATCCAACATTTTTGCAATGGTTTTTGCCACCAATGTTTTTCCTGTTCCGGTTTGTCCCACCATGATGATGTTACTTTTTTCAATCTCTACTTCATCGTCTAATTGCTGTTGCATCAAACGTTTGTAGTGATTGTAAACCGCAACCGACATTACTTTTTTAGTTTGGTCTTGGCCAATAACATATTGATCTAAGAATGCTCTTATTTCTTTTGGTTTCTTTAAAATTAAATCCCCAACCAATTTAGAACTTCCGCTTGATTTTAATTCTTCCAGAACAATTCCGTGCGCTTGTTCGATACATTTATCACAAATGTGAGCATCGATTCCTGCTATCAGCAAACTGGTTTCTGGTTTTTTCCTTCCGCAGAAAGAACATTGTAATACTTGTTTTGCCATTATTTTAGTCTAATGTCATCAAGTCAAAAGTCGTAAAGTCTGAGCAATGCTTTTGACTTTATGACTTTTGACTTTCGACTAATAATTTATCCTCTTCTTAAAACCTCATCAATCATTCCGTATTCTTTTGCTTCATCAGCAATCATCCAATAGTCACGTTCGCTGTCGTTGTGTACTTTTTCGAAAGTTTGTCCGGAGTGGTGAGAGATAATTTTGTATAACTCATCTTTCAGTTTCAACATTTCACGCAAGTTGATTTCCATATCGGTAGCAACTCCTTGCGCTCCGCCTGATGGTTGGTGAATCATTACACGAGAATGTGGCAATGCTGAACGTTTTCCTGCTGCTCCTGCACACAAAAGAACTGCTCCCATAGAAGCTGCCATTCCTGTACAAATAGTGGCTACATCTGGTTTGATGTATTGCATCGTGTCATAAATTCCCAATCCTGCGTAAACGCTTCCTCCTGGTGAATTCAAGTAAATTTGAATATCCTTAGAAGCATCGGCGCTTTCAAGAAACAATAATTGTGCTTGAACGATGTTTGCAATTTGGTCATCAATTCCTGTTCCCAAGAATATAATTCTGTCCATCATTAATCTTGAAAAAACATCCAGTTGAGAGATATTCAATTGACGTTCTTCGATGATATAAGGTGTCATGTTTGTAGGATTCATAGCGCTTACGATTTTGTCGTAATACATGGCGTTAACCCCTTGGTGCTTTATAGCAAATTTTTTGAATTCTTTACCGTAGTTCATATTTTTAAGTTTAAAAGTTTGAAAGTCTAAAGTCTGAAAGTAGCTCAAACATAATGCAAAGCATCAAACAAAAGAGCGCCAAAAAATTTTTTTTCTGACGCTCAAATATAACTATTTTTTATTGTTTTGCATTTGTAATAAAATCTTAAAATTTGAAACAACTAACGAAATACGTTTTTGAGTTTTTTCAACTTTTGACTTTATGACATTTGACTTTACGACTATAATTTATTCTCCGTAAGACGCAGCAATAAATTCTTCGTAAGTCACTTCTTTAGTTGTTGGTTTTGCTTTTTCTTTAAACAATTCCAATAATTTCTCTGCCACTACTTGGTCAGAAAGTCTTTTTACTTCGTCTTGGTTTGACAAAACTCTGGCAACAATTCCTTGAACTTCTTCGTCAGTAGGATTTGTTTGTCCAAATTGTGCCATTTGTTGTCTGATTGATTTTGTAGTGAAAGCTTTCAAATCTTCAAAAGTAATTTTGATATCACTTTGAGCCATTGCTCTACCTTCGATCAATTGAAAACGCAATCCTTTTTCAGAACGTGCATATTCTACTTCAGCTTCTTCCGGAGATAATTTTTTCTCACCTACAGTTTGCAACCATTTTTTAAGGAATTCAGAAGGCAAATCGAATTTTGTGTTTTCGATTAAAAACTCTGTAACATCACCTAATAATTTTTGGTCTGCTTGTTGTGCAAATTGAGATTCAGCATCTTCTTTGATTTTTGCTTTCAAGTCTTCTAATGAAGCTACATTTCCAGGTCCAAACAATTTATCAAACAATTCTTGGTTTAATTCTGCCAATTCTGCTCCGTTAATTGCTTCGATAGTAAAAGTTACATCAATATCAAGACCGTGAACATCATCATGACTTACTTTTAGGTAATCCATCAATTGATGATCGTCTTCAAATAACCCTTTTGTATTTACAGTAACTACATCACCTACTTTTTTCCCGATGAATGAATCTCCGGTTGCTTTGTCTTTAAAAATAGCTAAAGCAATAGTTGTAGCGTTGTTAATTCCTTTTTCTTCGTTTGCAAAAGTTCCTGTAATATCAGAATCTGCAACAACAACTTCTTGAGGAATTGCTTTTCCAAATTGTTTTTGGATACGCTCTACTTGTCCGTCAATTAATTTATCATCAGCAGTAACTACATATTTTATGATATCATTTTTAGCATCTAAATCCAATTCGAAGTTAGGAACCAAACCAATTTCATATTCAAAAACCAATTCTTCGGCATCCCAGTCAAAACCTTCGTTTACTTTAGCCAATGGCGTTCCAAGAAGATTTAATCGTTCCGATTGTACGAAACGCTCCAAAGCCAAATCAACCACTTTCTTCACTTCCTCTTGTTTGATAGCTTTCCCGTATTGTTTTTCAACAAGATCTTTAGGCACCGCTCCTTTTCTAAACCCTTTAACAGTGGCCAAAGGCATTTTTTCATTTATTCTTTTGGCAACTTGTCCTTTGTAATCCATGTGAACAACTGTCATTACAATCGTTTCATTCACAGCGTCTATTGCTACTCTTTTGATATCCATCTTCTTCTTTAATTTACATGATAAAATTGGGTGGCAAAATTATAAAATTTTTGCAACCCAAACAAGCTTTTTACCATTTTGAATTTTAAGCGGTTATTTGACCAAATCACAGACCAGAAACAGAAAATAATTTGGGCGTGTCCCTCCGTAAAAACTGCGGGTCAGGCTGTACGTTCCCGCTTTTTATTACTTCTCACTTTAAAACATTTTATTATAGACTTAGCTTTGCAATCCAATGGATAATGTAGCTTTGCAATCCGAGCCCACGATTTTAAAAAAAATGACACATTTTCCCGTTACAACATCGACACTTTCAGCCAAAGCCTTAGGACAATTGGTTATAGAAAAATACAGTCTGAACAAAAACTCTACTTGCCAATTGTTTAGAACAGGGATTAATCATACCTATTTCATTTCTGATAACGAAACAAAATATGTTTTACGCGTTTACTTCTATAACTGGCGCTCTAAATCCCAAATCCAGGAAGAAATTAATTTGCTTCATCTTCTAAAAGAAAACCACACTAGTATTTCTTTTCCTATTGCAGACAAAAAAGGCAATTTTATACAAGACATTAATGCACCGGAAGGAATGCGTCACGCTGTACTTTTTTCTTTTGCCGAAGGAGAAAAAATACGATTCATGGATGCTGCGACTTGTTTCAGCATTGGTTCGCTTATGGCAAAAATTCATACAATAACAGCTAACCAAAGTATTGACCGCATCAATTATAATCTGGAAACTTTGGTTCAATTGCCGTATGAATATGCAAAGCAATATTTCCCGGAGACAATACCGGAAATGGAATTCATCAAAAAGCAAAGCAAGAAAATCAGTAAAACCTTTGAAAAAATTGACTCCAATAAGGTCACAAAAGGAATTGTTCATATGGATATTTGGTACGATAATATGAACATTAAAGACCAAAACGAACCCACCATTTTTGATTTTGATTTTTGCGGAAACGGCTTGTTGATTTTTGATGTTGCTTATTTTTGCAAACAACTATTTCATATCGAAGTCAATAAAGACGAATACGAACTAAAAGTCCAAAGCTTTTTAAAGGGTTATCAAAACATAAGAACACTATCCGAGGAAGAAATAAAAATGATTCCTGATGCTGCCGCAGCCATTTGGATTTTTTATCTCGGCGTACAATCGCAACGGTTTGATTGGTCTAATATATTTTTGACTGAAAACTACCTAAAAATGTATATCGGAAGAATGAAATCTTGGATTGAATATAATGATTCAAAAGAACTACTTGGCTAGCGCGAGCGTTTGACAGCAATGCCAATATGTTAAAGAATAATCTCCCATCCCAACAAAACATCCATTTAAGGAATAAGGTTGTCATGAAATTTGTGCAAACATTGCCAGCACTGCGTTTCATGATAGAAAACACCACTAACTAAGTAGTTATACCTAAAATTTTGCGTCAAGGACCCAAGTTTTTACGCTAGCTTACGTAAAATTTTAGCTCAAGGACCTAAAATTTTACCCCACATGACGTAAAAATTTACGTTAACAACCTAAAATTTTACGTAGCCATACGTAAAATTTTACGTCCTTGACGCAAAAACTTAGGTTGTACTACTTAAAATTTTAGGTTATTGCCAACAATTGCGTTCCTTATGACTCAGAAACAAATGCTATTATACCAATTATAGTTTCAAATTTCGCAATCGCAACGCATTTGCAATCACAGAAACCGAACTAAAACTCATTGCCAAAGCCGCTATCATTGGCGAAAGCAAAACACCAAAAACCGGATATAAAACTCCCGCAGCGATAGGAATTCCCAATACATTATAGAAAAAAGCAAAGAATAAATTTTGCTTGATGTTTTTCATCACCGCATGACTCAGTTTTTTGGCTTTCACAATTCCTTGCAAATCCCCTTTTACGAGCGTTATTTTGGCACTTTCAATAGCCACATCAGTTCCGGTGCCCATCGCGATTCCAATATCGGCTTGCGCCAAAGCTGGAGCATCATTGATACCATCACCAGCCATTGCAACAATTTTCCCTTCAGATTGTAATTTTTTAATTTCTTTGAGTTTGTCTTCCGGCAGGCAACCGGCTTTATAGCCTTTTAAACCCAGCTCCTCCGCAACTGCTTTTGCGGTGTTTTCATTATCACCGGTAAGCATAATCACTTCAACGCCTTGACGCATCAGTTCTTGTATCGCCGCCGCACTTGATGTTTTTATAGCATCAAAAATCGAGACAAACCCAATAGCGCGTCCATCGATAGCGACATACGAAACGGTTTTTCCCAGTTTTTGTTCCGCAACAATTCTGTTTTCTAAATCTTCCGAAACCACTGCTTTGACTTGTTCCATCAATTGTTTATTGCCCAGCGCCACTTTTGCAGCAGCGACCGTTCCCACAACTCCTTTTCCTGTAATGGCTTCAAAATCCGGAACCGCCAGTACCGATGTGTTTTTAGCTTTCGCAAAATATACTACGGCTTGCGCCAAAGGATGCTCGCTGTACTGATTTAAAGAAGCAATACTTTGCAACAGCAGCTCTTCCTGATTATCGACCGCATAAATTTTCTCAACCGATGGTTTCCCTTCAGTAATGGTTCCTGTTTTATCGGTAATCAGAACGGTTACTTTATTCATTTTCTCTAAAACTTCTGCATTTTTTATCAAAATACCGGATTGTGCGCCTTTGCCCACACCCACCATAACCGACATGGGGGTTGCTAAACCCAAAGCACACGGACAGGCAATAATCAATACCGCAATAGCATTGATAAAACCATAAACCAGTGCCGGTTGCGGACCGAAATTTGTCCAAACCAAAAAGGTTATCACTGAAACCAACACCACAATTGGAACAAAATATTTAGCAATTCTATCCGCTAATTTTTGGATTGGCGCTCTGGAACGACTCGCATCATTTACCATTTGTACAATTTGCGAAAGCAAGGTTTCAAAACCCACTTTTTCTGCAATCATTACAAAGGATCTGTTGCCGTTTATAGTTCCTGCAATCACATTGTCATCTTTCTTTTTATCTACTGGAATAGGTTCTCCTGTAATCATCGATTCATCAATACTACTTTCGCCATCGCTTATTTTTCCATCAACTGGTATTTTGTCTCCGGGTTTTACACGCAATAAATCACCTTTTTTTATGTCGTGAATTGAAATTACTTTATCATTACCATCAATTACTAAAGTAGCTTCGGTAGGAGCGAGTTTTAGTAATTCCTTAATTGCTCCACTAGTTTGGCTGTGTGCTTTGGCTTCCATTAATTGTCCTAATAGAACCAATGTTAGAATTACTGTTGTGGCTTCAAAATAAAGCAAGACTGTTCCGTGTTCTGTTTTGAATTCGTTTGGAAAAATGTTTGGAAAAAACATACCCACTAAACTAAACAAAAAGGCAACTCCGGTTCCTATACCGATAAGGGTAAACATATTCAAATTCCAAGTAATAATAGATTTGAAGGCACGAACAAAGAACATCCAACAGGCATAAAAAACAACAGGAAGTGTAAGTATAAATTGTACCCAATTCCATTTTGTAGCATCCATTATTTTAAGTAACGGATTGTTTGGCAACATTTCTATAATTGAGATTGCAAAAATGGGAACTGTAAATACGACCGCTATTTTCATTTTTTTGACCAAATCTTTATAGGTCTTTTGATCTTCTGTATCAGTTGGATTCATAGGCACTAAATCCATTCCACAAATGGGACAAGAACCTGGTGTTTCACTAATTACTTCTGGATGCATTGGACAAGTATATAAGGCTTTACTAACTGTCAACTCTGAGGCTTTTACTAAATCCATACCGCATACAGGACAGTCGCCT
>ERZ1034365.206-NODE-206-length-33466-cov-4.998682_pt1 | contig 33466 bp, 31 predicted proteins | sample MGYA00520615_ERZ1034365 | MGnify/ENA primary metagenome ERZ1034365 (study PRJEB33736, sample SAMEA104284505) | Azolla filiculoides | biome: Urban; feature: Water surface; material: Ditch water | place: Netherlands | collected 2015-10-28 | depth 0-0.1 m ...
ACGATGGCCACAGCCCCCACCACGGCCAGCGTGGGCGCGTCGCGCCACCACCAGCGCCACCAGAGCCCCGCGCACACCAGCGACGACAAGGCCATGCCCTGCTGCAGACGGGCCAAGGCAGATGCGCGGTGCAGCGCCGGGGGGGTCGAGGGGCTCATGCGCGCACTATCGCACGGGGCCACACACAGCTCGTTGCACTTGCGTAGGGGGCCGCACCTAGCCAGCCCAGGGGACCCGGCCTAGACTGGACTGCGCATGAACGCCCTGACAAACGCCCCCATCAGCGCCACCGATCGCATTCGGCAACAGCTGGAACGCGTGTCCCATCTGCGCACGCAGGCCCTGCAAGACGGGCTGTCCACCGCGGTGCACCAGGTCAAGCAGTTGCAGGCGCGGCGCTTTCGCGCCACCTACGCCGACTTCCTGACCGATCCGCGCCATGCGGCGGCCACGGCGTTCTTTCTGGACGAGTTGTACGGTGAACACGATTTCGCCCAGCGCGATGCGCAGTTCGCTCGCATCGCCGGCGCCATTGAACGGCTGTTCCCCGAGGCGGTCGCCGATCTGTCGGTGGACCTGGCCGAGGTGGGTCGCCTGACACCGGACATGGTGCAGCGCTTCATCGACCTCGCAGCCTACGCAAAGCGCACCGGGTGCAGCGCCATCCTGTTCACCTGCTCGGCCTTCGGGCCGGCGATCGAGGCGGCTGGCGCGGCCGTGGGCCTGCCCACGCTCAAGCCCAACGAGGCCATGTTCGAGGACGCGCTGGCGCTGACCGCCACCGGGGCCGGCCGGCTCGGGCTGATCGCCACCTTCGCCGCCTCGATTCCCTCCATGTCGGCCGAACTGCAGGCGATGGCCGAAGCGCGCGGGCGCCGCATCGCCCTGCACACCGTCTTCGTGCCCGAGGCCATGCAGGACCTGGCCCAGGGCCGCACGCAGGACCACCACCGCAAGATCACGGAGGCAGCCTGCGCGCTGGCCGGCTGCGAGGTGGTCATGCTGGCCCAGTTTTCCATGGCGGCCGCCCAGCGGGCCGTGCAGGCCGCCCTGCCCTGCCCCGTGTTGAGCAGCCCCGAGTGCGCCGTGCTGGCGCTGCAGAAAAGAATGCACCATGTCTGAATCCCATCTTGAGCCCCGCGTCACGCTGGCCCAGTTGCAGCAGTTCATCACCACCGCCATGGCGCGCCTGGGCCTGCCCGCCGCCGACGCTGCCACCGTGGGCCGGCTGATGGCCGAGGCCGAGTTGCAAGGCTCGGACGGGCACGGCGTGATCCGCCTGCTGCCCTACGCACGGCGCATCCGCGCTGGCGGCATCAACCTGCACCCCGACATCAAGGTGGTGCAGGAGCGCCCCGGCATGGCGCTGCTGGACGGCGACAACGGCATGGGCCACCTGGTGATGGAGCGCGCGGCGCAGATGGCCATCGAGAAGGCGCGGGTCTGCGGCATTGGCTGGGTGGGCTCGCACCACAGCAACCACGCGGGGCCGGCCTCGCTGTACGCGCGCATGCCGATGGCGCACGACATGATCGGCCTGTACTTTGCGGTGGGCAACGCCAACCACCTGCCGCCGTGGGGCGGGCTGGACATGTTGCTGTCGACCAACCCGATCGCGGTGGCGGTGCCGGCGGGCGACGAGCCGCCGGTGGTGCTGGACATGGCCACCACCGTGGCCGCCTACGGCAAGGTCAAGGCCAAGGCCCAGCGCGGCGAGATGATGCCCGAGGGCTGGATGATCGACCGCACCGGCGCGCCGCTGCTCGACCCGAAGCGTGCCGAAGAAGGCTTTCTGATGCCCATCGGCGGCTACAAGGGCTACGGCCTGTCGCTCATCGTCGGGCTGCTGGCCGGCACGCTCAACGGCGCGGCCATGGGCCGGGCGGTGATTGACTTCAACCACGACGACACCAGCGTCACCAACACCGGCCAGGCCATCATGGCCATCGACCTGAGCGCCTGGGGCGACGTGGCCGCCTTCAAGGCGCGGGTGGACACGCTGGTGCGTGAGTTGCGCGCCAGCGAGCGCATGCCCGGCGTGGAGCGCATCTGGCTGCCCGGCGAGCAAAGCCACGCCAGGCGCGCCACCAACGCGCGCGACGGCATCGCCCTGCCGGCGGCCCTGTGCCGGCAACTCGACGCCTTTGCACTGGAGATGGGCATGCCCACCCTGCAGGCCACCTGATCATCCCTGAGAAAAAAACCGGAGACAGCCCATGACCCGCCTCAACCGCCGTCTGGCCACCGCCACCCTGCTCGGCCTGCTGGCCACCACCGGCGCGCAGGCGCAGACGGGCGCCCCCTGGCCCAGCAAGCCGATCCGCATCATCGTGCCGCTGGCCGCCGGCAGCGCGGTGGACAACGCGGCGCGCATCCTGACGCAGAAGATGAGCCAGAACATGGGCCAGGCCATCGTGATCGAGAACCAGCCCGGCGCAGCCGGCCTGATCGGCGCGGACCGGGTGGCCAAGGCCGCGCCCGACGGCTACACGCTGGGCGGCTTCAACGACAGCATCATGACCATGCTGCCCAACCTGCAGCCCAAGATGCCGTGGGACATCCTGAAAGACTTCGAGCCCGTGTCGCTGGTGGCCACGGTGGAATGGGGCCTGGTGGTGGGCGCCGACGCGCCGCAGAAAAACGCGGCCGACCTGATCACGAGCGCGCGCGCCACGCCGGGCAAGATCAACTATGGCTCGGGCGGCAACGGCAGCCCGCAGCACATCGCGATGGCGCTGTTTGCCTCGCAGGCGAAGGTGTCCCTGACGCACGTGCCCTACAAGGGCGCGACACAAGCCGCCATGGGTGTCGCGGGCAACGAGGTGCAGGCGGCCTTCCAGGGCATTGCCACCGTCAACGCGCTGATCAAGGCCGGCAAGGTGCGCCTGATCGGCGTGACCACGCCACGGCGCATGCCGCAGTTCCCCGACGTGCCCACGGTGTCGGAGTCGGGCCTGCCGGGCTTTGAGTTCAACTCGTGGTTTGCGCTGATGGCGCCGGCCGGCACGCCCAAGGCCATCGTGCAGACGCTGCACACCGAAATCACCAAGGCGCTGGCCGACCCCGAGACACGCGACAAGCTCATCGCCCAGGGCCTGACCCCGCGCGGCACCAGCCCCGACGACCTGGGCCGCGCCATGCGCACCCAGTTCACTCGCTATGGCGAGCTGATCAAGCAGGCGGGGATCACGGCGGACTGAAGGCGGTCAAGCCCGTTCGTCGGCGCGCCACACGTCAGCCGCCCTGGAACGTCGGCTGACGTTTTTCCAGAAAGGCCGCGCAGCCCTCGTGCGCGTCATCGGTGTCCAGGACCAGGCTGATGGTGGCCATCTCATGGGCCAGCGCGGCACTCAGGGGCATGTCGGCGCCATGGAGCATGCTGCTCTTGAGCAGGCGCAGCGCCCAGGGTGACTTGTCTGCAATGCGGTGCGCCAGGGCCAGGCTCTCGGGCTGCAGGCTGGCACGCGGCACGGCACGGTTGACCAGCCCGAGTTGCACGGCCTCGGCGGCGGAGATGAAATCGCCCGTGAACATCAGCATCTTGGCCTGGCACAAGGGGATCTGGCGCATCAGGCGCTGCGAGCCGCCGCCGCCCGGAAACAGGCCCAACTTGATTTCGGGCAAGCCCAGTTGCGCGTCATCCGCCATCAGGCGGATGTCCGTGGTCAGCAGGAATTCAGCGCCGCCGCCGAGTGCCCAGCCGTTGACCGCTGCAATCGTGGGCTTGGGGCACTCTTCGAAACGGCGGAACACCCGGTGCAGCACCGCGGCAAAGTCCCGGTAGTGCGCCAGACCGCGACGGCTGTTGAGGTCGGCGATATTCCCCCCAGCCACAAAGGTGCGGTCGTCACAGCCTGTGATCAGCACCACCCGCACCGCCGGGTCGGCCTCCAGGGTGTTGAGCGCTTCCTCCATCGCCAGCACCATGGGGATGTCCAGCGTGTTCATGGTCCTGGGGCGGTTGAAGGTCATCACGCCGACGGCGCCTTCGGTGCGTGTCAGTACATGGGGTTCGGTCATACGGGTCTTCTCCGGGTTGTAGGGGCTCAGTTCGGCCGCGATGTGTCGCGCTTTTTCCACGGCCGCAGGTCGATCACGCCAGGCGCGGTACGAGGGTCCACACCGGAGGCAAACAACTGGTGCTTCTGCACCTTCTGGGTGCCGGTGGTGGGGATTTCACCGGTGAACCAGAGCCAGCCGGGGGTCTTGAAATAGGACAGCAGGCTGTTGCAATGGTCAAACAGCGCCCGCACCAGCGGGTCGTTCACGTCAAGCCCGGCGCCATACCCGGGCTTGAGCACGACACAGGCCATGACTTCCTCCTCCCGCACGTCGTCCTTGACCGCCAGCACGGCCGCCTGCGCCACCGCAGGATGGCTTTGCAGCGCGGCCTCGACCTCGGCCGCGGCGATGTTCTCGCCCGAGCGGCGGATGATGTTCTTGCGCCGCTCCAGAAAGTGCAGCAGGCCGTCGGGGTCGCGCACGACGATGTCGCCGGTGTGGAACCAGCCGCCGCGCCAGGCTTCTTCTGTGGCCGCTGCGTCGTGCAGGTAGCCGCTGAAGGCGTCTTTGCGCGGCGTGGCCGCCGAGTGGCGCACGAGCAATTCCCCCGGCACCCCATCGGGCACGTCGTCGCCCGCGTCGCTGGCCACGCGCACTTCCAGGCCAGGCTGCGCCCGCCCGATGGCCCGGGTGCCTACCTGGCGGGGCTCGTCGGCGTCGAAGACGGCGCGCACAAACTCGGTCATGCCCCAGATCTCGATCAGGGGATAGCCAAAGCGCTGTTCAAACTCGGCATGGCGCTGCGGATCCACGCCGGCGCCAATGGCAAAACGCACCTGGTGGTCACGCTCCAGCGCGTGCGGCGGCTGGTTGAGCAGCATGGGCACCACCACGCCCAGGTAATGCACGACCGTGGCGCGGGATTCGTGCACCTCGGTGAACCAGCGCGACGGCTGGAAGCGGTCGGTCTGCACCTGGCAGTTGCCCTTGAGCAGCGCGCAGTAGAAGGAGAACACCGAGGCGTTGACGTGGAACACCGGCAGCGGGTTGTAGATGCGCTCGCAGGCTTCGCCAAAGGCGATCAGCCCGCCGCGCGTGGCGTACCAGCGCCCGGCCGCCAGTTCGTAACGGTGGGACAACAGGCAGCCTTTGGGACGCCCGGTGGTACCCGAGGTGTAGAGCACACTGGCAATCGAGGCCGCATCCACCTGGGCGGACGTGGCGGGTCGCGCGGGCGGGGGCAGTGCCTCGCTGGCAGCTTGCAAGGTCACCACGGCAGGCTGTTGGGCACCCAGCGCCAGCGTCTGCTGCAACAGCGGCACGAGGCCGTCGATGACCACCACCAGATCCAGCTGGGCGTGCCCGACCACATAGGCCATCTCTTGTGGCCGGTGGTCGGGGTTGAGCGGCACGCAGCACACGCCCAGCGCATTCATCGCGAGCTTGTGCAGAAAATGCTCCAGCCGGTTTTCCAGCAGCAGCCCGACACGGTGCCCCACGCCGTAGCCCGCACTGGCATAGCGCGCCATCAGGCCACGTACCGCCGTGGCTGTCTGGGCATAGGTCCACTCCAGCCCCTGCGGAGCGTAGGCGCGCGCAGGGTGGGCAGGAAACGCCAGGAAGGGCTGCGTGCCATAGCGGGCCGCCGCCTCGAAGAACACCTCGCCCACCGTGGACGTGTCGCTGATTTCGATCATGGAACCTCGCTGAAATGAAGGGGGCTGCGGGTCAGAGCCGCAACACGCCATAGCCCATCTCGCCAAAGGGCGCGTTGAGCGAGGCGACGATGGCCATGCCCAGGGCGTTGCGCGTGTCGACCGGGTCCAGAATGCCGTCGTCCCACATCTCGGACGTCGAGTAGTACGCGTCACTTTCGGCCTGGAAGCTTTCGAGCACCGGCTGCCGGATGGCCACGATCTGTTCCTCGGTCAGGTGTTCGCCATGCCGCTGCAACTGCCGGATCTTCACGTCGGCCAGCGTGTTGGCGGCCTGCTCGGCGCCCATCACGGCAATTTCCGACTGGGGCCACATCCAGAGGAAGCGGCCATCAAAGGCGCGGCCGCACATGCCGTAGTTGCCGGCGCCAAACGAGCCGCCGACGATGACCGTGAACTTGGGGACGGTACAACCGACCTGCGTCATGATCATCTTGGCGCCGTCCTTGGTGATGCCACGTTCTTCGTATTCGCGCCCCACCATGTAGCCGGTGATGTTCTGCAGGAAGACCAGCGGCGTGCGGTCCCGGTCGCACAGGCGCATGAAGTGCGCCGCCTTGAGCGAGCTGTCGTTGAACAGCACGCCGTTGTTGGCCAGGATGCCGACCTTGCAGCCCCAGATCCGCGCATAGCCGCACACCAGCGTGGTGCCGTAGCCGGGCTGGTACTCATGAAAGTGGCTGCCGTCCACGATGCGGGCAATGATCTCGCGCATGTCGAAGCCGACCTTCCGGTCGGTCGGGATGATGCCGTAGAGCTCCTTGGGGTCGTAGTGCGGCGGCTCGGCCTCAATGCGGTCGATGGTCTGCTTGGCCACTGGCGAAGTCTGGGCAAAGATGTCGCGGGCGATGGCCATGGCATGGGGCTCGTCGTCGGCCGCGTAATCGCAGGTGCCCGAAATGGTGGTGTGCATTTCCGCGCCACCCAGCGCCTCGGCGCTGACCACCTCGCCAGTGGCCGCCTTGACCAGCGGAGGACCGCCGAGAAACACACCGCCGTTGCCGCGCACGATCACGCTGTAGTCGCACAGCGCCGGAATATAGGCCCCACCCGCGGTGCAATGGCCCAGCACGACGGCGATCTGGGGCACGCCCATCTTGGAGAGCGTGCACTGGTTGCGGAAGATCCGTCCCGCGGTGTAGCGGTCCGGAAACAGTTCAGACTGCAGGGGCAAAAAACCACCCGCGCTGTCACACAGGTGGATGACCGGCAGCCGGTTTTCGATCGCAATATCCAGGGTGCGCACGATCTTCTTGACGGACAGCGGATACCAGGCGCCGCCCTTGATGCTGGGGTCGTCGGCGTGGATGATGACCTCGCGTCCGTGGACGATGCCAATGCCCGAGACCTGCCCGGCGCCGTGCACATCGCCGCCGTAGGCCTTGTTGGCGGCCAGGCCGCTAAGCTCCAGAAAGGGGGTGCCTGGGTCCAGCAGCAGGTCCAGGCGCTCGCGCACGGTGAGCTTCTTGTGCTTGTGCAGGCGGTCGATGTCGCGCTGCGGGCGCTCGTGGCGGGCCTGGTGCAGCCGGTCGTGCAACTTCTGCACACGCTGGCGCATCGCTTCGACGTTGAGCTTGTATTGGGCAGAGCCGGTATCTACCTTGCTGATGATGCGGCTCATGCTGCGACCTCCTCGGTGCGGACGCGTGCCAGCACGGCGCCGCGCTGGAAAGTCTGACCTTCGCTGAAAGGCAGGTCCTCCAGCCATCCGGTCTGCGGGGCTTCAATGGTCATCTGCAGTTTCATGCTCTCGATCACCAGCAGGGCATCCCCGGCCTGGACGGCGCAACCGGGTTGCGCAAGCCAGTTGACGACGACACCCGGCATCGGTGCAGTGGCGCTGCCATTGGCCTCCCCGGCCGCAGCGGCACCCGCGCGGGTCGGGTCGATCCGGCGGATCAGGCAGGCGCGGCCGTTGAGTTGCAGATGGATGTTGTCGCCATGGGCAATGCCACGGATGCGGGTGGGGCGCCCTCCCACCTCGGTGATGAAACTGTGCGCGTCGAGTGCGCGCACATGCAGCGCAGCGCCGTCGACGTGGACCAGGTTGCCGCGCCGGGCGGTCTGGTGGCGCTGGCCGGGGTCGGCATGGAGAACGTAGGTGGTCATGTTGCCTCGGGTGATCAGTGGTCGGGGGTCAGTTGCGCCACGCGCCCATGGACGCATAGGGTTCGGGAAGTGCGTTTGCGTGGGTCTCGCGTCCGACAGCGGCGGCCACGGCGACCAGGGCCCGCCGCTCGTCTTCGGTCCATGCGGTGGGTTTCAAATCGGCTTTATGCCGTTCCAGAAATCCGGTGTCGGTTGCGCCGGCCTGGAAGGCCGGGTGTGCCAGCACACGCCCGAGGAAGTGGGCGTTGATGGTGACGCCCAGCATCACCGTCTCGTTGAGCGCCTGGCGCAGACGCGAGATCGCCAGATCACGGGTGGCCCCATGCACCACCAGTTTCGCCAGCATCGAATCAAAGTCGGCGCTCACCGTGGCGCCTGGTGTCACGCCGCAGTCGAAGCGCACGCCGGGGCCTTGGGGCTCGTTCAGCAGCAGCACCTTGCCGGTGTCAGGCACGAAACCGGCATCGGCATCCTCGGCCAGAATGCGGCATTCAATGGCACTGCCGTGCCAGCGCACAGCGTCTTGCTTCAGCGGGAGTGGCTCTCCTTGCGCCACGCGCAGCTGCCACTCCACCAGATCCAGACCGGTCACCATTTCGGTCACCGGGTGCTCCACCTGCAACCGGGTGTTCATCTCCAGGAAATAGAACTCGCCCGACGGCGACACGATGCACTCCACCGTGCCGGCATTGACATAGCCCGCCTCGCTGGCCAGCCGGACGGCTGCGTCGCAGATACGCTGGCGAAGTTCTGGAGCCAGGGTCGGGGCGGGCGTTTCCTCGATCAATTTCTGGAAGCGGCGCTGGATGGAGCATTCCCGCTCCCCCAGGTGAATGACATGGCCGTGGGTGTCTCCGAACACCTGCACCTCGATGTGGCGGGGCTGCTCGACGAAGCGTTCAGCCAGCAGGCGGCCGTCACCGAAGTAGCGCTGGCTTTCAGCGCGGGCCGTGGCGATGGCCTGCGCCAATGCACCGGCTTCATGCACGATCTGCATGCCCTTTCCGCCACCGCCTGCAGAGCCTTTGACCAGCAGCGGGAAGCCGATGGCGCGGGCGCGTTCTGCAAAGGTCTCCGGGGCGTCGGCTTCGTCGGCAGATGGTGTCACCGGCACGCCGCAGCGGGTAGCGAAATGTCGCGCGGTGATTTTGTCACCCATCAACTCAATCACTTCAGCAGGCGGCCCCACGAAGACGAGGCCCGCCTGCGCCACGGCGCGTGCAAAGCCGGCGTTCTCTGAAAGAAAGCCGTAGCCCGGATGGATGGCATCACAGCCGCTGGCGATTGCCGCGCTGATCAGGGCCGGGCCATCCAGCCAGGCCGACACCGGTGGCTCGCCATGCAGTTCAACGGTTTCATCCGCCAGCAGCAGGGCCGGGCCGTGGCGGTCGCGGACGTGCCAGGGCACCACGGTGGCAATACCCATGCGCCGTGCGGTGCGCACAATGCGCAGGGCGATTTCTGCACGGTTGGCAATAAACAGCTTCTTGATGGTCATGTGTTGACTTTCTTGCGGGTGCCGCGCGCAGCGCGCGAAGCAGGAGAAGGGGCAGCAGCCGGGCTGACCGCCTGCTCGATCAGATCCAGCCGTGCCCGGACCTCGTCCAGCACCTGGAGAACGTCGCGCGCTGGTGACTGGGGTAACAGCGGCGAATGCGCACGTCCGTCAGGCAAGAGTGGACCCAGCACCATGCTGGTGTAGAGGTCGGCCATGCGCTCGACATCCACCGTGCCGCGCCCGAAAAGCGTGCCCCACATGCGGTGCTCAATGCCCCCGTAGACCATGGAGCGGAGCAGCTCGACATCGGTATCGGCGCGCAGTTCACCGTCGGCAATGGCCTCTTGCACCGTCCGAAGAAGAAAGGCCGTATAGCGCACATGCAGGTCGTGAAGGACTGACTGGAAATATTCGGGTCCGGTCCGCACCTCATGGAGCACCAGGCGGGAAAGATTGGGCTCCTCCACATACACCCGGATGTGGCGCCAGATGAGAAAGCGCATGCGGCTACGCACCCCCTGCAGACGCGAAAATTTGTCTTCCAGATCCAGGATCAATGGCTCGTACATGCCACGCAGAACAGAGTTCAGCAACTCGCGCTTGGACGGGTAGTAGGTGTAGACCAGGCCTTCGACCACCCCCACCTTGGCAGCGATTTCGCTGACCGAAGCACGGTCAAATCCCTTCTCGAGAAACACCTCGCGCGCGGCAGCCAGGATCTCGACCGCGCGGCGCATGCGCCGGGGCGTCTGCTTGCCGACCGGGCTCGCCATGGCATCCAGTTCGACCGCTGGTGCTGCAGCCTGGGCGGTGCGCCGACTCATGGCAGCGACTCCAGAACGGACTGGGGCACATCCAGTTCCAGGTCCAGCAGCATCTGGGCAAAGGCCTTGCCCTGGGGGTCGTAGCGCAACGAAGCCACGCCGCCGCCGCCGAGGGCGTGCTCCAGCACAAAGTTGAGCGCATGAAAGCCGGGCAAGGTGTAGCGGCGCACTTCCCCCTCGGCGACATGGGCGAAGTAGTCCTTCACGCTCCCGGCCGAAAGGTTCTGCTGCAGCCACACGAAGGCCGCAGGCGACCGCGCAATGACGCCAATATTGGAGGTATCGCCCTTGTCGCCGCTGCGGCCGTGCGCGATGCGCAGCAGCGGCACCCGAACGGTCGGACCACCCGCCGGGACTGTGCCCGGGCTGTCGTGCCGCGCGGCGGCTGTCGAGGCAGCGCCGCCCTGCACAGACACCGGAACAAAGTGCAATTCGGCGCCGTCCAGCCACACATGCGGCTGGATCCGCACCTGCCCGACAAGAAACGAAAACAGCCGTACCACCGGGGACGGTGCGGGCCGGCCGGCAGCAAAGCCGGTGATGCCCTGGGCCATGGCCGTGGCCGACGGCGCAATCTCCCGCGCCAGCAACTCCAGCGCCTCGCGCTGCGGATGCTTGGCCGCGAGTTTGAGCACCACCTCGCGGCTGTCCTGCTGGCGTGCGTGCGGCCCGTACGTGCTTTCGGCCCCCAGCACTTCCAGACTGGTTTCGGTGAATGGCTCCCAGCCGCGCTCCGCCATCAGGCGCTCACTGCGTTGCAGAATGGACTGCCCCACCCGGCGCGCCTTGGGCGCCGCCTGGTGGCCTCCGATCATGAGCGTTCCCAGCAGGCGCCAACCGTCGTTGTACGTAGCGCACACCTTGTAAGTGTCTGGCGCGGAGGTCCCGCGGGCACCAGTGACGCGCACCCGGTCTTCGCCGTCCTGACTCAGAACCACCTGGGTGAAATCGCAGGTCACATCGGGCAGCAGGTAGTGCGCGGGGTCTGCGATCTCATAGACGATTTGTTCCGCAACCGTCGCAGGAACGAGCAGGCCACCCGTGCCCGGCGGCTTGGTGATCACCACGCTCTGCCCGCTGGCATCGCACTCGGCAATCGGAAACCCCATGTCGTCCCACCCGGGCACACGCTCCCAGTCGGTGAACAAGCCGCCCGTGCACTGGGTGCCACATTCGATGATGTGGCCTGCCAGGCTTCCGGTGGCCAGCTTGTCCCAGTCCGTCCAGGACCAGCCAAACTCATGCACCAGCGGCCCCAGGGTCACGGCACTGTCCACCACGCGGCCGGTGATCACGATCTGCGCTCCCGCGTCCAGCGCGGCAGCGATCGGTTGGGCGCCCAGGTAGGCGTTCATACTCAGCAGCGACGGGGGCATGGGCTCGCCGCTGAACATCTCGCGCACGCCTTCGGCGCGCAGCGCCTCCGCCTGGCCGCTCAGGTCGTCACCTGCCACCACCGCGATACGCATGGGCAGGCCCATGGCTTGCAGCCTGGCGCCCAGCGCGGCCGCACAAGCCTGCGGATTCACGCCACCGGCATTCGACACAACCCGGATGCCCTGTGCCTGAATCTGCGGCGCCAGCTGCGCGATCACCTTCACGAAGTCAGGTGCATAGCCCGCGTCGGGCGACTTGGCCCGGGCCCGGGCCAGCAGCGACATGGTGATCTCCGCGAGATAGTCGAACACCAGGTAGTCAATGCGCCCCGAAGTAACGAGCTGGGCGGCGCCGGCTTCGGAGTCGCCCCAGAAGCCGGATGCGCAGCCGATGCGCAAGGGTTGGGTACGGGGTATTTTTTCGCTCATGGGAGAGGTCTGGTAGGTCAACGGTTGGTCCAGTTCGGCGCACGCTTCTCGGCGAAGGCCTTCATGCCTTCCCGGGTGTCCTCACTCTGCGAAATGACAGGCAACAGGGACTGCGCGAGGTTGAGTGCGTCGGCCAGGGAGAGATCGGTCATGGCGGAAAAGGCGCGCCGGCCCATGCGCAAGGCCAGTGGCGAATTGGCCGCGAGCTTGGCCACCAGCGCATCCACCGCGCTGTCAAGTTCTTCCGCAGGCACCACCTGGTTGACGATGTCGAGCCGGCGCGCCTCTTCTGCAGAGAAGCGCTCCGCCAGAAAACACATTTCCTGCAGGCGGCGACGTGGAATCACGCGCATCAGCAGCGGCAGGATCATCATGGGGAACACGCCCACGCGCGCCTCGGTCGTGCCGAATCTGGCGCTGTCGACTGCAATGGCGAAATCACAGGCGCACACCAGACCGACCCCCCCGCCAAAGGCACCGCCATTGACACGCGCGATCAGCGGCAGGTTGCAGCGGTCCATGGCACGAAACAGTTCGGCGATGGGATTGTCAAAGCGTCCGGGCTCCAGGGCAAAAGGCGATCCGTCGGCGGTGGGCTTGAGCTTGCCGCCGGCACAGAAGGTCTGGTGACCCGCACCGGTGATGACGATGGCGCGCACGCCCTCCATGGCTTCCGCATCGAGCAGCGCCTGGCGCAGTTCCGCCATGACCACGTCGGTCATGGTGTTGTGTTCACTGGCACGGTGGATGGTGACGTGGCAGGCAAAGCCACGCTGCTCCACCAGCACCTGGGGCTGTTCAGTAGTCACAGATTTTCTCCCTGGGGTTGTCTGGAAAAGGCCCGTGGCGGTTCATACAGCGGAAAGCCGTTGTAGGTGAAGTCCTGCCTTGCAGGCTCCAGCTTCCACGTGTGGCGGGCGGTGGGGACACCACCGTCCACACGGATGACCGCACCACTGATAAAGCCGGCTGCAGGCGAGAGCAGGTAGACGACGGCGGAAGCCAGCTCCGCCTCCGTGCCAAAACGTTGTAGTGGCACCTTGGTGTGCAGATCGCGCAAGAGCGCCTGGTATTCGGCGTCGTAGGTGTCGATCCCGTTCGAGGCAATCCATCCAGGGGCAACGGCGTTCACACGCACCCCGGCACAGCCCCATTCGCAGGCCGCCGTCTCGGTGAATGTCAGCACACCGCCTCGGGCCGCGCCGGAGTGGCCCATGCCAGGCAGGCCGCCCCAGATGTCGGCCAGCATGTTGACCACGCTGCCGCCGTGGGCCTCCATCCACTGGACATAGCACTCGCGCGAGAAGAGAAAGGTACCGTGCAGGTTGTTGCGCACCACGGCGTCCCAGCCCTTCAGGGAAATATCGCGCAGCCGGGCAGGGTACTGTCCCCCCGCGCAGTTGAACAAGCCATGGATGGCGCCATGCGCGGCCAGAATGTCGGTGACGGTCTGCGTGACCGAGGCCTCGTCCCGAATGTCGCAGCTGTGCAGCGTGACACGACCGGCAGACTCCGGGTAGGCACGGGCGAGTTCCCCTGCCACGGCCTCCAGCTTTTCGAGCTTGCGGCCCACCAGCGCCAGCCGCGCACCCAGACTGGCCAACTCATGCGCGGTGCAGCGGCCCAGGCCGCTCCCTCCACCGGTGATGACAATGGTCTGTCCGTCGAACAAACCGGGGCGGAACACCGAACGGTAGCGCTCGGTGTTTCCTGCGCCAGAGTTGGGGCGCTGGTGGGCTGCAGCTTTCATGGGTGGGGCCTTGGGCGGTGGTTTAGGTGAGGTCAGTAGGCGATGAAGTCCGTCACCGCCTTGACGGTGGCGTTCTTCGGATCGGTCTGGAACAGCTTGATGGGCAGGACCGCCTGGGCCTTGGGGTTGTCAAAGGACACGGGGCCCGTCAGACCGCCGGTACTGAAGTTCTTGAGCTTGTTCAACTCGGCGACCACACAGGTGCGGGTGACGGTGGCGCCACAGCGACGGATGCCCTCGGCCAGCACGATCGTGCCTACATAGCCGCTGACGGTGTAGCGGTTGAAGTTGTCGTAATCGTCAGCGCTCAAATGCTTCTTCGCCAACTCCATCAGCTTGACGCCGGGCGCATCGTAGTTGGAGGCGTAGTAGTCAGGAATGAGGTATTCAAATCCGGACGGCGCAGCGAGTTTCACCGCAGGGGGAAGTTGCCCAGCCCACAAGGTACCGATCACCGGCTTCATGCCCAGGCGCTTGATTTCGCCCATGACCGCGGCCGACTCGGTAGTGAGCGTGCCCAGGTACAAGGCCGTCACGCCTTTTTCCTTGAGGTTGAGCACTTCGGCGGAAAAATCCTTGGCGCCGCGCTTGAACGGAATCTCCGCCACGCTGGCCACGCCGTGCTGCTTGACCGCCTTCTGGTAACCCGCCAGCAGCGCCTTGCCGAAATCATCGTCCTGGTAGAGGATGCCGAACTTGCCGCCCTTCTGGCCCATCTTCTCGATCATGTGGTTGACAGGTACATACCCCGCATAGTCGTAATCGGGTCCAATCATGAACACAGTGGGACGACGCGGGCTGACCACTGCGGGGTTGGGCGCCATGTGCACGATGGTGGGAATCTTCGCCTCTTCAATGGTCGGCAGCATGGCCACCATGTGCGAGCTGCCGGTGGTACCAGTCAGGGCAAACACCTTGTCGGAGTCAATCAGCTTCTTCACGGCCGAGACGGCGCGGGCGGGCACGTAGCCATCGTCTTCGTAGATGGCGCGGAGCTTGCGCCCATTGATGCCGCCCTTGGCATTGATTTCTGCAATGGCGAGCTTGGAGCCCGCCGCGCCCGCCTTGCCAATCAGCGAAGCAGGGCCGGACATGGGCTGCACTTCGCCAAGCAGGATTTCCGTGGCGGTCACACCCACATCCTGTGCACCGGCGAGACCGGCCCCCAGGGCCAAGGCAATGACTGACGTCTTTTTCAGGCCCACGGCCCATTGATGAATCGAATTACGCATCACTGTGTCTCCTCTTTTGAATTGGCCGCTACCGGGATATTCCGGCGCCCTGCCTCTGCTGCCTGTGCCCACGCCGCCTTCATTGCGACAAAGGCCATTGCACCCAGAACCGTTTGACCTTGCGCCAGATGCCCGCCAGGCCCTCCGGCTCCAGCCGCAGGAACAACAGGATCACCACGCCGTACATCAGGCCTTTGATCTCATAGATACGGTCGGCCATGAGGGTCGTGAAGCGATTGCCCGCGATGGAAAAACCGAAATTCAACAACTCGGGCAGCAGCAGGATCAGCACGGTGCCGAGCAGGGCGCCGTGCACCCGGCCCATGCCGCCGACGATGATCATGGCCAGGGCCTCGATGCTGATCAGGATGCTGAAGGTGTCCACGTTGATGTAGCGCGTCTGCAGTGCCACCAGCGAGCCCGCCACACCGGTGTAGAAGGCGCTGACCATGAAAGCCAGCAGCTTGTAATGCATCAGGTTGATGCCCATTGCCCGGGCAGCAATGTCATGGTCGCGCACGGCCAGCCAGGCGCGGCCGATACGTGAGCGCATGATGTTCAGCGTCATCAGGACGAAAAGCACCAGCATGGCCAGGGCGACATAGAAGAAGGGCATGTCGCTCTTGACCGAATAGCCGAAGAGGTTCAGTGGCGCCACCGCCATGCCTTCGGAGCCCCGCGTGATCTTCTCGGCAAACAGCACCATGTGACGCACGATGAAGGTGAAGGCCAGCGTGGTGATGGCCAGGTAAAGCCCCTTGAGACGCAGGGACGGCACGCCGACGACCAGACTGGCGGCCGCGGCCACGAGACCCGAGACAAAGATGGCAAGCCAGGCCGGCAGGTGATAGTCGGTGGTCAGGATCGCCTGGGCGTAGGCGCCGATCAGAAGGAAGCCGGCGTGTCCGAGCGAGATTTGACCTGTCACGCCAGTGAGCAGGTTCAGCCCCAGGATGCCAATCGCCATGACGAAGATGGCCGACAGGATGTTGAGGCCATGCGACCCCAGCAAGAGCGGTGCGCTGGCGACCACCAGCAACCCGATCAGGGCCCAGGCCCAGTTCGAACTGTGCGGCGTCAGGGCAACCAGGTCGGCGTAAGTGGTTTTGTAAGTTTGGGTACGCATTACACACGCTCGATTTCACGTTGACCGAAGAGGCCGTAGGGTTTGACCATCAACACGATGATGATCAGGACGAAGCCGGCGATTTCCTTCAGCCCGCGGCCGAGGTAGCCACCCGCCAGGTTCTCGGCCACACCGATGACCAGCCCGCCAAAGGCACCGCCGATGACCGAATCCAGGCCCCCGAGGATGCTGGCCGGAAAACCGCGCAGCCCCATCTGGGAAATTTCCGGCTCCAGGCTGAACATCAGGCAGAACGAGAGACCGGCAAAAGCCGCAAACACCGCGGAAAGCGCCCACGAGATGGCGCTGATGCGCTTGACGTTGATACCCATGAGCAAGGCCGTCGTCTCGTTGTTGGAGGTGGCGCGCATGGCAATGCCGATGCGCGAATGGCGAAAGAACGCCCACATCAGCAGGCACAACAGCGCCATCACCACGAGCGAGAAAATCTGGCCCGGGTAGAGCGCGAGCTCACCGAACTTGATCACTTCGTCGCCCATCGGCCGGGGATACGCCTTGGGTTCCACGCCCCAGATCAGGATGACGGTGGAGCGGATCACCACGGCCAGGCCAATTGACACCATCACGCGGGCGAACATGGGCTCCCCCAGCATGGGCCGGATGAACACCCGCTCAATCAGCAAGCCCAGCAGAATCGATACCGGAATGGTGGTCAACAGCAGCCCAGCGATGCCCAGGCCCGGGATCTGGGCCAGGTTGTAACTGATGTAGGCAATCAGCATCATGATCTCGCCGACGGCAAAGTTCACCATGCCGGTGGCGCGATAGACGATGGCGAAGCCCATGGAGATCAAGCCATAGAGCGAGCCGATCACCAGCCCCGACATCAACAGGTTCAAAAAGTAGCTCATCCCTGCACCTCCTCGCTGCGTCCGTAGATCTCCGCGATTTCCACCGCGAACTTTTTCTCGATCACGCTGCGCCGCACCTTCATGGTGGCGGTCAGCTCGCCGTCGTCGTGGTCCAGCTGTTTGCGCAGGATCACGAATTTGCGGATGTTCTCGACGCGGGAGAAGCGCTCGTTGACACGCCGGACATCGGCGTCGATCAGCTCGCGCACAGGCCCCAGTGACGCCAGCGATTCGTAGGTGGTGTAGGCCAGGCCCCGCTCCTGTGCCCACTTGCCCACGGTATCCAGGTCAATCTGGATCAATGCGGCAATGAAGTTCCGGCCATCGCCCAGCAGCACCGCTTCATTGATGTTGTGGCTTTCCTTGAGCGCATCCTCAATCAGCGAGGGCGTGATGTTCTTGCCACCACTGGTGATCAGGATGGCCTTCTTGCGGTCCAGGATCTTGACTTCGCCGGTGGGAACGTCGACCTCCACGATATCGCCGGTGTGCAGCCAGCCATCGGTGAAAGCCCGTGCGCTCGCCTCCTCGTCGTAGAGATACCCGCTGAAGACAATCGGGCCCCGCACCAGCAACTCCCCGTCGTCACCCAGCTTTTGCTCCACCACGTCGGGCAGCAGCGGGCCGCACCAGCCCAGCCGGGCATGGCCATGGGTCTGGCTGTGCGTCACGCCGCTGGTCTCGGTCATGCCATAGATCTGGTAGATCGGCACGCCCATGGCACGGAAGAAAAGGATCACAGCCGGAGAGATGGAAGCGCCTCCGGTCATGTCCACCCAGTTGCGGTCCAGTCCCACCGAAGCCAGGAGGTTGCTGAACACCAGCCAGCGCAGCACACGCCCCAGCACCGCATCGCGCCAGTTGACCGGTTGGTCGCCGTTGGCGATGGTGCGCTCGGCGATGGGTTTGGCAATGGCCATGGAACGGTCAAATATCTGGCGCACCCAGGGCCGGGCCTCGCGCGCAGAAATCAGGATCTGGTGCTGCAGCTTTTCCCAAATCCGCGGGACACCGAAGAAGTAGCTGGGACCAATCTCGCGCAGGTTGTGGGTGACCGCATCAATGGATTCGGCAAAGTAAACCACCGAGCCATAGACCAGTTGCACAACACAGGACATCAGGCGCTCGGCCACATGGCACAGCGGCAGATAACACACCACCGACAGCGGCTTGCCCGCATAGCCCTGCACCTGCCCGACCTGCGAGGCGTTATGGAGAATGCTCCGGTGGGAAATCCTCGCGCCCTTGGGCATCCCGGTGGTGCCCGAGGTGTACACGATCAACGCGTCCTGCCCGGGCTGGACAGCGTCGATGGCGGCATCCAACGCAGCCACCTCGGACGGGTTGGCCGCCAGCTGATGGCCCTGTGCCAACGCCTCGTCGAACGGCATCAGGCCCTCTTCGGTGTAATGCCGCATGCCCTTCCAGTCCACGGTCAGCACCTTGCGCAAATCGGGCAACCCGTCCCCCTGCCGCATGGCCTCCAGCACCTTGTCAGTCTGCTCCTGGTCCCCGCACACAGCCACCTTGGCACGGCAGTGGCGCACGATGTACTGGAGTTCCGGCCAGGGATTGGTGGGATAGATCCCCACCGTGACCCCACCCAGGGACTGCGCAGCCAGGTCAGCGTAAAACCACTCGGGCGAGCCGTCAGAGGCGATCACCAGCTTGTCGCCGGGGCCGAACCCCTGGGCGCGCAGGTAGAGCGCGAACGCTTGCACCTTCTGGAAGTAGCCTCCCCAGGTGACGCCCTGCCAGATGCCACGCACCTTCTCCCGCAGTGCCATGCGGTCAGGGGTGTGCCTGGCACGGTAGCGCAGCAAGCCCGGCATGGTGGCCTGGCCCTCCGCGACCCCGGGGGGCAAGGTAGCATCAGCCCGCGCGATGTCATGGACGCTCATGGCTTCACCCCCTGCACCGCGTCTTCGGTCAGGCCGAGGTACGCCGCCACCACCGCCGGATTGGCCGACACTTCGGCAGGGGTGCCGTCGGCGATCTTGCGGCCGAAATTGAGCACGCAAACGTGGTCTGAAATGTCCATCACGATGCCCATGTCATGTTCAATCATCATCACGCTGATGCCACGTTCCTCGCGGATATCGAGAATGAAGCGCGCAATGTCTTCCGTCTCCTCCTGGTTCATGCCCGAGACCATCTCGTCGAGCAGCAGCAGGCGGGGGCGCATGGCCAGCGCACGCCCCAGTTCCACACGCTTCTGCAAGCCGTAGGACAGCGTGCCCACCGGGAGGTCCCGAATGGTCTCGATCTCCAGGAACTCCACGATTTCTTCCGCCGCCTCGCGCGCCGCCACCTCGGCGCGCCGCGTGGGCCCCCAGAACATGGCGGCCCCCAGAATGCCGGTGCGCAAGTGCGCGTGCATCCCGGTCAGGATGTTGTCGATGACTGTTTCGTGCTTGAACACGGCCAGGTTCTGGAAGGTCCGCGCCATGCCTAGCCCGGAGAGGGCATGCGCCGGCTTGCCGGTGATGTCGGCACCATTGAACACAATGCGTCCGGAGGTCGGGTGCAACAGGCACGAGGCCATGTTGAACAAGGTGGTCTTGCCCGCGCCGTTGGGGCCGATCACGCTGTAGATCTGGCCCGGCATGACGCGCAGATCCACACCCGACAGCGCATCCAGCCCGCCAAAGCGCTTGGAGATGCCCGTCATCTCCAGCAGGGGTCCGGTTTGAACCATCATGAGAGCCACCTTTTCCGACGCTTGTAGTGTTTGACTTCGCGCATGCTGCGGCGTCCGTGCCCACCCGCCTGCACGCCAAGGTAGAACTCCTTGACGTCGTCGTTGGCAAGCAGCTTTTCGGGCTCGCCATCGAGCACCACGCGCCCCCGCTCCATGATGTAGCCATAGTTGGCAACGGACAGCGCCAGTTGCGCGTTCTGCTCGACCAGCAGGACCGTCAGGCCTTGTTCGTCACGCAGACGCCGCACGGTGTCAAAGATCTCGGCAATGATTTGCGGCGCCAGCCCGAGCGAGGGCTCGTCGAGCAGCAGCAACTTCGGCTTGGCCATGAGCGCACGACCGATGGCCACCATCTGCTGCTGACCTCCAGAGAGATAACCAGACACGCGGCTGCGGTGCTGCTTGACAGCAGGGAACAGTGTGAACACCTCATCCAGCGACGCAGCGATGTCTCCTGCCGGCCGCGAATATCCGCCCATCAGCAGGTTCTCCTCCACCGTCAGCTTGTCAAACAGACGCCGGCCCTCGGGCACCTGCACGATGCCGCGGCGCACGATCTCGTGGGGTGCGAAGCCCCCGAGCGCCGCGCCTTCGTGGGTAATGGTGCCGCCGACGATCTCTCCGTCCTCTGGATAGAGCACACCGCAGATGGACTTGAGCACCGTGGACTTCCCTGCCCCGTTGCTCCCCAGCAAAGCCACGATCTGGCCCGGATGCACCTCAAGCGACACGTCGCGCAAGGCCTCGACGGCTCGGTCGTAGAAGACCTGAAGGTTGGTGATGGTCAGCATGTTGTATGGCTGGTTGAGACGGCTGCATTCTAGGAACCGTTTCCCGGAAAGGTCAATAAAAATGACCTTCACTCAAAAATTTACTCACGGAAAAATCTATTTTTTACCTCATATAAATTACTTAAGCCATTGTTTTTATTCAATAAATTTTGTTTCTTAGGTGTTTTCCCTAGAATACATGGTGCGCTTTGGTGGCAAAGTCGCTTCAGATCAAAATTTATTTGAGTCTTATTCAATAAAGACTTACAGCCCCGCCCCAACCCCGAAAAGGAGAGTTTCCCGTGACCCAAGCCACCCCTATTGACCTGCTTTTTTCTGGCCTTTCGGAAGATGAGCAGGCGGTTCTGGACCAAGCCAACCGTTTTGCGCGCGAGCAGATGTACCCCCTGGCGGCACGCATGGACAACGAGGAGTGGTGGCCGACCGAAGCCTTCGGCAAGATCGGCGAAACCGGCTATTTCGGCATTCCGGTGCCCGAAACCTACGGCGGCGCAGGCATGGACCTGTTCACCAGCGGGCTGGTGCTGCAGGCGTTCTCGCGCTGGAACCACGCCCTGGCCCTGAGCTGGGTGGCGCACGAGAACCTGTGCCTGTACAACATCTTCCGCAACGCCAACGACGAGCAGCGCCAGCGTTACCTGCCAGGCCTGTGCAGCGGCAAGCTGACCGGGGCACTGGGGCTGACCGAGCCAGGGGCCGGCTCCGATGCGCTGGGCTCCATGGCCACCACCGCCACGCTGGACGGCGACGACTACCTGCTCAACGGCCGCAAGATCTACATCACCAACGGGCCGGTGGCGGACGTGTTGCTGGTGTACGCCAAGACCGACAAGGCCAAGGGCGCCCGCGGCATTTCCGCCTTCATTGTCGAGAAGGACATGCCGGGCTTCAGCGTGGCCCAGAAGCTGGTCAAGATGGGCTTCCGGGGCAGCCAGACCGGCGAGCTGGTTTTCGACAATTGCCGGGTGCCCGCGCGCAACCTGGTGGGCGGCCTGGACGAAGGCGTCAAGGTCGTGATGAGCGGGCTCGATCTGGAGCGCGCCATGATCTCGCCCATCTGCCTGGGCATTGCCGAGCGGGCCCTGGAACTTTCGCTGGACTACGCCCGTACGCGGCACCAGTTCGGCAAGCCCATCTCGGATTTCCAGATGGTGCGCGCCAAACTGGCCGACATGTATGTCTGGGTTGAGTCCATGCGGCTGTTCACCTACCAGGCGCTGCGGGCCGCCAACCAGCTGGAAGTCGGAGGCGGTGGCCGGGGCAGCATCCACAAGATCACGGCAGCCTCCGTCATGTTTACCGCCGAAACCATGAACAAGGTGCTCAATGAGGCGGTCCAGATCCACGGGGGTGCCGGCTACATCTGGGAGTCCGAAATCAACCGGCTGTTCCGTGCCATCAAGCTGCTCGAAATCGGCGCGGGCACCACGGAAGTCCGCAAGATCATCATCAGCGAGGAAATGCTGCGCGGCTGATCGGCCCCGGTCCAGCATGAACGCCCTCATCGTCTACGCCCACCCGGAGCCACAGTCCTTCAACGCGGCGTTGCGGGACGCTGCGGTGGACGTCCTCGAGAAGCAGGGCCATGCCGTGGAGGTTTCAGACCTCTATGCCATGGACTTCAAGCCGGTCGTGGACCGCAGGGATTTTTTGACCTGTCATGACGCCGAGCACTTCAATGTCTCGCTGGAACAGCGCCAGGCGCTGGCCCATGGCGGACTTGCCGCGGACATCGCCAGTGAACTGGACCGGTTGCAGCGTGCGGATCTGCTGATCCTGCAATTTCCGCTGTGGTGGTTTGGCATGCCGGCCATCCTCAAGGGCTGGATCGACCGGGTGTTTGTGTCCGGCGCGGTGTACGGCCGCAGCGCCATGTTCGAGCGCGGCAAGTTGCTCGGCAAACGCGCCCTGGTGTGCGTGACCACGGGTGCGCCTGTGCAGGCCTTCGGGCCTGACGCGCTCAACGGCACCATCCTGGACCTGCTTGCGCCGCTGCACCGGGGCGTGCTGGCCTTCACCGGCATGACCGTGCTGCCGCCGTACGTGGCGTACCACGTCCCCTATGCGGGGGCTGAAGGACGCGCGGCGATGCTGCTGGACTACCGGGCGCACCTGCAGGGTCTGGACGCGATGGCACCATTGCCCATGCCACGGCTGGCCGACCACCCCGCCCTGCTGGAGGGCGGCAAGCGCCCTCGGGCGCAGTAGATCCCCCGCACTGAAAGACACCGATGACCGAAACCATCCGACTGGAGCGCCCAAGCGCGGACCTTGCCCGCCTCGTGCTGGCACGCCCTGAACGCAAGAATGCGATGCGCATCCAGGAACTCAAGGCGCTGGCACAGGCCGCCGAGTCGCTGCTGCAGCACCCGCCCCGGGTCCTGCGCATCGAGGCGGAAGGCGCGGTCTTCGGGGTTGGCGGCGACATCGCGTCTTTTGGCGAAGCCCTCGACCGCGGTGCGATGGAAGCCTGGCTGCGTGAGGCCATTGGCCATTTCAATGTGGCCATCAGCGCATTGCGGGCGCTGGATACCGCCATCGTTGTCAGTGTTCAAGGGCCTGCGGCTGGTGGCACATTGGGGCTGATCTGGGCGGCCGACCACGTCATCGTCGCAGAAAATCTGACATTGAACCTGGCCTATGCCAGGCTGGGAGGCAGCCCGGACGGTGGCACGTCCTGGTTTCTTCCGCGCCTCGTCAACCCCTTGCGGGCGTTCGAGCTGTTCACGCTCACGCCCACCCTCAACGCACACCAGGCGCTGGACTGGGGGCTGGCCAATCAGGTGGTGCCCATCAACGCATTGCCTGCTGCAGTGGACGCGGTGGTGGCCAAGTGGCTTGCCGTGCCAGCGCAATCGCTCAGAAACTTCAAGCAGCTGTTGCGGGCCAGCCCAAGCCATACCTTGCACGCCCACTTGCAGCAAGAAATGGAAGGCTTTGTGCTGGCTGGCCAGCAAGCTGAATTTGCGGAAAAGGTGAAGGCCTTTTTAGGCACAACTGCCTGAGGCAACCTCCGCATGGCAGTGGTTCGCTACCATGCGCCATGCCCGTTTCAACCCCGCTCGCCCCCTGGGTCGTCCACTGTGACGGCAGCGCCACCCCGAACCCGGGCCGCATGGGCCTGGGCGCGGTGCTTGTCGCGCCCGATGGCACGCGCCACACGCTCTCGCAGAAAGCCGCCTCCATAGGGTGCAACAATGAGGCGGAGCTGCGGGCGTTGATGGCCGCATTGCAGGCCTTGCAGGCGCGCGGGGCCACGGCGCTGCAGGTGTTTTGCGACAGCCGCCTGGTGGTGGAACAGCTGGGCTGCGCGGGCGCACAGCCCGTGGCGCGGCTGGCGGAACTGTTTGATGCGGCGCGCGCGTTGCTGCAGTCGTTCGACCACGTCAGCGTGGCGTGGGTGCCGCACCACCGCAATGGCGAGGCCGACGCGCTGGCCCGTGCCGCGCTGGGCATGGCCCCCCGACCACCGGTCAAAGCGCCGAAGAAGCGGCGGAAATAGGGCGCGGAAACAAGAGGCGTCCGCGGCTTGTCCCGGCTGGCACCGGCACGGAGACGTCGCCGCAGCAGGCCTGGCGACAGCGCAGGCCTGCTGCGGCTGTTGCAAGGTCAATGCGTGATGACCACCAGCACGCTGCAGGGCGAATGCTCGACCAGTGCCCTGGAGACGGAGCCGCGCCACCAGCGGGCGGCCCAGCTGTCCAGATGCTTGTGGCCCACCACGATGAGGTCGGCCTGGAGACGGCGGGCGCAAGCGGCAATTTCGCTCACCGCATCACCGGCCACCACATCCCCATGCGCCGTTAGGCCGGCTTCGGCCAGCTTGCGCACGCCGGCGTCAAGGATCTCCTGGTACTGGCGCTTTTCGGCGGCCTGCGCGTCCGGATCAAACGCCCCGACCTCGGGGCCGAGGGCGGCCAGTGGCAAAGGCATGACGGCAATGAGGTTCAGCTCCGCATGGCTCCACTGCGCGATTTCATGGCAATCCAGCAGGGCTTGCTGCCCGGCCTCGGAACCGTCGTAAGCCAGCAATATTCGTTTGTACATGACACACCTCCTTCATCATCATGGTCTGCGGGGCCGCCCGGGCGCGCTGCAACCGGGCGGCAAGACCGGTGGCGCCCCAGCGCCAGTGTCAGGATTTGCCTGCGGTAAAGCCGCCGTCCACCAGCAGGTTCGCGCCGGTGACGAAGCTGGCGTCGTCGCTCAGCAGGAACAGCGCAGCGCTGGCGATCTCCTCCGGGCGGCCCAGGCGGCCCATCGGATGCAGGCTGATCAGGCCCTGGCGCATGGCGGCGTCCAGGCCAGCCAGCAGCGGCGTGTCGATATAGCCCGGGCCAATGGAGTTCACCCGCACGCCGCGGGTGGCGGACTCCAGCGCCAGCGTGCGCGTGAGGTTGACCACGCCGCCCTTGGCTGCGGTATAGGCGGCCGTCATGCTCTGGCCGAACACCCCCAGGATCGACGCGCAATTGACAATGCTGCCGCCACTCTGCTGCGTGTACATCTGACGCAAGGCCGCACGCGCCACGCGGAACACACCCGTCAGGTTGATGTCGATGATGCGCAGAAAGTCTTCGTCCGTATAGGCGTCGGCCGGGCTCATGCCGCCAATGCCCGCGTTGTTGAAAACGCCGTCCAGGCTGCCGAGTTGCGCCACGGTGCTGGAGACCAGCAGATCCACCTGCACTGTGGATGTGACATCCACTGGAAGGAACAGGCAGCGACCGGCAAAACGGCCATCCAGTTCCGTTGCGCGCTGCGCGCTGGCGGGACTGGGCAGGTCGGCCATGACCACGTTGGCACCTTCCTGCAGGCAGCGTTCCACCGCGGCCAGCCCGATGCCGCTGGCGCCGCCGGTGATGAGGATGTTTTTGTTCTTCAAGCGCATGGAAACCTCCGGGAGAATCAGGATTTGCTCAACCGGGCGCCGCACCGTGCGCAGCACCTGGATCGCCTTAAAGAATAGCACCACCCCATGACGTGTTGACGTCATTTTTTCCACCATTGTTTGCGCCAGGGCAGGGCCACTCCCGATGCAGCATGCCAGGATCAAGCGCAAGGGAGTTGTGATGGAAACCATTCAAAGAAGCTTGCTGGGCCTGCTGCTTGGCCTGACGGCGTTGTGGTGGCTGGCCAATGCCGGCGCACTGTCCGCCGCCAGCGGTGTTTTTCCCTGGCGCAGCCTCATGGTCCAGTATTCGGGCGTGTTGGGCATGGGGGTGATGAGTGTGGCGATGCTGCTGGCGGTGCGCCCGGCCTGGCTGGAAAGCCGGCTGCACGGGCTCGACAAGATGTACCGGCTGCACAAATGGCTGGGCATTGCCGGGCTGGTGCTGTCCCTGGCGCACTGGTTGTGGGTCAACGCCCCGAAGTGGCTGGTGCAGGCCGGCTGGCTGGAGCGCCCGGCGCGCGGGCCGCGCGCCGAACAGACAGTGGAGATTTTCCGGTTCTTCCAGCGCCAGCGCGGCCTGGCCGAGCAGGTCGGTGAATGGGCGTTCTATGCGGCCGTGGTGCTGATCGCCATCGCCCTGATCCAGCGCTTCCCCTACCGCCATTTCTTCACGACGCACCGCTGGCTCGCCGTGGTCTATCTGGTGCTGGTGCTGCATGCGGTGGTGCTGATGAATTTCACAGACTGGAGCACGCCGCTGGGCGTGGCGATGGGTGCGCTGCTGCTGGCCGGCACCGTGGCCGCGTGCGTCAGCCTGTTCCGGCGCATCGGCATCCGGCGCAAGGCGGTCGGTGTGGTCGAGAAGGTGGAGTACATGGACGGCGTGCGTGTCAACGCCGTCACGGTCCAGCTCCAGAACCGCTGGGCCGGGCACGCGGCAGGTCAATTTGCGTTCGTCACCTTCGACGCACGCGAGGGTGCGCACCCGTTCACCATTTCATCGGCCTGGCACGGCGACGGCAAGCTGCTGTTCCTGATCAAGGCCTTGGGCGACTACACCCGCACGCTGGCGTCCGCGCTGAAGCCAGGTGACCTGGTGGAGGTCGAAGGGCCTTACGGCCGCTTCAATTTTGAAGGGGCGTCCCGGCGCCAGATCTGGATCGGCGCCGGCATCGGCATCACGCCGTTCGTGGCCCGCATGCAGGCGCTGGCCAGGCATCCCGACGGGCGCGTGGTGGACCTGTTCCACACCACCGCCGAGGTGGACGAAGACGCCCTGCAGCGTCTGGCACGTGATGCCCGCGCCGCGGGCGTGCAAATGCACCTGATGATCGATGCGCGCGACGGCCGACTGAACGGCGCGCAGCTACGTGGCGCCGTACCTGACTGGCGCGCGGCCGATGTGTGGTTCTGCGGCCCGGCCGCGTTTGGCCATGCGCTACGGGAAGATCTGGTGGCCCACGGCTTGCCGGACGGCCGCTTTCACCAGGAACTGTTCGCGATGCGCTGACGCGCGGGCCGGCCCCGCGCTCAGGCGCCTTCCGGACGAATCTGCGCGCGCGCGATCACCGGCTTCCAGCGGGCCTGCTCGGCCTTGATGAAGGCGTCAAACTCGGCCGCGGTGTTGCCCACGGCCAGCGCGGTGTCGTTGGCCAGCTTGTCTTTGACCAGCGTGCTGCGCGCGGCCTTGATGGCCTCGGCTTCGAGCTTGGCCACATGGGCCTTGGGCCATTTGCTCGGCGCCAGCAGGCCATACCACTGCGTCATCTCAAAGCCCTTGAAGCCTTGCTCGGCCACGGTGGGCACGTCCGGCAGCTGCGGCAGGCGCTGCGATGTGCCGGTGGCGATGCAGCGCAGCTTGCCGGCCTTGATGAACTGCAGCAGCGCCGGGGCACCCACGGCCGCCGCCTGGAGGCGGCCCGAGAGCAGGTCGGTCAGCATCGGGCCGGTGCCGCGGTAGGGCACGTGCAGCACAAAGGTGTCGGTGGCCATCTTCAGGTACTCAAACGCCAGGTGCCCGGCACTGCCGTTGCCGGCCGAGCCGTAGTTGAGCTGGCCCGGCTTGCTCTTGGCGTAGGCCACAAATTCCTTGAGGTTCTTGACCGGCAGGTCGGGGTGCACCACGTACAGGCTGGGCACCTTGGAGACCAGCGTGACCGGCACGAAGTCGCGGCTGGCGTCGTAGGGCAGCTTGGCGAAGATGTAAGGGTTGACGGCCAGCGTGCCGATGTGCCCCAGGATCAGCGTGTGCTCGTCGGTGGAGTTGGCCACTTCCTGCATCGCGATGTTGCCGGCCGCGCCGGGCTTGTTGTCCACGAACACGTTCTGGCCGATGGTCTTGGCCATTTCGCCGGCCACCGCGCGCGCGACGATCTCCGAGCTGCCGCCCGGGGCGAACGGCACCACCAGGCGCAGCGGCTTGGACGGCCAGGCCGCCTGGGCGTGGCCCAGCAGCGGCGAGCTGGCGAGTGCAGCAGCGCCGGAGGCGGCCAGCCACTGGCGGCGGGTGAGGGATTGAAGTGCGTCGGTCATGTCGGGTTTCTGTGTTGAAAGAAAAGATTGAAAAGAGGTTATTCCAGCGTGATGCCGCGCGCCTTGACCACGCGCGCCCACAGGCCGATCTGCTGGTGCACAAAGGCCTGCGCGGCGTCGGGGTTGCCCTTCTGGATCTCGCCGCCGAGCGTGGCAATGCGGGCCTTGACTTCGGGCGCTTCCAGTGCCTTTTGCAGCGCAGCCGACAGCTTGCCGACCACGGCCTCAGGTGTGCCGGCGGGCGCCAGCACCACGTTCCATTCATGCACCTCGGCGCCCGGCACGCCGGCTTCCGCCAGCGTGGGCACATCCGGCAGGATGGGCGAGCGCTTGCCCGAGGTCACGGCCAGCGCGCGCAGCTTGCCGCTCTGGATGTGCTGCAGCGTGGAGGCCAGGTTGCCGAAGAACACCGGCACCTGGCCGCCGATCACGTCGTTCAGCGCCGGACCACCCCCTTTGTAGGGCACGTGCACCATGTCCACCCTGGCGGCCGACTCGAACAGCGCGCCGGCCAGGTGCTGCGCCGAGCCGTTGCCGGAAGACGCGAACGACACCGCGTCTTTCTTCGCCCGCGCCGCGGCCGTGAGCTCAGTCACGTTCTTCGCCGGGAACTGCGCGTTGACCAGCACCACGTTGGGGAACAGCGCGATCACGCCAATCGCGCGGAAGGCCTTTTCGGTGTCGTAAGGCAGCTTGGGGTACAGCGAGGGGTTCACGGCGAAGGATGAGGCATCCAGCATCAGCGTGTAGCCGTCCGGTGCGGCCTTGGCCACGGCGGCCGCGCCAATCTGGCCGCCAGCGCCGGGCTTGTTCTCCACAATCACGTTCTGGCCCAGTGCTTCGCCCAGCTTGGGGGCGATCAGGCGCGCCATGGCATCCGCGCCGCCGCCCGGCGGGTAGGTCACGACCAGCGAGATCGGTTTGCTGGGCCAGGGCGCAGCCGTCTGGGCTTGCGCGCTGGCGGCAGTTACTCCCAAACCTATAGCTAACAATGTCCAAAGTACGATGGGCTGAGGCCTGTTTCTCTTTGAATTTTTAAAATCCATGGTGTCTCCGGGTTGTCGATGTTTTTTCAGGCTTCAGCGCACCTGCGCGGTGTACTGGAAGGCAAAGGCGTCGCCCAGCGTGGTGCGCAGCTCGATGCAGCGGCCCGCCAGGTCGAAGGCACGGCGCTGCACCTGCACGCAAGGGTGGCCGGCGTCCAGCCGTAGCAGGGCGGCCTGCTCCCGGGTCAGCAGGCCGAAGCGCAGGTCGTCCTCGGCCTTGTGGACCGTGACGCCGCACAGGCGCTGGTACAGCGGGTACAGCAGGTCGCCCCAGGTGGCGGTGTCGGAATCCTTCAGTGCATCAAAGGCCGGCAACGGCAGCCACAGCTGCTCCAGCAGGCAGGGCGCGCCGTCCAGGCTGCGCAGGCGCTGCAGTTCGAGCACGCTGGCCCCCGCCGGCAGGCCCAGGGCCTCGGCCGTTTCCGGTGCGGCGGCCATGACGCGGCGCGAGAGGATGGCGGAGGTCGGCGTCGCGGTCAGGTCGCCACCGTGGCGGAAGCGGAAGAACCGCAGCATCGACGCCCCGCCCAGCCCCGCGCGCACAAAGGTGCCGCGCCCGTGCAGGCGCTCCAGCAGGCCCTCGGCCACCAGCAGCGCCAGTGCCTGGCGCAGCGTGCCCAGGGCCACGCCATGCTCGCGGGCCAGCGCGGCCTCGGCCGGCAGCGCGGTGCCCGGCACCCACTCGCCCTGCGTGATGCGGGCGCGCAGGCTGGCCGCCAGCCAGCCGTAGCGACTTTGGCCGGGGGCGGGCTGGTCGGCGTGCGCGCCTGTTGTGGGGGGAGAAAAGACGGCGTCCATTGATTTAGTCATCTAGATGACTAGAATGTAAGCCATGTTTTCAGACTTGTCAAAAACTGCGGTGGATGCACATTTCCACGTCTTTGCCGCGCACCAGGCCCAGGCCGGCGCGCGCTACACGCCCGCCTACGCCGCGCCGCTGTCGGCGTGGCAGGCCGCCGCGCAACCACTGGGCGTGGCACGTGGCGTGCTGGTGCAGACCAGCTTCATGGGCACCGACACCACCGCACTGCTGGCCACGCTGGCGCAGCACCCCGACGCCTTGCGCGGCATCGCCGTGGTCGCGCCCACGGCGGACCTGCCGACCCTGGTGCCGCTGCACGCGGCCGGTGTGCGCGGTATCCGGCTGAACCTGGCGGGCACGTCGCACGCCATCCCGGCGTGGTCGGCCGCCACCGCACTGTGGGACGCGCTGCGGGTGCTGGGCTGGCACCTGGAACTGCACACCGACATCGGCCAGTTGCCGGAGGTTCTGGCGCAACTGCCCGCCGCGCTGCCGCTGGTGATCGACCACATGGGCAAGCCCGAGACGGTGTCGGCCAGTGATGCCACCGTGCGCGCGCTGGCCGCCCGCGCGCGGCAGACGGCGGTGCATGTGAAACTCAGCGGTGCCTACCGGCTGGGCGGGCGCGATGCCGGCGCGCTGGCGCGGCTGTGGCTGGCGGAACTCGGCCCGGACCGCCTGCTATGGGGCAGCGACTGGCCCTGCACCAACCATGAAGCGCTGGCCGACTACGCGGCGCTGCGCCAGGCGCTGGAGGCATGGCTACGCGATGCGGCGGCCTCAGAAGCCGCGCTGGTAACCAATCCGGATCGCCTGTACTGGGGCGGTGGCCCTCGGCGTGGGCGCGATTCAAACTGAACTGAATCCAGCCAGAACAAGTCCTGATTGAATAGCAAGAAATGACCAATCCACGCTGGGATCGTCTTGTTTTAACCATTCAAACGCAGCGCAACAGCGCGCAGGGCGGGCCGGCAGGCCGCCCACGCACTCAGCCTGGCTTGCGGTTCACCAGCACGATGCCTGCGGCCACCAGCGCCAGCGCCAGGATCAGGCTGGGCGTCACCGGTTCGTGCAGCCACAGCGCGCCAAACAGCATGGCAAACAGCGGCGTCAGGAACACGAACACCGAAATCTTCGTGGCCGGGTAGCGGCCCAGCATCCACATCCAGGCCAGGTAGCTGGCAAACGCGCCCACCGCCACCTGGATCACCACCGAGGCCGTGGCAAAGGGGCTCCACTGCCAGGTCCAGGTCTCTCCCAGGGCCAGTGACAGCGGCGGCACCGCCACGGCGCTGACCGCCACCTGGTAGAACAACATCTTTTCGGCAGAGACGCGCGCCAGCGAGGTCGTGCGGATGGCCACCGTGGTCAGGCCCCAGAACATGCCCCCGGCCAGGCCCAGCAGATCGCCCTGCCCTGTCGTCGCGCCGCCCCCGACGAATCCTTCGCGCAAGGCAAAAGCCACCGCCGCAAAGGCACAGCCCAGCCCCGCCCATTGCAGCGGCCGCAGCCGCTCGGTCTGCACAAACAGCGGCAGCAGCAGCGCCACCCAGAAGGGCGAGGTGTAGAGAAACACCGTCATGCGCGAGGCCGTGGTGTATTGCAGGCCCAGGTTGATGCAGGCGAACTCCGCCGCAAACAGCCCGCCCGCCAGCAGCCCGGCGCCCAGCGTGCCGTCGCGCCCCAGCAGCGGCACGCCCCGCCAGCGGCACCACAGCACCAGCAGCACCGTGGCGCCCCAGAAGCGCAGTGCGATCTGGAACAGCGGCGGCAGCTCCGGCATCGTGGCTTTCACCAGCACCTGCTGCACCCCCCAGAACAGGCAGCAGCCCAGCAGCAGGGAGATGGCGGTGGCGTCGAGGTGGTCTTTGCGCAAAGTCATGGGAAGACATTGTGCAGACGAATGGCTTTCAACACCCGAGGTGCTCAATCTGTAGTCGGCCCTGCAAAACCCCTGGAACCCGCATGAATGCTAGGTTTGCAGGGTAAATTCCGTAGCGCGGAACTCCCAGGAATCCCAAAATTCTGATTCAGAACCTGAGAGTTTTCGAGAGAGTTCTGAAGGGCCAGCCAATGACCGATGATTTCTTCCGCAGCCGCCTTGATCAGATGATCGACAACAGCCATCCACTTGCGGTTCTGGCATCGGGACTGCCTTGGGAGAAGATGGAATCGAGAGTAGCCCCGCAGTTTGCCCACAAAGTGCGGCCCTTCCAACAAAGCGAAGAAGCGCCTGACCTGGCTGGCCCCGTTGTCAGAGTCAGGGGCGGCGAAGCCAGCAATGCCGGGCGCCCCCGGCTGAGCTCGCGGCTCATGATCGCCCTGACCCTGCTCAAGAACAGTTTCGATCTCAGCGATGAAGAACTGGTGCAGCGCTTTGCCGAGAACGTCTACTGGCAATACTTTGCAGGCTTCGAATACTTCGATCCCCGCCCCCCCGTGTGATGCCACGCAGATCGGACGCTATCGCGCCACGCTGGGAGAGGCCGGCCTGCAAGAGCTGCTCAGCGCCACCATCCACACCGCAGTCGATGTCGGCGCCATCAAAAAAAGCGAATTCCAGCGCGTCATCGTGGACACCACGGTGCAGGAGAAAGCCATCGCCCATCCGGTGGACAGCCGCTTGCTGGAGATTGCCCGGCGCAAGGTGGTGGCAGCGGCCAAGCGCTGTGGCATCGTGCTCAAACAGACTTTTGCAGCCGAGGGCAAGACCCTGCAACGCCAGGCGGGCGGGTACGCCCATGCCAAACAGTTCAAGCGCCTCAGACGCGTGGTCAAACGCCAGCGCACCATTCTGGGCATCCTCATCCGGGAGACCCAGCGCAAGATGAGCGCCACCACCGACCGCGCCCTGGCACTGACTTCACTGAACACCTGGCTGGAGCGTGCCGAGCGCGTGCGCACCCAACAGCGCCATGACAAAAACAAACTCTACGCGCTGCACGCACCCGAGGTGGAGTGCATCGGCAAAGGCAAGGCCAGAAAGCCCTACGCGTTCGGCGTCAAGGTGAGCGTGGCGGTCACACACAAGCAAGGCTTTCTGGTGGGTGCCCGGAGTTTCACCGGCAACCCCTACGACGGGCACATTCTGTCGGCACAGATGGAGCAACGCACGATCCTGTTGCAAGACCTTGACGTCAGCCCGAAGCAGGTGGTGGTGGATCTGGGCTTTCGCGGCAAGGATGTCGATCTTGCCAATCCCGATCTGGAAATCATCCACCGCGGCTGGATCAAGAGCATGACCAAGACCCAGCGGCGCTGGCTCAAACGCAGGCAGGCCGTGGAGCCGGCCATCGGGCACCTCAAGTCAGACAACCGGATGCAGCGTTGCTGGCTGCAAGGCGCCACGGGTGATGCCTTGCACGCCTTGTGCTGCGCCGTCGGCTACAACCTGCGTTGGTTGATGAGGGCGGTGGTGCGTCTGGGCCTCAAGGGCCTTTTGTTGTGCCTGTTTGGGCTGGCGTATTGGGTGTTCATTGCCGCGAGAAGGCTGCCCAAACTCCGGATCGGCAATTATGTTGCGGCACTGAATTCAGGGTTTACCCCAAAACTGGCACCGGCAGGTCTTTGAAAAGTGAATTTCGCAGGGCCGACTGAATACCGCGGCGCTTGAGGTGAGCGCGACACCGAGCGAAGTCGTAGCCCTTGTCGGCATGCAGCTTTGCGGGCCAGCGGCGCGGCCTGCCTGGTTTGCCGCCCACGGCAGGCAGGGCGTCTACCAACTCCTCGAAGACCACCGAATCATGGCGGTTGGCCCCGGTGACGCA
>ERZ1034365.207-NODE-207-length-33377-cov-3.375556_pt1 | contig 33377 bp, 47 predicted proteins | sample MGYA00520615_ERZ1034365 | MGnify/ENA primary metagenome ERZ1034365 (study PRJEB33736, sample SAMEA104284505) | Azolla filiculoides | biome: Urban; feature: Water surface; material: Ditch water | place: Netherlands | collected 2015-10-28 | depth 0-0.1 m ...
CCGGATTCCATTTACTTTCTTGAGATACCATCCTAAAGAATAGGTCTGGTGGTACGCCATGAGTCTTTGCAGCATTGAGAGCAGCTTGCCCGTATAGGAACACACCGTCTGTTTCGTCAGCGGTTGCCACCGGCGTCTCAGTGCCTCCTACCAGGACAATGTCCGAGTCGCCCATCGTATCTCCACCTGCAACGCCCATATTGCCAACTGAGCCCATAAAAGCACCACCACCAGCAATCGGGATGTCCAGGCGTCGAGTCGTCTCGAGCGGCAACAGGTATGTTTCTTCGAGGCTCTCCGCACGAGCTAATCTAGAAAGAGTTGGCTGACCAAAATCCTGAGATCGACTTCCTTGAGCGTTCACATCAACAGTATTACCCAGAGCCACTCCCCAACCTGAAAGTGTAGGGTCATTGACTTCAGTGAATTGCGTGGGTATTAGTCCCAGTACAAATGGCTGTTGAGCAGATCTTCCATCAAGGAAGAATCCAAACACCCACGCGTTCAGAGGAGGTACGACGAAGTTGACATCGTGGCTGCCGATAATAAGCGTAGCCCATGGCAAATCAACTGTAGGTATATCTTTGTTGGTTCCGTGGATGCCAAATGCACGCACCTGAACACGACCCTCTAATCTCTCATCGACATTGTTTTCAACAACCCCTATAAAGAACAACGGGTTTGGGAATCCTATTCCTGTTTCAATCATTGTGTATTACCTCCAACAACGCCCAATAGGAATTTGTTATCTGTAGGGTCAATGGCCCTAGCCCAATTCCTCTTGACCATTATATAATTGTTCGTGTATACATCGTTTGTAAGGTCACGGGATACTGTTTCGACCATGTATACGCCAGATAGTTGTGTGTTCAGCTGAGTGTCGTATCTCGCATGCATGAATTCGGGGACAACCAATTCGATAAAGTCTCCACAAGTAATATCACATCTGCCAGGGCCAGAAGCCTGTATCTTTATACCGTTCAGTTGCTTGAAATAAGCCAGTCTATTGGATGTTATTTGAGGTAGAAACTGCTCGCCTCTTAGTTGTCCAGTATCCTCTTCGACGTAGTCCTTCACCATAACAAACCGTCTCTCATTTTCTTCTGTGAAGGTAGATGTTATAAACTGATCACTGTGCTTGTCAGCAACATCCATTGTCGATTCCTGCCCACGGAAATACGATGATCTCGAATCCTGATATACGTATCCAGGCTCTGCTATGTTGGTTACGCGGTTTACAATATCAAGCACCAGCACCTTGTTGCGATAGGAACCACCGTGTATGTCGTCAAATGTATCGACTCGGGACACATTCTTTATATCGTTCAGGTTCGCCATTCTCTGTGTGATATATTCGTTAGTCTGGGGGATATTGGGTGCACAAGTCATTTTGAACACTTTGCCGTTGCTCAGCGCCTTCTTATACATATATTCGTCTGTGGCAAAATAGAACGAATCCGCACTCTCGAAAAATCTAAACGAGCACGTAGAGCTTAACGTGCTGTACGACCGACTTTCGAGGAATTTCATAGCCTGAACTGGAGTCATTCTCGGTATGATTGTTTTGAGTACGCCCTCTGTCTCTTCAATCTCGATTTGCTTGTTGGTACCATCATCACCGGTAACACTGGTCGAAATTGGTCTAGCAGACGTAGCCACTCTCATATAGTTGTTGAAAATGTCCTGAACAATTTCGCTAGCCAGTTTGTTGTATGAGGATGTTATGCGTCGTTGGTCAGCGACGAACCGTTGATGTGAAACGAAGTGCATTGTGTAGTTGACACCATCGTTTGAATTGGTGATGACAATATCGTCGATTTTGTATACAAATACTCTATAGTCTCTCGTGACCCCCATTGCATCTTCAAATTCTATGAAGAGCATTTCTTCACCCCGTATCGGATAGCCCTCTAGCAGACCGCTTCTTTCAACGACTCTGGCATACCCACGGATGCTGTCTGACGCCATGGATTCGGTTAGCACTATTGTCACGATTTCATTGCGTATTTCCACAGCAACGCGGTTTTCGCTGTTGTTAGCAGGAAAGAGCGTGACTCGTTTGAATCGGTAGCTACCAGGATATGTGATGGTCGATTGGTCAGTCATCGTTTAATGATCTTCTTAAATTCGCTGATGATTTGTTCATAATATGTCTTTTCCACGACCTGTATTTCTCTCTTGGCTTCATTGGCTATATTCTCGTAGTCGTACACGCGCATGGCGGTCCAACCCTCAGTCACTTCACGTCCTATGATATTATTGCTGATGTCATATACATACGGGAAGGTATCAGGCGATGTTTTTAATTCGATGCCACTGTCTGTCACCTTGTAGTAATAAACGATGTTATCCAGTCTTGTTTCATCTTGGGACCAGAATACAACATCGTTCCCAGTGAGTCCCGAGGCGCTACTATACTTGTTCGTGATATACTGAGACAGCATTTCGATAGTCATGGGCCACTGTGTGTATGGATCTACGATGCTGTTTGCCATCATCACCAGCCACGTGGCGTCGACGGTCCCGTAGTAATTATAAGCGATGTCTTCAGGCTTTTCCCCGTCCTTAACTGTGTATGGTAGGAAGACGTAAGGGTTTGATAGAGTCGTCTGAATGAAGTTGGTGCGACGGGAGATGTCTCTGACAGAAACGCCATCGTATTTGATTATGGGGAAATGGGTAAAATATAATGACATGTTTAATTACCTACTAAGTTGCCTAAAGCGTCGGATATAAGACCTGTCACGTTGCCTAAAGTGTCCACCTCTGCCATCGGCCCACCATCTTGGCTAGCTGGTATGCCACCACCGCCGTAATCTGCAGCAGTGTGAATATCCATTTCTTTCAACCGGATTGTGAGGTTGACTGATGCAGGACGACCCCCCTTCAAAATAGACAGTTGCTGAGGTGCGTAGTTTACCGTAACGTCGGTGACCATTGCTGTCTTGAATTTAAGGTAATGGTTAGGATCGACGCCGAGTAGATAAATATCGACGGTAGATGGGTAATTCAACATCGCTGCAGTAAATACCGATTCGGTCCTGTAGCTTGGCAAAGCGTTGGCCTTTATCTTCCTTACTATTTTCCGAAGAGCTTCAGATTCCGCGGCTTCTGATGGAGCTAACGTCCACTCGAAAGCATAGTCTTTGAGTTCAATTCCTCTAAAGAGCAACGACGCTTTAGGGTTAATAGTCGCGCCTACACCCTGTCCAGCTGCTCCGAGATAGAAGTTATCTCCAAAAATCTTCTTGGCTAGTGTCAATGCATCTAAACTACTGAAGGAGTTTGTCTTCTGAGGTGTGTAGTCACCGAGCGTCCCCATCGCCCATGCCGACGATGCAGCAGCAGTTTCATAACCTAATACGTCCGCCATGTTATATGTGGACACATTCAGGTTCGTCGCGTCGTTCAGAGTATTTGGGATCGGGAGCAAAACTGCACCATTCGAATCTGTGACAACATTCGTGCCTCCAGTTGGCAAATTTAAAAGCTCCCGAGTGGTAGAGCTCTGGAATTTATAGTCTCTAAATACCATCATCATGCCATGCGGCCCTATATTCAAGGGGAACTGGTCGATTTTCGTTCGATTGGACTTGGCAGTCTGAGATGCAAGCATAGCCCGGTTAACAGGTACGGTCATCAGATCCTCTTATAAATACATTCATCTGTAGTATTTATGTTCAAAAGAGGAAAAAGGTATTGGCCTATAAGGGAAGATTTAAGCCAGCAAATCCCGATAAATACAAGGGCGATCCGACAAGGATTACCTATCGTTCATCGTGGGAATTCAAATTCTTCCGGTTTGTTGATCAACATCCGGATGTGATTTGGTGGCAGTCTGAGGAGATAGCAATACCGTACCTGTCCCCTATAGACAACAGGGTCCACAGGTATTTCCCTGACGTCATACTGAAAAAGCGCGTCGGCCCTGACCAATACGAGACGGTGATGATCGAGATCAAACCTAAGAGTCAGACAATGCCTCCCGACATAAGTAAACGCAACAAAACCCCGACCGGCAGGATATCTCGCAGGTATCTAAATGAGGTTAAAACGTACGGGGTCAATGATGCAAAATGGGCTGCTGCACGAAAGTATTGCAACGAGAGAGGTTGGAAATTTGAAATTATGACGGAAAGTCATTTGGGGATAAAATAAATGGCAACGATATTCCAAAACATATTAGATAATGCGCAACGTAAAGGCATAACAAACCAATACGCTAAGGACTCTATAAAATGGTTCCGGGTAAACATTCGTAAAACTGCGGTCAGTCCTATGAGAGTGATCAGGGAAGAGAAAGACAACTATGTTAGTTCTTGGACCAACGTGGCAATAGGTAAAATGTACTTTGCGTATTACGATCCTAAACACAAGAAGACGCTTGACTACTACGATACATTTCCTCTGATCATTCCGATCCAACGGTACAACGATGGGTTCCTAGGATTGAACTTACATTATCTACCTCCAACTCTCAGAGCTCAACTGTTGGACTCCCTGTATTCCCTGTTGAACAATTCTTCTCTTGATGAGCGTAAGAGATTTGTTATTAGCTATAATATTCTACAGGCTGCATCCAAGCACAGGTTTTTTAAACCATGCGTTAAAAGATACCTAGGAAGTCATTTCAGATCGAGATTTGTTAAAATACCCCATCAAAACTGGACCGCTGCTGTATTCCTACCTGTTGAAAGCTTCGAGAAGGCTTCCAAGAATGAGGTGTGGACAGATTCCAGACAAACAATTAACAGGAGCTGATATATGGCTTTCAGTATAGACGCATTCAAGGCCGCTATAGATAGACAGGGAGGCCTTGCCAGGACGAACGTGTTCGAGGTGAGGTTCAGTAGACCTGTTACTGAAAACGGCTCATCGCCACTTCCGTGGGGTGGGAGCTCGGGGATCAGTAACAGCGATTTGAGATTCTTCTGCCAAACAGTCACCCTACCTGGCATATCTGTGGAGACGTTTGCTCATCGCCCGAACAATATAGATCTGATGCAATCCATCCCCCATGCTATTGGCAAGCAGGATCTTGAGTGTATATTCATGATTGACGATAAGCACCAGATTTTAGAATACTTCCATTCGTGGATGAGAAATGTCGTGAACTATTCGTCGAGCGGAATGCAGGCCCCAACAACATCTACTGAACACCTTGTGTATGAGATTGGATACAAAAAGGAATACTCTCAGACCATGGATATAGTCGTATACTCTCGCAATCCTCAGTCTGCTAACGGTGATGGATATATATGTAGGTTGCGAGGCGTGTTTCCTGTCCAGTTGGGGCAATTGACTCTGAGTTGGAACGCAAATGATGAATATGGCACTATGCCTGTATCATTCTCATTTGAGTCGTTCGAGATGATCCCCGTAGTAAATGGGGTCGAACAAACAAAGCCTTTCGGCAACAGTAGTGTTGGCAAAAAATGAATAACAAAGGATATATGAAATGAAACTACCCGTAATTGACCTTCCGATATACGAAGCAGTGCTTCCTTCAACTGGCGAAAGAGTCAAGTTCAGAGCTTTTACAGTCAAAGAAGAAAAAATCATGTTGATTGCAAAGGAGGCACAAGATCCTGAGCAAATAGTATTGTCAATCAAACAAGTGATAGGTAACTGTCTCATCAACAAGAGTATAGACGATCTGGCCGTGTTTGACCTTGAATACATCTTGATTATGATTAGAAGCAAATCAGTCAGCAACGTCGTGGACTTCGTAGTCACGGACCCCGACACTGAAGAAGAAATTCAGTTGAAGTTGAATATAGAAGATGTTCAGGTGGTCCGTGATGACAGACACTCTAATAAAATCAAGCTCAACGATCAATATACCATGTTTATGAAGTATCCGAACTACGACTTGTATATGGCTGCGATCAAAGGCATGGTTGAAAAAGACACCATGGTATATTATGAAATCATGTTGTCGTGCATCGATAAAGTCGCGTCTTCTGAAACAGTATACAGCTTTGCCGATTTTTCAAGAGAAGAAATCGACGAATTCATAGAGAACCTCGAGAGCGACGTGATTGATAAAATACAGCTGTTCTTCGAGACTATGCCGAAGCTCCGCCACGAGTTGAAATATACTAACAAAAACAAACAGCAGAAGGTATTTGTTGTCGAGGGGACCGAAAGTTTTTTTATGTGATGCTGTGTCACACTAGCCTTGTGATATATTACCAAACAATATTTGCCATGGCACAGCACTACGGATACCAGATATCGGAAATAGAATCGATCATGCCTTACGAAAGAGACATATACGTCGCTATGCTAGTAGAATATATTAGAAAACAAGAAGATAGTAGCAGAGGTCTATAAATGGACAATAACACATCAGCCCCACCATCGAAGGTTGGTAGAATCATGCAGGCCCTTGGGGAGCAGGCATACTACCGATCCCCCATTCTAGGCCAAGCAATGGAAGTTGCTGATGTGTTTAGGCGTCCAGATCACGCGAACGATCCTAAAGAGTCTCGGCTCGGCAACATAAAAAGATTTGTTGTCGATTCAGCCGTCCAGAGATCTCCAATACTCAACAAAATGGCACAGATGTACGATTTCGCAAAATCGTTGGGCAGTGAAGAACCAATACCCGCTCCAGCAGCCGGTGGCGGTGCTCCTGCTCCGACGACTTCACCATCGACTGCTCCGGGTGTCAACCCTGCAGGTGGAGTCCAAGAGCCCATATCTGCAGTCGTTGAAAAACTGCTAAGCTCATCTGATAACAAAGGCGTTGTAGATTACTTTAACGACAAAGAAAACATATACTACAAGTCGTTGGAAGAAAGCAGAACCAACCTCGAAAAGATTATGGGTCTGCTCAAGTCACAGTTTGAGTTGATGGAAAAATCGTTCAAAATTCAAGAGGAAACGAACGAACGTGAGAAAACTGTGGCTGGACTTACTAGCGTGGGTAGAGGCGAGCTGCTTCCTAATGCACTGGCCATGCCACCTGATATGGCTCAAATGGACAACACCGCAGGTACCGATGGGGAAGCTGAAAAACAAGGGTGGCTCGATTGGCTTAAAGACAATGCTGCTGAACTTGTGCTCGGTGGTGGGGCAGGTCTCGTTGCAGTGAAGTCGTTGTGGGGTAAAGCTAAGGGTGCAGTCGGAAGTGTTGCTAGGGGGGTTAAAGGGGTCGCCGTAGGTGCTGCTAAGGGCGCTGCTAAGGTTTTCAAATTGCCTGCTGTGGTCAATGCTGTGCAATCGATTGGTAGTAAGATGCCGGCAGTTGCGAGGTTGGCTTCAAAGGTACCAGCGATAGGTGGCCTCACAGGGTTGGCCAGCAAAGCTACAAATTTCTTGGGGCCTGTGGCTAAAATTTTAGGGCCTTTGAGTGCAGCAACCGTTGGTCTTGATATTTACGATTTTGGGAAACAGGCCATCGACAAGTCCGAAGCGCTTAGAAATCAGTATCCAGAGTTGAGAGGTCTGAATCTAGGACTTGCGCAAGAGCAGTATCTAACAGAAAACCCTGATATGTTGAAACAGGCTGTGGATGAAGCAAAGCGGAACGGGTCTTATGCAAGGAATATGCGTAATTGGGAAGACGGTCAGCGAAACACTACGACACGGGGGCGCCCGAATATCACCCCTGTGATTCCTTCGCCTGTTACTCCCATCGTGCCACAGCCGAGCAACGCAGACGAAGTGCAACAATATCCGAAAGGGTTGCAGGGTTCGGCAGCCATGAACAACCAAAACATCCTAGACATCATTAACAAGACCAACGTGACTGCGAAGACCACGCAAACGCCAGCAACACCACAACAGCCACCTATGATTGTTGGTGGGCCTACTAACGTCAACAACAATAGTGGTGGTAATGTGACAAACATCTACAACACAGGTAGAGATTCGCTCTCGATGCCACAGCTAGCTTTCAATCTACCATCAACTGTGTATTAAAAAAGGGTCCCTTTTGGGACCCTTTTTATTAACCTGCTAGGTAGGCTCTATCACCTTTGTTGATGGGGATTGAGCTCGATTTCTTTTCTTCTGGTTTGATATAATCGACGAATACAGATAGAATACCATCAATATATTCTGCGCGATTTATCACTGCATCTGGAGACAGAGTAAACGTCCGTTCAAATGCTCTTGTTCCGATGCCCTTATAGATGTAATTTGTTTCAGATTCTGCGACGTCTTTACGCCCAATAATCTTCAACATGCCGTCTGCGACATCCACTTCAAGTTCGGATTCTTTGAATCCAGCAACAGCCACCTCTAGTACAACAGAGCTATCGTTTAGCTTGATGATGTTGTATGGGGGATATGACGATCCGCCGTTTACGAGAGATTTTGCGTAACGAGCGGGAAACAATATAGTGTTGAAAATGTCGTCAATTTCTTTTTCTAGTCTAGTCATGTGTTTCTCCTTTATGTAAGCGAGATTAGCGAGCATTCGGTAATGACATGCTCTGTTATAAATGTGGGAGACCTCGTATGAGCATCTCCCACAAATTTATTTATTAGTCTTTTTTGGAGACAAAGCCATAAAGCTCCTGAGCTTTTTCCATTATTTGAGATGGGGTATACATGACAGGCTTGACATCCTGCGTCTGCTTAACCAGCTCTTCAATGGACTTGTTCCACTTTTGAGCCATCTCGTTGATGGTGCCCCAATACGCGTTAGTAGCGTCGTTGTATTGTTGATCCATCATCTCTTTTGCCATCTTGAGGACTTCAAGACGTATTTCGAAACCGTTTTTACTGGTCATTTGTAGTTCTCCTCGGTCTGTGTGTCAAATGAAGATCAGATCCCTGTGGATCCTAGCCCACCGTCTCTATCGGTCTTCTTGCTGGGCTTCTCTAGAGTCTCCTCCAGAGTATACTTGATCGTTTTTTCCAGGATACCCTGAGCGATGCGATCCCCGTGGTAGATCTGAATTGGAGTATCGCTGTTGTTGATGATCATCATGAACGTAGGATCGACGTAATCGCTGTCGATGATTCCAACGCTGTTACCGAGCCCCAAGCTGAATTTGAGAGCCATGCCAGACCGAATGAACAGCTTGAGTACATGCTTCTCTGGGATGTCAAATATCAAACCCGTAGGAACTAGCGTACGGAATTGCGGATATACGATAATGGAGGGACGCCCACTCGCTGTAGCTTTTACAGGGATTTCCATTTCGCGATTGTGTGGGTTGTATGCGCGAATCTTGTCGCCCACATTGAGGCATGCTTTGAGATCAAATGCAGCAGAACCTTCAGTTGCAAACGACGGAATCTCAGCTGTTTCACTTACTTTAAAAATCTTCATGATAAAATATCAACCTTTCTTTTTACCGATATTATATTTGCTTTCTAATGACCACTGCTCTTTTTCTTTGTGAGACAGGACCTTGATTTGGCTTAGAGGAGCAATGGGCTCCTCACTTTTAGATGGGTTGACTATGGTTAATAGGCTCCATTCTTCAAGTAGATTAATTATTGTATTACGTCTGGCAATATCTTCTTCTGATAGGTTGTTATCCTTACCATCGAGAATGAACAATTCTTTGAAGTGTAGGATTGAATATCTGCCTTGTTTATGAAGAATGTGGCAGGACTGATAAAGCTTCTTCTCTTTCCTTGACGCAATTCCGACTCGTGTGAGAGTTTCCTTGATTTTCAGAAAATCATCAGGTTTTTGTAGTGTTATTTCAACCCCTGCCCCCCGAAATATGTCTTCCATAATGATCACCTTTATTGTTATATTTATAGATCATGAACCACCTTTGGCCATCTTCTTATTTATTTCTTTCAAGTTTTCTGGTGTCAGGAGTTTGAGGTAGCTCTTGGCTACGGTTCGGTTGCATTGGAAGTATTCCTGGACAACATCGAGGTCGACACTCTTATCTGCTTTATGCCACTTGGAGAACCTCTTGCGAGTTCTTAGCGCGCCAAGATAATAACGATACTGCGCATCTTTGAACAGATGGTGACGTATATTCATCTCGTTACAATGTAGGATCGTGTCGTCGAAGTATGAGAGGCCCTTGTTTGTCACGAATGGAACATACTGCTTCTCAATTTCAGCTGGTTCAGACGAAGTCTTGACCAGATCAACTTTTGAGAATGAGGCAGATGTGATGAAGTCGAAAGGTGTATATTCAGTCACTGTATAGTTCCTTTGTTTGTCGGCTCATATCATCCATCATACCAGCACACATCGGGCACATGGTGACCGCTCCTTCACCATCGACAGATTTATATTTCAACTCGAACGAGTCCTTTTTATTTACCTCTATCTTACAGAAGAAGCAAACGACCTTCGACTGTGCTTTGTTAAAGGGCCACAGCATTACTTTAAGGCCTCTGCGATTAAATCCATGTACTTTTCCTGGATTTCCGAATCGATGTAACCCACTCCAAACTCCGACACGAATTCTTTTATGAGGTCAGGCCGTTTACCTGTAGTAATATCAGTTAAATCCACCTTGTTGACCATGCAGAACGTGCTTAGTCGTATCTCACCTTCAACGATACTTTGGAGCTCTGATTCTGCGTTTATTCCATGCATCCGGCTCAGGGCTTCGACCATATCGGTAGTGTATTCTAACTTGAGGTTACGATCTTCCCCGTCGACATTGACGGAAAAATTGACTTGGACGACCCCCTGTTCCAAGTCCTTTTTGGTTTCTGTAACATCGAAATCCCTACCACATACGCTAATCTTATCTATCATTTGAACGAACTTTCCATCATAATTTCGGTTAAAAATGCCATTATATTGATCTCAGGATCTGCAACAAACGAGTGTTTGTACATATAATCAGCCAATGTGATGATGAACCCAGGCATACTCTTCAACTCGATCTTGTCGGTTGCGAGGTCGTAGATCTGACGGAATAGAATGTTCGCGTCTTGATCGGAGTTGTCAGCAACCCACTTACGAATATCTTGAAACTGTTTGTTCTTCATCATCGTGAACAACGAGTCCAAAGACTCATGAGACAGATCGACAAAGATACCTTCGTCAATCTTACCGCTGGCTGCATACTTCTGAAGGTTTCCCAGAACGCGCCGGAAGTCGGGGAAGTACTTCTCAATCACACGAGCAACAGCTTTTGGCTCATATTCGACGTCCTCGGTCTTCAGGATAGCTAACACGCGCTTGAAGAACTGAGCAGCCAATCTCGGCCGTTCTTCATTTTCAAATATGAAATCGATCACAGAGAATCGAGATTCGACCAGAGCTGGAATGATCTTGTTCTTGTAGTTGCATGTGAAGATGAAACCGCAGTTCTTGGAAAACTCCTCTACGAAGCCACGAAATGCGGTCTGAGTGTTCATCGTCAGGTAGTCAGCCTCGTCGATGATCACATACTTACGACCTCCAGCAAACGACACCGAAGATGCAAAGTTTTGAATCTCGTATCGTAGAGTATCAATTCCACCTTTGAGAGATCCGTTGATCACAATATAGTCAACACCAATCTCATTCAACATAGCCTTAGCCACAGTCGTTTTACCAGTGCCTGGGGGTCCAGCTAAGATCAGGTTAGGTACGTCACCCATAGCTACGAAGTTGATGAAGATGTTCTTCAATCGGTCCGGAAGAATAGTATCTGCCACCCGAAGTGGACGATACCGTTGCACCCATAGGAATTCGTCAGCATTAGCGTCAATAGTCATAATATAATCAATCCTCAGTTGGTTTGGATATGTGGGTAGGCTGTTGGGGATTACTCCCCAACAGGCTCAAAGTTTTCAATTTGGCTTTCGGGCTCGGCTTGGCGCTGAGCTTCGACTACGATCGATGCAAGCTTCTCACGCAGTTGGCCTACGTTGTAGATCTCATTGCCCTTGAAGGCTCCTCGCTCGACACAAGCGTCTATGAGATTCACTGCAATTGCAAGATCTTGCACGGTCAATTGATTCATAATTATTCTCCCCTTTTGTATGTGGATTTAGATTCGATTGCGATGTAGTAGCGGATGTCAGTTGCCTCAAACAATGAAATCCCCTTGGCGCTGAGCGTAACTCTATAGTCTTGAGGCAGCAGCTTGAAATACTCAGTCTTGATAATCATCTGAAACGTATCTCGAGTCTCCCCAAGCTCAATACCAAACGTATCCGCTGTTGGGTTGGCACTATCGATAGCTCGTAGATAACATACACCATTTGATCCTGTGAAGGCAATCTCCGGTAGTTGCAATACACCAGAGGCTTTGATGACAGTTTGCAAGTCACTCCACTGAACATCAAACTGGACATCCTCAGACGCTAGTTTCAAATCCTTATCAGGAGGTGAGATGATCATGGAGGGGTCAGCAAATACATATTTGGTCTTCTGCTTGCCCTGAGAAATCAAAAAGTTCTTGTCTTCGAATGTGATCTCAGGATCGGAATACAAGCTGTAAACTGATAGAAAGCGGGAGATGTCATACACACAAGCTGCAGATGGTATAGTATCATCTATTGTAGCCATTGCAACTACGGTTTTCTGTGGACTAATGGTTCTTAGTTGACGTCCAGGTTTGAGCATGACAGATGGGTTAATAGATGCAAAGTTTTTCAGTACTGTTAGCGTCTTGTCAGAAAATTTCATAATATCTCCTTAGTGATCAGGGCCTGAACCCTTTGATCAATTTCTTTTTATTTGGTTGCAGCCCTTTCACAGGTACAGGCATATTTTTATATGATTTTTCGTTAGATTTCAAGTCGGCTGTTTGAGACACCCCAAGAGATGCCATTGCAGCCATTGAACCTCTGTATATATACGAGCCCACGTGGAGCAGATTCATCCAAGGGCACATATGGGTTTTGATCCCAACCTTACCAGCATTGCGGCAAAAGAAATAATCCTCAGACAGATATCGCTTCGATTCAGGATCAATTTGGCAATCAAAATATGCCATGATTTCACGAGATCCATCAAAGTTTGCAGTTCTCACATGGTCAGGGCGGTATCGGTACTCCGGGTATGCTTTCTCGTATCTCTCAAACACAGAGCGAGGTATGAGCATAAAGCCTGTACCGCCTTCAGACACGGGCAGTGGTTCATCGATCCTAAACGATTCGATTCCAGGGGCGGGATTGAATACATAGTCTGCCGCATAGCTAGCCAGATCGAACGGGTTGTCACCTCGCCCCTGCTGAACTGCAGCCTTGACCTTTTCCCAAGCGATGGTCTTTTTAGGGTATGGGGCTGTCAGAATATCATACTTATCGGGGAATGACGTTTGTATGGCAAGCAGCGACAATACGTCAGAGGGGTTGAATCCTATATCCGCATCGATGAACATTAGATGGGTTGCGTCAGAACGTATGAATTCGTCAACTACATAATTGCGAGCTCGTTGAATCAGGCTCTCATTAAAAAGGTAATAGAATTTAAGTGGTATTCCATGCAGAGCGCATAGTTTGGATAGTTCGTTTGTGGACTTGCAGTACAAGCCATCACACTGGCCACCGTACATTGGAGTTCCAACCATAATAGAGTACTTCCTTAGATCCTCTGTCGACACTTCTAATTTCATCTTGCTGGTTGCTCCATATCATTTTCTATTCGAGTTATTGTTTGTAGCCTCATGACATCGGCAGCAGTATCATGTTGACTATTATGGGGTTTGAATGTAGTAGACCAATAATTTTCATCAGATACGGGAACAAAACCGTTGACTGTGTTGAAATCAAATTTAGCGTCGATAAATGTGCGTATATCCCTCAGTCTATGAAACATGATATACTGGTTGAAATCGTGATACTTACCCGCCTGACGCATCAGTCGCCAAATGATGGGGGGATCGAAATTGTTTGATCTTGACCACCAGTAATCGACCTTTTTGGTCGTAGAAAGCATTTCTATAAACTGGTTGCAGAATTGGGGCACACTCAGGTCAGTTTTGAGTGGTGCGATTCTAGCTTTTGTATCCGCATCTGTAGTCTGCCAGAATTTAATCGTCTCATCTTCCACGACGTATTTATAGTCTTCAACCTGGTGACGGACATTTAGTTTGAACCTGCGGGATTTCGATAACAGCTCTTCGAATGTGTAGGGATTGTTGCTTGTGAACCTGCCCCATTCGAAGAATAGAGTGGAGCAGTCTACTACGGCGCAGTTACTCTCATTCTGCCCCATTGTTTCGAAATCTATAACCAGATCATTATTCACTCTTTTATCTGCCATTATTTGTACTTCTCATCATGAGCTTTACCCGAACCATAATCCCCATCATAAGAATGTAGGGCCTCAGCTTTGAAGAGCAGGAACTGGCCTATCCGGGTTCCGATCTTTACTTTCATCGGCCCCAAATTAATATGCAGAACACCTGCAACTACACCACTGTATCCTGAGTCGTATAGGCCTGATGTGATGTATACTCCGTTGCGATTCAGCGTGGATCTAGTAACGACCCATCCAGCCTCTCCTTCTGCAATAGTGACTTCATTCTCCATGACAACTTCATATTTGCCGGGTTTAAGGTTGAAATATCCATCAATATCTGCATGAACTTCTTTCGTGGTGCGATGTTTCTTATGCTCTTCGTCAATCACAAAGACGTCATGTTGGATCTCGAAAACCTTTTTCAATCGAAGATCAATGGCGTTAGGTGAAACCATAACATCGTCTAGGTTTGTCAGTGTGCTAGTACTGTTGGGACCAGCAATATGTATCATACTCATATAGTAGGGTTACTCCATAAAAAAGTAGGGATTCTCATACGTGGTGAATGAGGTTCCTTGAGGTTCAATTTTTGAGTGGATTAGATCAAGTTGAAATACTTGATTTGGGGGAAGGCTGGTTGAGCCTTCGAATTTGGTCGATGATATATTTATCTGATCGTCGATGAATAGAGGGGAGATTTCATTGCGGAATACTCTTATTTTTTCGCCGTTATACCATACGCAGCTAAACGTCCCATCAATAGAGTCAAGTGAAGATCCATCAATCAGTCGTTGGAGAATGATCTTAGTGTCCCAGGTCTCGCCATTGCCGTTAGCCTTTACCCAATAGTCCTTAACAATACCATTATGCCATAGCATGTGGTATTCATCAATGATTGCTGGATGCACAGAATCTATGGATTTGTTATTTGTCGTAGGCGCTTGCTGATGGCATATGATGTAGCCATCAGCCTCATTATGAATTTGGTCTAGAGGAAGTTCCCCTAGACCCTTAATCTGAGATACTAGTGATCCATCTCGAGCAAATAGCGACACAGAATACGAATGCTGGCCTCTATAGGCATTCAATGCAGCAAGTTCTAGTATCTTATCTACTGAATAAGACCCTATGATACTACACACGGATGATGTTCTCCCATGGAATGTTGACTTGATATGGAATGGGGTCAATCATCCCAACCTTTGCAAAGTTTGCAATACGTTCAGAGCATGATGGGCATTTACCACAGCTGCGACCCTCAGCATCGGGATCATAACATGTAAGAGTATGGATCAGGAGATTCTCCTTACCCATTTCTTTACAGATGTCAATTTCCTGAGCCTTGGATAATAGGCTGAACGGGGCCAAGACTGCCACCTTATGAGTTCTGTTCTGAGCAGCTACTTCGTTGATGCTATCTACGAACTTTTGCGTTGTATCCCAATACCCGTATTCGTCGTGTACCTGGAGGCCAGTAAATACATGAGATGCGTCAGAGGCCTCGGCTTGGGCTAGAGTCAAAGATAAGAGAATCATGTTACGGAAGGGGACATATGTCTTGGGCTGTGGGTCGCCTAGAACATCTCTGATCGTAGGCATTGCCACATTGCTACCCGAGATATTTGCAGAGATTGGTTCTGCAATCTTGCCCAGGATACCCAGATCCAGAACTTTATGAGCAACACCCAGAGCATTGCATAGTTCAGCAGCCTTCACCAATTCCACTTTCTGTTTCTGCCCATAGTTATAAGATAGAGCAACCACCCGATCTGCTCCATATTTCTCAACTAGTAGCATTGTCATGATACCGGAATCTAGCCCACCAGACATTACTGCAAGAACATTCTTATCAGTATTGGGCAGCGATTCTAATGCTTGGTTCAGATTCATTTGCCACCTCGTTGCTTTTGGATACGGGCTACTTCACGTGTGATATACCACGCAGCCTTCTTCAGATCTTCGATTTCTTTTTCTGCCATGTCATAGCCCTCTTCTGGCTTACGACCAGCACGCAGAAGGTATTTGATGGCGTTACCTCGGGCGAAATTCAGCTCAAAGTATTCAATGATATCAATCACTTCATACCCGTCAATGCTTTTGTAGTGGTTTGGGTTTATTTTATCCGTCACGTTTTGTGATCTCCTTGAATGATTCCACATTGTATATAATAGCCTCGATATTGAAATCTTTCAAGTCCAAATTGACAAACTCGTCAAACTTGGGCTTAGGTTTATGAATGATAGGATATCGCATGTTCTCAATACCTGCTGCTATTGGATTAGAGGTATCCACGGAATAGATCCATTCATAATCCCTATAGTATGAGAACTCTTTGGCCCACCAAGTGCCAAGCAAATGGTGCTTTGTTGTTGTTCTGATATGGTTATGTTGTACCAGATATTGCAGCAGATTCACTCTCTCTATAGCATGATCGACTGGAGCCATGTTGCGTCGGAAGGCCCAGTTGAAGCAGAAGGGGATTCCAATCATTGCAATGTCATGTAGTTCATCATCAAACACATCATAGCATTCCCCGAATTCTTTATACGAATCGCCTTGGATGACTGCCATGGCTTTAGGGGCGAGTTCTGGGTAGCTAGTTACAAACTCAAGAGATCTGCTGATTGTTTGATCTTTGTCACCTAACGTATCCGGCAGAACAAAGACATCAGGATTGATTCTGTGTACGTAGTCATGAATCAGTTCGTTGGATAGAGCAGCCCCTAGCTCGAAGCAGCTATTATCCAAAATTTTATAGCCGCTATAGGAATCCACAATGTCCCTATAGCGGCTATCTTCAATGTATCGATGTAAAAGAATGAACAGGTAATCGTTGATACGATATTCACCTTTGGCTTCCGCCTCAGCTAATGAGTGCGGTATCTCGTGTGAGATCAGGGGAAGATGCATGTGTAACTCCATAATAATGTGTATTGCCAAAGAATACCCCCATATCTGGATAGAGGATGGGTTTTTCTAGAATCCTCTGGCTGATTCTAGCGATGACTACACCATAGTCCCTAATGGACGGAGTATAGTCATTAAACAGTCGATCAGAATATGCCGCCCTAATTCTGGACAAATTATACTCGTACTTATCTACATTTACACTCAGACCCCGTTGCACCATCTCATTTTTCAGCAACGTATACCGATTGAAAATATAGGCGCCTTTATCGTAGAAAAATTTACAGTGCCCGTTATTGAGGCAATATTGGCCGGGAAGATCATCCATGGGGTGTTTGATATCAACTCGGCGCTTAACCAAATGCAGAAACTGCGTGATTTCCTTGTATTCAGCTACTAGATGGCGAGTGGTCAGGTGTTTGGGGTCGATCAGGTTCAGCCGGGTCATTTTCAAGAATTCTCCATAATTTTTGCTTAATTGATTCTGGTGTACCAACGATTAGACTCAGAGAGGTTTCAACATGCAAATCTCTGTATTTCTTCTTGCATGATGTTGTATCCACAACAACCATAACCCTTTTATGATGGATCGTAGTGTATTCCATCTTCTTCAGAGAAGTGTCACTAACCATTGCGAGTTTGGGATCTCTAGCATTCTCCATTAGAGGCACATAACCACAGGCCTGCAGCCAAGAGTTAGGAGCCTTTACCTCTACATAAAATTCACCACAATCAAAATCTGGTGTATAGTTACCAAAAGGGGTGTCTACTTTGACACCCCTCTTAGGGTCTAATCCTAGATCAAAAAGAACCTGACAGATTCGGGCTTCAGTCTTCCCTTGGCACTTCACACCGTTGACTTCAGTCCATTTCGCAAACATTTTATTTCCTTGATCCCAATTCATTATCTAGTTGAGTCATGAAGTCAGTATGAGCCTTGGGGACGGTCTTATACTGAAAGCCATACTTTCGTTTGGATAGATCTTTATGCACTTTGCGGAGATCATCAGTAGAGATCTTCCCAAGATCCCCATCATTATCTTCTGTTGAAGAATACTTCTCTTTGTTTTTCTCCAGAGATGCCAGAGTGTCTTCAAACTTTTTGCGATCGTCACCCTTATATGCAACACCAGTCATTTTGACCCAATTGTGAACCCGACCATAGTTATGGACGTTTTTGTTGGTGTCTAGGTATTTCATAACATGGTTGATCTTGGAGTCAATATCTTTGATGTCTCGAGCATCCACACGAGCGATTTGCCAATGGATGTTAAACTTGTTCGCCCGATTTGTATTTTCGGTGAAAAAATCATGGAAGGGTGTCATCTGATCTCTCTTTAGCTGCTTGGTTGATGAATTAAAAATTGTGAGTATTTCTCATACTTTTCAGGCTGTTCCTTAATTAGTCGCATCTTCTGTTTGTAATTGAAAGTACCCTCTTTCGATTTCATTGTCCAGAATGATTCTCTCTCATATCTAGGTTTATTCGCATCTGGGTCAATCTTTTTCTTTCCGAAGATGGCTGCTAATTTTTCTGGGGTGTGGAAATCACCATTGATCTTCCACCCACTTTTAGGGCCGATCTCATAATTCATTGCACTCAGAGAATCCCCATCCTCTGAGTGCATCTTGATCTCATATTTATTGATTCCAAGTCGGTGCGTAGATACTACGGTAGTTTTGCTACCACTAGGAGAGATCAGCCGAATCCCCTTCACAACTTGCCCGCCGATATTATCACCAGCGGAGTTCTTCATGAGGGCGTAGACCATTAGATTTCACCGGTTGCATATTTCGGGTCTTTGGGGTCCCAGGTCTCACCCTGCATAGTCTTCCAAGCAATACGAACATCTTTGCGGAGCTCATCGGTTTCCTTTTGGCCCTTGGTGATGCCCGTGCGATGAACAGATCCCGTCAGCACATTGACAAGCCGACGAAGAGCCATCGGATCCTTTTTGTGCTTATTGAAATATCCACGAAGAATGCCAACATTGCGTTTATGATCTTTCACCCAATAGCCAACAAGGCTCTTCCGAACCTCTTGCCATTCAGGATCATCCACGACCTTGACGATATTCATACCACGAACTTCTTTAGCCCGTTTGATCTGTTCGTTAATATCTTCCATATCAGAGCACCTTCATACCTTCGCCAGAGAGCATATAATTGGTAGCCAGCTTATCCATATCCGCGGTCTTGCTGAGCTTTTTGACTGCCAGGATGGCGTCATTCTTAGTCTTGATCTTCCCGGAAGATGCCTTGATCAGACCGATCACAGCTTCACGTTTGGCTTCAAGATCTTTGGTGTTATACACGTCCTGCAGAGAGATTGACAAGTCTTCCATAGCTCGGTCTCCTTTATTTGCTATACATATGTTATAGCATGGTCTTGTTGATGAGTCACGTAAAACCCTGAGATGAGAATGAAAAAGAGCCCCCGAAGGGGCTCCTCTTTTAGTTTACATTGCGTTCCTGGATCTTGATATTATCAAAGAACTCACTCTTAGCATGTGAGGTATTGAACAACCCTCTCAGCACGGTAGTCTGTGTCAGGCTTGAGCTTGCACGAACCCCACGATTCTCACAGCAACCATGTCGAGCTTGGATGTATACAGCGACATCATCAGACTCTGTGGCCTTAGCAATCTCACGTGCAATCTCTGATGCAAGTTCTTCTTGGAGGGTGCCTCGTTGAGCTGCCCATTGTGCAATACGGATATACTTAGACAAACCAATGACCTTATCTCCAGGGATGACGCCAATGTACGCGGTTCCAGATACTGGTTGGTGGTGATGGGAGCACATGCTCTTCAGCTCTGCGCGAATTACCAGCATTCCATGATAGGAATCGCGACCCACATTAGGGAATGCAGTAACATCAGGAGCAGGATCATATCGACCGCTCATAATCTCACGCACATACATTTTAGCAAGTCTACGGGCAGTGCCCATTGAGTTGGGATCGGTCTCACGATCAATGATCAATGAATCCAATACGCCTTCGAATTTAGTAGACAGCTCGTCAATCAGAGCATCCCTTTCGCCATCTTGGATGAAATTCGAAATATTATCGTTGGCCCAGAACCGAGTGCCGCTGCTTTTGAGGCGAGCCTTGATACTCTCGGATACTGAGGTGCTTTTCTTATCAGACATATAATTCTCCTTCGGATTGTGTTTTATGTCGGTAGACGGAGAGCGAGGACCGACATCTCTCGGCTGCCAAAAACCATATGGACAACTGGCAGATCACTCGTTGTTATTATAGGCAATTATTTACCGGAATCTTTTTCCCAAGGGAAGACAACCCAGCGTTCATCATCAATCCTCAGAGCACTGGTGTTTGATTTATATTGGCTAGTCGCTTTCTCAACAAGACTCACAAAGGACACATTATCAGAATTGCCGTATTCTTCAGCCAGCTGACTAAATGTTGTGCCGGTATCATTGATATCATCAACAAACACAACCCTCCTATCAAATTTTATCATGGCAGCAACCTGAGGGTCAACCTGTCGCTTTGTGCCATCTCTAGTCTGCCACTGTATAGTAATCAGAGGTCTGTCCAATGCATGAGAGAAATGTAGTGCGGGAAGAAGACCTCCCCGCACCACACCAACAATCACATCTGGCTTAAATCTTGAGATTTCATCCTCAAGATATTCACACATTGATTGAACATCATCGTAGCCTAGATATATCTTGCTTTTGAATTTCATGGTTTCCTACCTGTTATGCGAAACTGGCGAAGAGATGGAGTTGCATTTGGAAGATGAAACCATGTTGTAGAGCATAACGAGCTGCGTGTTCGTGGTTTCTCTGGTTAGCTTCCATATTGAACAGATCCTTCTCCCACCACGATACTACCTCGTCTACCGTTGATCTATCAGCCATCTCTACTCGGTTTTTGCCGTTTCGAATCAGCTTTGCTTTCTCTGGTTCCTTGTTATAGATATTCATCGGAGAAACGAAGATATCCCTCCCTGTTTGATTATGCCATTCATGAGCCCATCCAGGAATCGTTTGATACGGGGAATCAAAATCCAGCTGATCTTCTACAATGAACTTGAGACAGTCGGCCCGAGCCAAGGCATCAGGATTTGGGTTCATGTATTTCGTAGGAATATATCGTTTGAATCCATGTGAAACGTCTACCTTCTCATTGCATTTAGGTGAGATCACAACAGTAGTAGAATCCGGAACATCTGGGGTGAAGACTCCATTGGATTCGATCTGCGTCCATTTGTAAACCTTCGATGCTTCTGTAAGCAGGGGCTTAATATTCTGTAGGGATGGTTCTCCACCAGTAAGGACAAATACGAGTTGGCCCCTTTTCACCCATTCAGGAACATTGCCATCATAATACCTCTCAATTTCCTTTGCGCTTTGGCTCAGGACTTCATCTACTGTCATCCAGTCGCCATCATCAAAGAATGCATCGCACCAGCTACAACCTAGGTTACACTTTGCCAGTCGCACAAACAAGGCTGGGAGCCCCCTATAGGGGCCCTCACCTTGCATTGTATAGAAGATGCTGGTGACAAATAGCTTATCGCCAGCGTCGGCAAAATATTTTTTCCCCACTATTTCATTTAATCCAAACATATATTATACCCCCTCGAACAGATCTTCATTCCATTCGCGATGACCTTCGCGATAGGCCATATTTGCTTGAGTCTCACGAACCTCTACACGGAAGCACCACAGACGATTGGCTTCACCTTGACCCCAATAATCTGGGATGTAGACCCCGTTAATGTACTTGTAAATTTGATCTGCCAGACTTTCACACCCCAGTCTAGGGAGAATAGTAAGACGAGCCAGCTTACGCTTTTCCATCTCTTTGTAGAATTCAAGTTCAGGATCATCTTCTGCCACGAGCAAAGTGTGATCAAATTGATCCTCTAGGATTTTCTTGAGTTCTTTTAGACCACCATAGTCAGCCGCCCAGTTACGAGCATCTAGATCATTGGTACCAAAGAAAAACTTCATAGAGAAGCTATATCCATGGATCAAATTGCAATGGGAATCAGCCTTCCATTGGCGATAGGCGACAGGAAAGGCATTTACATACTCTTTCGTTGAAACGTACTTATATGTAATTGGTTGATTAGTCATGTAGACCTCCTTTGTTATTAAGGAGAGCGGAATATTTATAGAGGGTCGATCCCTTAGTCCTCTTATTGCTGTAGGATAGCAATAAACCCACCTACATTATTGCAGGTGGGTTATTTATGTTGTTATTTTAATTCATTCAGCCCAAATATGGATTTGGCCAGGATTTTGGTCTTCCTCAACTCTGGTCATACCAGCCAAGCCAATCATAATCTCAACTTCTTCAAGTTCTTCATCGTTAGTGGTACGTTCAAACTCTTCATATGCGCGAAGCAGATTGAGTGCCTTTTCGATGAGAGACATCTGCATTTCGTTGATTTCGATGTTGAAGGACATTTGGTGCTCCTGGTTTATATCACTTTTATATCGGAATCGATTAGAACCTTCAACAGAAAAAAGACTCTAACGTGTTGATTTTCACCGCAGACCAGCCGACAGCGTCTAGAATCACCTGGAGCGGTTTCACGAAGGTCTTTTCGAACTGAGCCTCATAGTCTATATATTCATCAAGGCCCAGCTCCTTAGGGAGATATTCAGGGAAAGATATGACATTTTCCCTCATGGGGTTTGGCATCTTCATATACAGGAACTTTATCTTCTCTCCAGACCTGATGGGATCATACTTAGTATCCAGCTTTCGTTCCTTGATTGCCCAGTTATATACTAACGCACCCCTGACATGGATAGGGGTCCCTTTAGGAAACTCTCCTCCCCTGTAATTAGGATCAACCTCAGACACCCCACGAGGGAAAGCAACCTTAGCTGATTCTAGAGCGTAGAACTCCTCTCTGAATCCTTCAATAAACTTTTGAATATCATCTTCAGACCCGTTGATGATAATCTTAAAGGCAGCCTTCAGCTTATCTCGGCACACCTCTGGGGTTGAGGATTTAACGGCCTCAATACCCATGATCTTGAGTTTAGCTTCAGCGTATTGAACACCCTCGTTGTTGAACACGTTCAAAATGTAACGTTTCTTGGCAGTCCATATACCTCTAGATGCAACTGCTTCTCTCTTCATAACCATACGGTTTTCAAAACCGTTTAGATAGTCGAATAGCTCTTTATAGGATCCCTGGAGGAAGGGTTCCAGCTTGTTGCGACAGACATCATCCAGGAATTTGATGATGGCATCAGTGTTTGCCGGATCTAATGAGGTATCACCGTATATTTTGTCTACCAGCTTATCCAGGCATATGTAGAGGGAGTCCGTGTCAACAGCAATAACAAAATCATGACCCTCGGTTTTCAACAGATCATTCAGATACTTATTTATTGCTTTCTCAGCCCACCGAATTGTCAGTTGCCCGGTAGTGGTAATGCCTGATGCAACTCTCATATCAAAATATCTGAAGTATGTGTTGGCCATTGCACCATAAAGAGAGTTAAGAAGAATCTTGATAACCATCTGCTCATTCTCAAGCTTGGATGAAAGAGCCTTGGTCTCGGGATCCTTAGTCTTTTCATATTGAGTCTTGGCTTCAATCATCTGCTTCTTAATCACAACCCGCTGTTCGTAGAGTTGTCTAATGATATGAGGGATAACCCCTCGCTGATCTTTACTGAAGTGAACACCATTTGCAGTCACCGAATGATCTGTTGATACCCCAGGTAGTTTTCTATCCAGAAGATCGTCGATGTTAAATTTAGTATCAACAATATCTGTGATAGTCTCAGGGCTCATATTGTACTGAATGATGATGGATGGGTATAGTGAGTTCAAGTCAAATGAACATACCCAGTTGTGCGATCCAACTTGAGGATCCTTCACGAACCCACCCGGATACTCAACTTTACCTGCTTCTTTCTTAGCATCAACCGCGATATTGCGACTATGCAATTCCCGATAGATGATGTTATCCCACACAGCCACTGTACCAAAGGAGTCTATATAGTTACCACCAGCCCTATAGGCGATAGTTGCGGCCAATGTGATGTAATCAAGAACAGCATCAAGCTTTGCCACAAGGAGAACGTCTTTGATGTTATAGTCAACGAATTTCTGTGGGTTGTCTTTATATAGAGATGCCAGGCTGCCATGCTCTGCATAAGACAGCTTACGCTCTTTCAATACCACGTGAGCAATGTGGTCAAGCCGATAGCTCTCTTGGGGTCCAAAGACATATCCGAATTTGCGGAATAGTTCCATATAGTCCAGATCTTGGACACCCTCTATGATGTAAGTCTGAATGCCGTCTTTACGCCCAGTCATATTGATGGTTCGCTCACGGACGATACCGAAGGGGGATAGCTTCTTCATAGTTGATTCGCCCAACACAAAGGTTATACGGTTAACCAGGTAGGGGATATCGAACATTTTAGAGTACCATCCAGTAACGGCATCAGGATAGTTATTCTGCCACCAGTTTACGAAAGACATCAACAGCTCTCGCTCTGTGCTGCATTTATGGTATACAATGTTACCCTTCAGTTCAGTGATCTCAGAGTCTGTCTCACTGTAATCAACCATACCCCATACATGATAGACACCGTTATGTGAGTTCATTGCAGTAATAGTGATGACCGGATGTTTTGCTTCTCGAGGCTCGGGGAATCCGGCATCAGACTCAACTTCGATATCGATATACCCTACACGGATATTCTTTCGTTCGAATGCGATATCCTGCCCAAAGGTATCAAGCACATATTGTGCTGCGAAGTTGGTGTTCCCGTAGAAGTTGAAGTTGGTGATATCCTCCATCTGCTTGACCCAGTTACGAGCTTCTTGGATATCATGGAAAGTTCGAGGAGTGACATAATCACCCTTGATCGTCTTCCATTCAGTCTCTTGTTGAACTCTAGTATAAAGTGTTGGGCCGAAATCAACGAGATCAGTGAACCTTCGACCATTATCATACCCTATGATGCCTATCTTGTTCTTAATGACACTGACGTTTGTGTAGAATTTCATACATACCCTCCTGAGGCGTCGGGCCCATACCCAACGCCTGTTGCTGTAAATTTATCGATGTAGGATCACTGAGTAGTTGCTACAAGGCAACTGAAATTCTTGATCTTCTCGAATCTGAGATGTGACTCAAACTTATCACCGAACATGTCTCCTCGGTGACTGATGACAAATATATTGTCGTTTGCATTTGCATTATGCAGAGTCTCTATGAGGTTTTCTATACCAAACCCATCTAGAGCTCCATCCAAGGTTTCATCCATGATCAACAGATTTGTTGACATGGAGTTTCTCATTTTTGCAACAGCTCTCCATGTCAACATTATGGCTAGGTTGATCCTGAGCTTCTCACCTTCAGAGAATGAAGCATAGGAAAAAGTATCTCTGAACCGAGACTTGATCACCTCGTTGAAGTTTTCATCTAATTGGAAATCAACAAACAGATCAAAGGATGCCAGGTATTTGTTGATGAGCTTGTTCATAATCGGGATATATTGGCGGATGATGCGAGATTTTATCCCACCATCTTTCAACATGGTAGCCACAACGCTATAGGCCTCACGCTCTAGGTAGAGGTCCTGCTGGTCAACTTGAACTTGAGATATTTCGGCTTTGAGTTCATTAAGTCTAGATGTGTCTATCTTTTGTGCTTCTTTCTGTGCTGCTTCAAGCTCAGATTTACATGACGCAAGAGCCCCCTTTGAGATCTTGATCTGAGCTCTATGATCGCCAGCCTTCAGATGAAGCTTTTGAATTTGATCCTCGGTGGATGAAATCTCATTAAGTCGAGCCTCAATCCCCCCTATTCTGACCGCCAGTTTGTTTGAAGCCTGTGATATTTCACTCTTACTGGTTTGCTTCTCGCTAATCACGTTATGTTTGAAATCGTGTGCGATCCCCTGCCTGCATGTAGGGCAGTCGTCATGACTAGTGTAGAATTTCAATTCAGTATCAATTGTGCGGTTCTTTACCTCAAGCTCAGCTCTCAGATTTCTCAGGGTCTCATACTTCTGCTTAGTGGAACTCTTATCGCTGATAGTCAGTAGAAGTTCATCTATTTGACCTTCAATCTTCTCAACCTCAGAGGATTCCTTCTCAACTATGCTAAGATGATCTCGGATTCGATCCTTAATACGGTCAACTTCACCCTCCCGGATACGCAGGATAGATTTATTGCTTTCTTCGACTGACTCAATCTTTGCTGATATCAGATCAATTTGATACTTATTATTGTCTATCTTCTCCTTGCTCTCGGATACCTTGTCTTTGAGAAGTAAATTCATGACGCTGAAGATTTGGATATCCAATAGATCCTCAATGATATCACGACGATCCTTGGCTTGGAGTTCCATGAACGGAACATAGGTTGCACTACCCAGAACTACAATCTGGGTGAAGGACTTATAGTTCATCTTGAGAATATTACGTTCTAGCTCTTCTTGCTGATCGTTTGTTTTATCTATGAGCTTACCATCTCGGAATATCTCAAAGACGTTGGGCTTCATCCCTCTACGTATCAAGTAAGAATTAGTGGCTATACCAAATTCAATCTCAACCAACAAATCCTTCTGATTGATTGAGTTCATCAGCTGAGGTTTATTGATCTTCCTGAAGGGCTTGCCATAGAGCCCAAAAACCAAGGCATCTAATATAGTGCTCTTGCCAGCGCCGTTGGAACCACTTATCAGTGTAGTCCTACCCTTGTTAAGTACGATCTCAGTAAATGCATTACCGGTGGAAAGAAAATTCTTCCACCTTATCTTTCGAAAAGCTATATTCATTGTATATTAAGAGCCTCATTATAGAGTAGTTGAACTATACTCTTCACTCGATTGCGATCAACATTTGTTTCTATCGTATCCACATACTCATATAGTATGTCTTGGGTGTTTTTGGTCTCGTCCAATATATCGGAGACACCAGCAGACTCTAGATTTAGAGAATCCTCAACAGATTTGACATCAGCAGCCCCACAATCTGAAAGCTTGGTCATAAACATATCAAATAGATATGGGTTCGTGCGGTTCTGAACTATGACCTTTACATAAGCACCTTTGAGTGGCGTCACATCCAGGTCATCGAGATCATCAAGAGTCATATCAACGTCATCATAAGTCAACTTGTAAAACATGTGGTTAGGATTCTCGATGAATTCCAACTCTCTAGTTTCTGTGTCGAAAATGTGGAAACCTCTTTTGCCACCGTGGTCTGTCCACGTCATCTCATATTGAGCTCCAAGATACTTGATATTGCCAAGTTGGGACGGGTGATGGAAGTGGCCTGAGTATACTGCCTCATACCTCGAGAACAGGTCTTTCTGCAAACCATGTTCGCACAGGATGCCCTTCATCACTTCGAAGCCTTGAATTTCAAAGTGACCCATCAGCACATTAGCAGATGAGGTTTTTATGGTGTCGATGCATATCTGCTGGTTGTCTTTGGATATCCAAGGCACAAGGAGTATTGATGTTGAACCTAGCACAATTTCCTGGGGATTTTTGGGGTATATGTGATATTTGTCATACCCCTCAAGCAACAGCGTCAAGCTGTTAATTTCATTGGTATTTGTAAAGTATGCCGAGTGGTTGCCTACAATACCGTGATATACCAAACCCCTATCCTTCATCGGTTCAAAGAAAAATTTACGAGATCTGTCAAGAGTTAGGAAGTTAACATACTTCCTCCTATCAAAAGTATCCCCCAGATCAATCACGGTTTTTATATTACGTTCATCTATAACGGGAAAGAATACTTCTTTGAAGAATTTTTCCTGATGATCTAAAAAAACGGGACTATCACCCCTCACACCAAAAGTGACTATCGTTTATAATAGCTATTTTAGTCATTCAACGATTCTCCTTTCTCTTTTTTATATTTTAATCTACCACGGACATATCCATCATCCAGGTAGGATTCTACTAATTCAGTATTGACATAGAAGTTTTCCGTCTTTATTGACCCACTTTTTATTTGAGGTGCTCATCTTCTATTTTTTTACCATACATTGGATTTTTAGCACAGGATATTCTAGGTGACATCAACACTTTCTGCTCGTTGGCCCATTCTTCATTTCCAAGCCACTTGTCTTTAATAACCTGAGCTCCAATAGTCGCAGCCACCCGATCGTGTTGCACTACAGCATCGTAGTTTTCTGTTATATATTCCGGGGTCTGAGCCGATGTCTGCTACAATTACTCTCCCGTAACCGCCTTCTTACCCTTAACCATTTTAGACTCATAATCTTCGATGAATGCGTTGATATAATCGACACTGGATGTTGTGCTCAGAGGGCCGTCACCGTCAAAGGTCTGGCCAAGTGACAGCAACTCATGTGACGACTTATACCTGATGTACATCTGCTTCTTTTCCTTGGCTATGCGACGCAGGAAGGCATACCAGATGATCTGTGTGAAGTAACCGAAGGGGTTACTTGTTCGTTCCGGGTTGAAGTTGTGCATGTATAGTAGGCAGTTTTCTATGCCATCCATAACCATGTCTTCCCTAAACGTGTAACCGGAGAAGTTGGGTCTCATTGATATACCCTTAGATATATGCCATATGCACTCCCCTATATATCGGGGGACATCAGGTTTTTCTTCCCCCGAGTTATCGGCATCCTCACATAACTGCTTATAGGCCTTCATGGCCTCGAACAGGTCTGCGTTGTTGACGTATTGTTTTGTTTTCGCTCTTGGCTTCCTCAACAGGGGTACCTCCTTGATATATATAGACTATTTTACTATGGGGCCAGGTGAAAATCAACGTAAAATGCCCGTTGACATTTCGGATTCTCTCTATATAATAAGAGATACGCTCTTCAGAAATACCCTAGGATACTTAGATATCGATGTTGAAGATTTTATAGTCGAAATCCTCAGCAGCGTATATTTCTATGCGTTTTTTGAAGGGACCTAAGGTGTAGTTCTCTCTAGAGCCCGATGAAAGATCGTCTGCTATGTCGTAGAGGCATGCATTATCTGATCCATTACCCTTTCTAAGGGTTCTTCCTATGGACTGCAGAACTTTGACCTCAGATTTGTATCCAGAGGCAAATATTGCATTATCTATACGCTTGATGGAGACGCCTGTTGAGAATGTTCCATATGATGCTAGTATATCATGACGCTTCTCTGGGTCGTTTTCTATGACATGGCGAATGCGTTCTCTTTCCTCACCAGAAGTATCTCCATGAATGAAGTGAAGGATTCTTCCTTCTTTGCGTAGCAAGGGTTCTAGGATCTTACCATGCTTCTCCACCCAGTCAAACAATATCAAGTTGTTTTGATTACTCAAGGACCATACTAAGTTTCTAAGGAAAAGATTCCTTTTAGTATGGTTTCCTAAGAATTCTTTCTCCATAGCGAAGAGGTTGGTCTTCTTATTAGTGTTTTTATTCTTTTTCTTGATTTCTTTGATTGCGTTGTTGAAAACCTTCTTGGTATCTACCGAGTGATTCAGTATAATAGCCTTAACCTTGAAATCAGCGACAGTTCCCTCGTCCATGAGCTCTTTGGTGGATACAAACCTTTTGATGGGCCCGAAGAGACCCTCCAGGACCAACCTGTGTATCTTAGACTCCGACGATATTGTACCAGTGAACCCATGTCTATAGGGGGCCTCTGTCAGCTTCTCCATTATCGTGGTCAAGGATTTTGCCTGGAAGAGGTGGGCTTCATCCCCTAATACAACTCGGAATTGATCAAACCATTCCTTGGGTTGTTTCATCAGAGACTGCCATGTTGATATCACTATAGGGTGCTGGGTATTTTTATCAACGCCTCCTTGTATTTTATATATACGAGATTCATTACATCCATAATCAACAAAGTCAGATGCCATTTGATGGACAAGAGATATAGTGGGAACTATTATCAAGGCCCTGTGACCGAATGTTCTGAAATAATGTTGCTGTATGAGGTATATGATGAAAGATTTGCCAGAGGAGGTTGGAGACAGTGACAGAGATCTATTATTTCTCAGAGCGTTCAGGATGTAGTCGATCTGGTAATCTCTTGGAGTCATAGGGGTTTTAAGCGCTTCAGCCAACCTCAAAACATAATCATCATCTATATCATTAGATGGTTGGAGCTCTCGCGGGATATCAATATCATACCCTCTATCTCCGCAGAATTTGGATAAGTAGTCCAATAACCCGGAGTATAGGAACGGTTTCATGGGATTGTAGAGTCTCACATACCCATCCCAAATCTTATTCTTGTATGATGGAACAAATTGATACCCTGGTGGTCTGAACGAGAAGTACTCCATCAGCTCATGTCTAAGGCCAGGATCCGATGTTACTCTGATATGAACATCGTCTATTTTCTCTACTTTGATCACATCGTTCATAACAATCTCAACTGCCTCCAGCTCTAAATTTCTCCCAACTAATGATATTGTTGAGGATAAAGTTCCTATTATTTATCTGCTTCACAATATCCTCAAGATAATTGGCAATTGAAAGGTGATAATCGATCTTCAGGCTGAGTGAGACCACATCTTTGTCGCTTTCGATATATCTAGGTAAGTCTTGACGCAGTATTTTAAGGGGGTTTGGCTTCCATCCGCGTTGCTGTAACTCTGCTTGATCCATTGATCCGTTGTAGTATTCGACTTTAGCTTTTTCTAGTTCGACAAGATCCGCTTTCAGCTTCTTTACGCGCAGGGCGGACTTAACGTAAAGCATATAGTACTTGTTATGCATTTCTGGTATACGTCGTGCTTCCCTCGATATATCGGTCTCGTCAATCTTACAGTCCGCAGCCCATAATTTATTAAGTTCTTCAAGATCCATACTGGACTCCCACTCATGATTAGTAATTGACATATTATAACCCATAACTCATAAAAGTTCAATCAATATAGGGGGATACGTCAAAATAATCATATGAGAATATCACAGTAGCCTCTGGATAAACCAAGTCTGGCTGAGTTGTGTCGAGGTTGATCGGGGACAGGCTTATAGGTGCGCAATTCGTGAACGTGGCCTTGATAACTGGATTTTTGTGGCTATTCAGTGCTACAATGGTTATGTCAGACTCTATCCCGTATTCTGACTTGTTTAGATTATTGTATTGCGAATATCTTTCAGGGAATGTGGTGCCCTTGATCCAGCTGAGGATCTCGATGTAGTTGCTCAATGTCTCATCAACAATGAATGTCAGCTCCAATGGGTCATATTGCAGTTTGTCAGGAGTGATGTTCAATTTATTGAATGGTGTAGGCATGATGGCGGGGTTCCCAGATACACCGGGAATCGCAGTCTTCTGCACGAAGAATTCCACATTGGGCAACCTCTTGATGTTGACTTGGAACTCAAGAGGTGAAAAATAATTTGTTATCATGTCAATTCTTCCGTTGATAGTGGCATGTGGGTACTGTATATGATATTTATCAAACGACATGAGGAGACCTCAAAATGACTATTGTTCGCATGGCTACAGTTGAAAAGTCGTGGGGCGAGTGTGTACGCAATGGACGTAAGGTCGAAGATTACAGCTGGGAAGTAACCTTCTACGAAGGTGAATACTTCGAAATGAATGACTGGATCGACCGTCACTACTACAAGACAGAAGAGATTGCTGTTGAACGTATGAAGATGTTCGACGAAGGTCGTTATGAAATTGGTCAATATGGGGAAGTTACATTCCCCTCCGTAGAGGAGTGAAAGATATGGATATCACCACCAACATCGACTACAATATCATCCGTGACACTGGGTCCGTGACCATCACGGTTTCTGGCGCAAACATGGACCAGATCAAGAATATCATCGATAGCATTCGACACAACACCGTTAATGAGGTTGACGTCATGCGTCAGGCTGTTTTGAAACAGGTTCGTATGAACTCTGGCTACATCCACAGCGGTTCGATGAAGATTCCCTTGATCAAAGCCTACCGGATGATCACCGGTCAAGGGCTTCGGGAGGCCAAAGAGTGGGTCGAAGCCAATTTCTCTGAGGAGGAAATGAAATGAGGAACACGCTCGCTGTTCTGATTGTTGCTGTGTTGTTGAGCGCGTGCACTGGTCCTGTGGACCGAGAGTTGGCAGACCACCTCGAAGCAGAGCAGGATTTCCACGCAAATCAGCAATACCTCGAGGATGTCTACAACCGCGAGGCATTTCGCCCCGAGGTATACGCTAACGAAGAGTTTTTGTCCGATTGTGAAGAGTATCAAATGATGGAGTGCTACAAATGAAAGTAACTGCATATCTCACACAAGCAGATCTACACCAAGCAGTCACCAACTATTTGAAACTGAAGGGGTTTAATGCCACCACAGTCAACTTCCACGTCACAAGGGAAGACCGGCAACTTGATGTGGATCGTATCGAAGCCTCTGCTTTGTGTGATACAAAACCCCAAACCACAAACCGAGGTGGTAGCTCGGACGGATACGAGTTGGAAGGGACTCGAAATCCTGACCTTCACTTCGGTTAATATCATGGGAGTGTTCAAACGACATCGATGCGTCACAGATACTGGAGCGGTTGTTTCTACTGGTCCGAACCCAGCTAACTTTAAGGTGAAGAAATGTCACCGAGTTGGTGATGTTTGGGTTTCGAAGATCAACTACCCTGATGCAAAGAATTTTGAAGGGGATAAGATTCTGCTTACAGCATGGAATCCGCTGGACAAGACGGTCATCGATCCTCATTTCGCGACGGGATCAGGAATCCTTGCTCGCTTTGAACCGAGTAAGTTTGGGTGGAATCTCGCTATCAAAACAGCTAAAATGATTGTTGACAAATGATCATCCGTCATATAGATTGAAGATGCAATTTAAGAGGTGAACCAATGAAAGTATTTCTTGTAGGCGGTGCAGTCCGCGACATGCTGATGGGTCTGGAACCCAAAGACAAAGACTATGTTGTCGTCGGTTCGTCGGCGGAAGAAATGCTGGCAGCTGGATTTGAAAAGGTTGGAGCTGACTTTCCAGTATTCCTGAAAGATCATGAAGAATACGCTCTGGCTCGTCGGGAGAAAAAGACTGGCACTGGTTACCTGGGCTTCACTTCTGAATTTGGCGCCGACGTCACTCTGGAAGAAGATCTGGGACGGCGCGACCTTACGATGAATTCCATTGCTATCAAGCAAGTCGATGACGAGAATTCACCCGAACTGCGGATGATCGATCCATATAATGGCATGAGCGATATTCGCAATAAGGTTCTGCGTCACACTTCAAATGCCTTTGAAGAGGATCCTGTTCGTGTTCTACGACTTGCTCGGTTTCGTGCTCGTCTGGGTGCTGAATGGTCTGTTGCTCCGGAGACTGTCTCTCTTGTTGCACGGATGGCAAAGAAAGGTGTTCTCAATGAACT
>ERZ1034365.209-NODE-209-length-33349-cov-3.350836_pt1 | contig 33349 bp, 31 predicted proteins | sample MGYA00520615_ERZ1034365 | MGnify/ENA primary metagenome ERZ1034365 (study PRJEB33736, sample SAMEA104284505) | Azolla filiculoides | biome: Urban; feature: Water surface; material: Ditch water | place: Netherlands | collected 2015-10-28 | depth 0-0.1 m ...
TATGGGAATTGGTCCTGTAAAAGCAATTCCGAAAGCCTTAAAACAAGCAGGATTGCAATTAAAAGATATTGATTTAGTCGAATTGAATGAAGCATTTGCCTCTCAATCTTTGGCTGTGATTCGGGAATTAGGACTGAATCCAGATATCGTAAATGTCAATGGTGGAGCCATTGCATTAGGTCATCCGCTGGGTTGTACAGGTGCCAAATTATCGGTTCAACTATTCGACGAAATGAAACGCAGAGGAAGCAAATACGGAATTGTAAGTATGTGTGTGGGAACCGGACAAGGAAGTGCGGGGATTTATGAGGTGCTTTAAATTTTGGGAAGTGAGAAGTGAGAGGTGAAGAGTGAGATGTGAGAAGTGAGATGTGAAGAGTGAAAAAGTGAGATGTTCCATTTCTATACTATCAAATATTGCAGAAGGTTGAAATAGAGAGGATAAACATTTCAGTATTATTTGAATATCTGTTTAAGCACTCATTCGAATTTCAAACTCAATTGTTGATTGCTTGTCAGAATGATTACTTATCCAAAGAAAAAACAAAGGAAATAGAAAATAAAATAATTGAATTTCAAAAGATGACAACAGGATTCATAAGTAAGTTAGACGATAATCTTTCTTCTTGATTCTTTTCATCTTTTATCTAAAAAAACAAAGTCATGAGCGACAAAACAAGAGGTGGTCAATTCATCGTAAAAGAAACAAAATGTGAAGACGTTTTCACACCAGAAGATTTCAATGAAGAGCAGTTAATGATGCGTGACTCTGTCAAAGAGTTTGTAGACAAAGAAATTTGGCCTAACAAAGATCGATTTGAAAAGAAAGATTACGCATTTACAGAAGAAAGTATGCGTAAAGCTGGAGAGTTGGGACTTTTAGGCGTTGCTGTTCCTGAAGCTTATGGCGGACTTGGTATGGGATTCGTTTCGACCATGTTGGTTTGTGATTATATTTCGGGAGCCACGGGATCTTTTTCGACCGCTTTTGGTGCGCATACCGGAATTGGGACCATGCCGATTACTTTGTATGGAACAGAGGAACAAAAACAAAAATATGTTCCAAAATTAGCTTCAGGCGAATGGTTTGGCGCGTATTGCCTGACCGAACCAGGTGCAGGATCTGATGCGAATTCCGGAAAAACAAAAGCTGTTTTATCAGAAGACGGAACACATTACAAAATTACAGGTCAAAAAATGTGGATTTCGAATGCAGGATTTTGTTCGTTGTTTATCGTTTTTGCCCGTATTGGTGATGATAAAAACATTACCGGTTTCATATTAGAAAACACTGCAGATAACGGAATTTCGATGGGTGAAGAAGAGCACAAATTAGGAATTCGAGCTTCCTCAACGCGTCAGGTTTTCTTTAACGACACTAAAGTTCCGGTTGAAAACATGCTTTCCGAAAGAGGAAATGGTTTTAAAATTGCTATGAACGCTTTGAATGTCGGACGTATCAAATTGGCTGCAGCCTGCTTAGATGCGCAACGAAGAGTTACCACCGGAGGTGTCAAATACGCCAATGAAAGAATTCAATTTAACACCGCCATTTCACAGTTTGGAGCAATCCGTTATAAATTAGCCGAGATGGCCACCAGCTGTTATGCCGGAGAAAGTGCTTCTTACAGAGCCGCAAAAGATATTGAAGACCGAATTATAGCCCGTGAAGCTGAAGGAGCTTCGCATCAGGAAGCCGAATTAAAAGGGGTTGAAGAATATGCAATAGAATGTTCCATTCTAAAAGTAGCCGTTTCTGAAGATGTACAAAATTGTGCTGATGAAGGAATCCAAATTTTTGGAGGAATGGGATTCTCCGAAGATACTCCGATGGAAAGTGCTTGGAGAGATGCCCGAATTGCCCGAATTTATGAAGGTACAAATGAAATTAACAGAATGCTTTCTGTTGGAATGTTAATCAAAAAAGCCATGAAAGGGCATGTTGATTTATTGGGACCAGCGTCAAAAGTACAAGAAGAATTAATGGGAATTCCATCATTTGACACTCCTGATTATTCTGAATTATTTGCCGAAGAAAAAGAAATGATCAGCAAATTGAAAAAAGCATTTCTTATGGTTGCCGGTGGTGCCGTTCAAAAATACGGTCCTGATTTAGACGCTCATCAACAATTATTGATGGCCGCTTCTGATATTTTGATTGAAATTTATATGGCTGAATCAACTATTTTGAGAACCGAAAAATTAGCTAAAAAAGAAGGCGAAGCAAAAGTTCAAGAGCAAATTGCCATGGCCAAATTATACTTATACAAAGCGGTTGATATTGTCACTCAAAAAGGAAAAGAAAGTGTTATTTCTTTTGCTGATGGCGATGAACAACGTATGATGTTGATGGGTTTACGTCGTTTTACAAAATATACTAATATGCCAAATATTGTAGGTTTAAGAGAAATAATCACCACTAAATTAGTAGCCGAAAATCAATACTGTTTCTAAACAGTACCATCGTTTTTGATGCTCTCTATTCATTTAAAAAGCCGTTTTGTTTAAGAACAAAACGGCTTTTTTTATTTACTCTAACTTTGTATTGATTGGGTTTCCTTCGAATTTATTAAAAGCAATAATTGAATCTGATTTATCTCAGATAAAAATCATTACAGCACGAATACTAATTAAATAATATCTCTTACTTATTCTTTATGGATTAATCGTTAACAGAAAAACAAAATAGATTTAAGACAACTTTAAATTAAACCTATTTTTTTTATGTGTAATTTTATAACATAATTAATAAAAATCAAATCATGAAGAAAATAATCCTTGCAGCTTCCCTTTTTATAGCCATTGCCATTGGGTGTAAAACCAATACTGGTGATTCAAAAAAATTGAATATCGTTTTTGAACCCAAAAGCAACAGTACCGTTTCAGGAACAGCCACTTTTGTAGAAAAAAATGGAAAAGTTACTTTTGTTGCCACACTAGCCGGACTAAAACCCGGAATTCATGCCATTCATATTCATGAAAAATCAGATTGTACCGCTGCCGATGGAAGTTCTGCAGGAGGACATTGGAATCCTACTTTTAAAAACCACGGAAAATGGGGTGTTGGTGAGTATCACAAAGGAGATATCGGAAACTTTGTTGCCGATGAAAAAGGAAACGGAACCATCACTTTAACAACCGATGAATGGTGTATTGGATGTGGAGATGCATCGAAAGATATTTTAGGAAAAGGATTAATTGTGCATCAAGGTGCAGATGATTTTGTTTCTCAACCCGCAGGAAATGCCGGAGCAAGAGTAGCTTGTTCTGCTATAATTAAATAAGATTTCTTTTTTTGAAAAAAACCGTCTTGTTTGAAAAGCAAGACGGTTTTTTTAATTTTAATTTAATATCAAAACCATAAAAAAACATAGCTTTGCAGCTTCAAATTATAGTTAATGATTAACCCATCTACATCCGGCTGGATAGATAAATTTTTTTATAAACAAAAATTTTCAGAACAAACCGTAGCTGAAACCGCTGCATCTTTCTACAATAAAGTAAGAGATACCGGTTTTATTTACGGGCATATCATTTCGTTTGAAACTCAAAATGCAATTCCTACTAAAGGTTGGTTTAAAGAAGAAATTTCAAAAGTAGCCTTGTTAAATACCTTATTTGGTGTTTTTGTGGTGACTAAAAAAGAATTTGATTCTGAAAAATTTATTTCCGAGGCTGTTGCTTTTTACAATCAAATGAATCCACAGGGTTTTAATTTGTTTAAAAAAATACTTCCCAAAAACAATTCCTCGCTTACTTTAGAAAAGATTATTGATGAACGCGTACAAACAAACGACAGCATCATCAGCAAAAACTTTTCGCATCTGGTAACGAATGCGTTATTGTTTATGGATGTTCTTGCTTTTCGCCAATATTTAATTCACGGAGCAATTCCGGAAAAATACCTGAAAAAATTTGAAGAAACGATAGTTAATATTGTGACCTTGGCTTTACGAATCAAGTCTAATAAAACCCAATATGACGATTTGTTAATTAAACTTTTTGAAGCTTCTATTCGATACAGTAAATTCTCGAAAGATTCAATCCAGAATTTCGACAGTCTTCAATTGGACTATTTCACTAACGAATTGGAAAAAAAATATTTGATAGACATTGCCGGAATGGCATTGTGGAGTGATGGTGTAATTGAGAATAACGAGGCTTATTTTTTGCATCAATTAGCCGAAAAGCTTCAAATTTCAGATGATTTTGTAACGTTAAGTATTGAGCATACCAATGCTTTTATTACAAAACATAAAAAGGAGATTCCTTATTTTAATTATTCTAATCCGGTAAAACATTTTTACGATCAAACGACTCAAAGTGTCGTGACTCTTATTTCCCGAAATAAAAACCGATTAGTTAAAGAAATCATTCAAAGCAAAGAGTTGATGCTCTTACTTGCTTATTCCACCCGAAGGGATTTAGACGAAAAGGAAAAGAAAAAGGTAAAAAAACAATTGTTGGACATTTGTAAAACAGTTCCTTCGCTGACCATTTTTTTACTTCCCGGGGGTAGTTTATTATTGCCTATTTTGATTAAGTTTATCCCCACTTTACTACCATCGGCTTTTAATGAAAATCTTGATAATGACGATTAAGCTCGGCTATTAAAATAAAAAAAACTGCTCTAAGGCAGTTTTTTTTATTGGTAATTATGTTATTTCGATTAGAATTTCAACTGATACACTTCATCTAAATCTTTATTAGAACTAATATTTACTTCTAAATCGGTAACAAATCCGGAGTTTAATCCATATGCCCAACCGTGTAAAGTTAATTCTTGTCCGTTTTTCCAAGCAGACTGAACAATAGATGTTTTGGCTAAATCAAAAACCTGTTCTTTCACATTGATTTCTACAAAAGCATTAAAACGATCCGTTTCATTCTCTATAGAATCTAAATAGGTTTGGTGCAAACGATACACATCTTTTATGTGACGAATCCAGTTGTCAATAATTCCTATTGAATCATTTCCCATCGCCGCTTTAATCCCTCCACAGCCATAATGACCACAAACCAGTACGTGCTTCACTTTCAAAACATTCACTGCATAATCCAGAACGCTCAACATATTCATGTCAGAGTGTACCACCATATTGGCAATGTTTCTGTGAACAAAAACTTCACCTGGTTTTGCCCCTACAATTTCATTTGCAGGAACCCTACTGTCCGAGCAACCTATCCACAACAAAGGTGGTGTTTGTCCTTTGGCTAAATCCTGAAAATAATTGGGATCACTCGCTAACGATGTTTCAACCCATTTCTTATTATTGTCTAATATTTTTTTATAAAAATCGTCCATAACTATCTGTTTTATTTGACTCGTAAAATTAACTACTCGGTGATGTAAAGAAACTGATTAAAATCTTCTAAAAATAATCGTTGTCCCTTTATTCCGGAAAAATCTCTTGTTTTATCTCTTTTTTGACCATTACTCTTTTTGCAAAATCATAATGATGCTCAATTGTAACGTGGTTTTGTCCCTCGGTACTATTCTCTAATTGGTATTCTTTTTTAAATCCTTTCAGTTTCACCTTGATATTTTCATCTTTGGCTCTGGTTGCTTTAAATTCACGGATTAAATCTAAAATATCGTGTGCTATATACACCGTATCATGTGCATTGATAATCACTCTGGAATTCTCCGGAATCTCATTTAATGTCAATTTAATAGCCGATTTATTCAAGAAAGAAACTTCTTGAGCTAAGTCAATATGAATTACATCTCCATCCACATATTCTTCTTTTCTAAAACTATACGCTCTTTTAAGATTTCCTCTTAGTATAAAAATAATACTAATTATGATTCCCAAAGCTACTCCTTTTAGTAAATCCATGAATACAACCGCTAATAAAGTGGCAATAAAAGGAATAAACTGGTACTTTCCGTTATCCCAAAAATGCTTGAATGTCGCTGGTTTAGCCAATTTGTATCCTACTAAAATCAGAATAGCGGCTAAGGTTGCCAATGGAATTTTATTTAAAATAAACGGAATCGTCAATACACTCACTAATAGTAATACACCGTGAATGATGGCTGACATCTTAGATTTAGCCCCCGCATTATTATTTGCCGAAGAGCGAACTACAACAGAAGTCATAGGCAATCCTCCCAAAAGTGAACTTACAATGTTTCCTATTCCTTGCGCTTTCAGCTCCACATTAGTATCCGTATAACGCTTGTGAACATCCATTCTGTCTGATGCTTCGATACACAATAATGTCTCAATAGAAGCTACAATAGCAATTGTTAACGCTACTATCCAAACTTGTGGATTCGTTATTCCCGAAAAATTTGGGGTTACAATAATTTGCTTGAATTCCTCTAAAGTTGTCGGAACGGGTAAAGAAACCAAATGTTCTTTCATTATCGCCAATGAACTTCCTGTTGCCACAAAAATTTCATTCAGAACCACTCCAATAACTACTGCTACCAAAGCCCCCGGAACTAATTTTAATTTTTTCAAAAAAGTTATTTTATCCCAGACAATCAGTATTGTTAAGGAAACGAAACTAATAATTATGGAACCTAATTGAATGTGATTTAAAACCCCAAATAATGTTGAAAAAGTGTTGTTTCCATCTGCTTGCGCAAAAGCCATATCGCCTTCAAAATCACTGTCATAACCAAATGCGTGTGGCAATTGTTTCAAAATGATAATGATTCCGATACCTGCCAACATTCCTTCAATAACATTGGTTGGAAAATAATTTGAGATGCTTCCCGCTTTTATGAATCCCAAAGCTAATTGAATTAATCCCGCAATAAAAACAGCTGTCAGAAAGACATCAAAAGCCCCTAAGTCCGTAATTGCCGTTAAAATAATTGCCGTTAAACCCGCTGCAGGACCCGAAACACTTATATGTGATTTACTCAAATATCCTACCACTATTCCGCCTATAACCCCTGAAATAATACCCGAAAACAACGGAGCACCCGAAGCCATTGCAATACCTAAACACAAGGGAAGCGCCACCAGAAAAACCACTAAACCAGATGCGAAATCAGATTTAAGGTTAGCAAAAAGATTGATTTTTTTTGTCATAATACCTTACTAAAAATTGAATACAAAAATTTTTCTACATTGAAAAATGTAAAAAAGTTAATTTCAAATTATTGAAATTACTGCTGTATTAAACTTGGTCGGGCGGAGGTATAAATATAGAGGCTGCTACATTATCATGTTTTGATAAATTATCTGATAAAATAACATTAGAAGACGATTCAAAGAAAGTAATAGTCTCCATTTCAGCATCAAAGCACAAAAAGGCTTTGAATTGTTTGTGTACATTTTCTTCTTCGGAAACACTATAAAAAATAGAAGTATCGGCGCTTTTTTCTATCACACAAACTATTGTTGGTGCTAATAGAAAAATCATGAATATGAATAAAAATATTTGAGCCGTTTTCTTCATTGCGACAAAAATAGAATTTAGTTTGTGAAAAAAAGTTGCTTTGCAGTAAATTTAAAAAAAAATTAACATCCGTAAAAAAGCCAGAACAACTGTAGTTATCATGGCTTTTTTCTAAATTAAGAGCTATTATAATTATTCTTCTAACCAAGCTTGCATCATCCAAATGGTTTTTTCTTGTTCAGCAATAAAATCACTCATCATTGAGTTCGTTCCTTCATCATTAATTTCGGAAGATTTAGTCAGTATTGCTCTTTCGATTTTCAATAAACTGGATAAAGAATCCACAATTAAATGAATGGCTTTTTCATCATTTGAAATATTTTTTCCAACAGTCAATTGATTGAATTTAATATAATCTTCAAATGTATGCAAAGGTCTTCCACCCAATGTCAGAACACGCTCAGCAATCAAGTCAATTTTTAGCTGGGAATCGTTGTACAACTCTTCAAATTTAACATGTAAATCAAAGAAACGTTTCCCACGAATATTCCAATGAATCCCTCTTAAATTTTGATAATAAACCTGAAAATTAGAGAGTAAAACATTTAACTCCACTATAATTAATTCTGATTCTTTTACGGGTAATCCTAAAATATTAGTTTTCATATTTTCTATTTTTAACAAATTTAAGCAAGAAATAAGCAGTTTGTACTATAAATTAAATTGATTGTTTTTATATTTGCATCAACATTTACTATAAATATGACTATCACCCAATTAAAATACGTTTTGGCTGTCGCGGAACATAAAAACTTTACGCTTGCAGCCGAAAAATGCTTTGTGACACAACCTACATTAAGCATGCAAATTCAAAAAATTGAAGAAGAATTGAGTATTCAGATTTTTGACAGAACCAAAAAACCAATCCAACTTACGGACATTGGTCAAAAAATAGTAACACAAGCCAAAAACATCGTTAATGAAGCTGATAGAATTCAAGACATTGTAGAACAGCAAAAAGGATTTATAGGTGGTGAATTCCGACTGGGAATCATCCCAACCATTATGCCCACGTTACTGCCCATGTTTTTAAATAATTTCATCAAAAAATATCCTAAAGTAAAACTCATCATTGAAGAGTTGAACACCGAAGAGATTATAACTAAACTCAACAACGGTCATCTTGATGCAGCTATAGCCGCAACTCCTTTGATGGAAGATAAAATAAAAGAAATTGTATTGTACTTTGAACCTTTTGTCGCTTACATTCCGGAGAGTCATCATAATTTTCAGAAAGAAGAAATTGAAGTTTCTGATTTGAACCTTGACGATATTCTTTTGTTACAAGACGGCCATTGTTTCCGTGATGGTATTTTGAATTTATGTAAAAACACCAGCCGTAATGAATTCAATCATTTTCAAATAGAAAGCGGCAGTTTTGAAACTTTAATAAAATTAGCCGATGAAGGTTTAGGAACAACGCTCCTTCCCTACTTGCATACGCTGGATTTAAAAGAATCCGATAAAGTAAAACTGCGTCATTTTAAGGAACCAAAACCAGCGAGAGAAGTCAGTTTGATTTTCCCCAAAAGCGAATTAAAAATACAAATCATTGACGCCTTAAGAAGCACTATTGCCGGCGTTATAAAAGGAGCCATTGTTTTTCAGAATGTGCAAATTATAAGTCCAATTCAAAAGAAATAAAAAAAGGAACCTCAATTGAGGTTCCTTTTTTATTATTGGTGATTTACAATAAGCAAACATTGTTTTAGTTCTGGTTTCTCGATAGTGAATTTTAATAACCATTCCCGTAATTGCTCCATTTCATATGGCAACAAGGTTCTGATGGCTTTTTCTAATTCTTTGCAAAAAAGTATCGGATCAAAACTTACTCTTTCTAGAATAGATTTTGTGTAATCAAACATTATTTTAGACATAATAAATTAAGATTTTAAAGGTTATTTGCTTTTTTTAACGTGTCGTAAAAATACCTTTTTTATACATAGCGGCTAAATCATTTAACGAAGTTTTTGGTTTTTTATTTCATTCGAAACTCTTTTTTTCAAATTTAAAACGCTCCTAAACTATCCTTTACTCGCCCTGAACATTTCTCTTTTGCCAGGAGGTCCTGCAAGTTTTTCAACTGTAAAACCTACCTCTATCATGCTTCGTTTTACTACTCCACGAGCGGCATATGTTACTAATTTTCCTTTTGGTTTAAGGGCATCATACATTTTTTGAAAAATAGCGGTACTCCATAATTCGGGTTGTACCCGATACCCAAAAGCATCAAAATAAATCAAATCAAATTTTTCTACATCCTCAATTTGGTCAAAAAACTGTTTTCTTTTTGTCAACTCAAAATCAGGGTTCAACAGCATTTTTTCATCCCAATTGCTTTCGTGCATTTTTTCGAAAATTTGAATTTCATTTCCGGCATTCAATTCCGCAACATAATTCATGGCGAGCACTTCTGCAGCAGAAACCGGATATGCTTCAACCCCGACATAATCTATCGTTTGATTTAATTTTTTAGCTTCCAAAAAAGTGATAAACGCATTCAAACCTGTTCCAAATCCAATTTCCAGAATGGAAACCGATTGATTTTCGAACAAGGAAAGTCCATTTTTTATAAAAACATGTTGTGCTTCCTGAATTGCACCGTGTTTAGAATGGTAACATTCATCCCATTCCTTGAGATGAATAGTCGTTGAGCCGTCCAGCGTTTGAATTATTTCTCTTTCCAAAGTGATTTCTTGAAGTTATTTGTTCTTAAAGGTCCTGTTTTTATGGTCAAATTTAGTCAAAACAAAACCGTTTCGTTTCAAAAAATCTATATTTTTTATATAATTCACATAAATTGACACAAATCTTTTTCATTTTTTTGAGAATAAATAAATCACAGTTAAATGCTATAAATAATGTTGTTTTGACAAGGTTTTTGCTGATTTTTATTTAATTTTGTAATCATTAAAATAAATCCATTACAAACCAATGTTTTAAGCTGATGCTTATTACTAAAAATATTATAAAAAACAATTCTTTATCATGAGTGCAACTCAAACAAACAAAATTGAGATTATAAAAGCGGCTACTACAAAAATAAATGAAGTAGATTTTGAACACTTAAGTTTTGGTTCCGTTTTTACAGACCATTTATTCGAATGTGATTTTAAAGATGGGGAATGGCAAAAACCGGTCATTAAGCCGTATGCACCTTTTTTATTAGACCCGTCAACCAGAGTTTTTCATTACGGTCAAGCCATTTTTGAAGGAATGAAAGCCTACAAAGATGATAATAATGATATATGGCTTTTCAGACCTGATGAAAACTATAACCGTTTTAATAGTTCTGCCGTACGATTGGCTATGCCGGAAGTTCCAGAAGAAGTATTTATGAATGGTCTGAATCAATTATTGAAATTAGACGAAGCATGGATTAAAAAAGGAAAAGGAAACGCGATGTATATCAGACCTTTTATGATTGCAACCAGTACCGGTGTGATTGCCAATCCTTCGGAAGATTATAAATTCATGATTATTTTATCTCCTGTGACTTCATACTATTCCGGTGAAGTGAAAGTACTTATTGCGGAACATTTCAGTAGAGCTGCAAATGGAGGAATTGGAGCTGCAAAAGCGGCAGGGAATTATGCTGCGCAGTTTTACCCAACCAGTTTAGCGAATAAAGAAGGATTCCAACAAGTAATTTGGACTGATGATGCTACGCATACAAAACTAGAGGAAGCTGGTACCATGAATGTATTTTTCAGAATAAATGATACTTTGTTAACGGCACCTGTAAGTGAACGAATTCTTGACGGTGTTACCCGAAAAACGCTTATCGATTTAGCGAAAAGCGAAGGTATAGCTGTAGATGTTCGTCCGGTTTTAGTATCAGAACTTGTTGAAGCGTCTAAAAACGGAACTTTGAAAGAAATTTTCGGAGCAGGAACCGCTGCGGTTGTAAGTCCAATCTCTGGATATTCGTATCAAGATGTTTATTATGAATTACCAAAAATTGAAAATTCAGTAGCCATACAATTGAAAGATAAATTAACCAATATTCAAAACAAACTGGCAGAAGACACTTTTGGCTGGACCGTTAAAGTATAGGTTTCAGATTTCAGATTTAAAAAAAGCGATTTTCATATTGAAAATCGCTTTTTTTATTTTTTGCAGATCGAAATTTAAAACCTGTTATTTTCCTCCCAGTATTTTTGAGAAATCAGGTTTAAAATAATTTGGTCCTTTCATCACTTTCCCATCTTCCCGATAAATTGGATTTCCGTCTTCCCCGAGTTTACTCATATTACTGCGTTGAATTTCGTCGAAAACTTCTTCAATTTTATGTTGTAATCCGTGTTCAATGATTGTTCCGCACAGAATATACATCATGTCTCCCAAAGCATCGGCAATTTCTACTAAATCTTTATTCTGAACAGCTTCCAGATATTCTTCATTTTCTTCCTTCATTAAATTGTAACGAAGAATGTTTTTAGCTTCCCCCAAATCAGCAATTGGAGTTTCTTTATGTCCTATGTTGAATGCCGTATGAAATTCTTTAACCGCGCTAATTTGTTTTTGCATATTTTTATTTAATTAAATGAAACGGAAAATTAGTAACTTTTGGTTCACAATTAACTAAATTTGCAAAAAAAATTTACACTATGTTTAGTCAAGGACAATTACTATTTGCTGCCTGTTTTTTTGTTGCTTTTGTCATAGCCATGATTTTTGCCTATAGAAAAGATGCATCATTACACCAAATTTTTTACAAAGGAAACTATAAAATACTAATCGGTTTTGGATTATTTATTGGACTTCTGTTCCTAATAAAAATATTCTTTAAACGCTAATTTTTATATCAAAAATAAAAAGTGCCCGCTTAACCGCGGGATTTTTTATTTATAAAATACTGTTTTTCAATTCTATAAAAACTGTACATTTCATTTTTTGTTGTAATTCATTCTTAAAAATTATCTTGTTACATCAGATTACTTTTTACACTGAACCTTCTTTCAACTCGCTTTTTATTTTTATTCTCCTAAATCTTATAAATTGTCATTTTTTTAATTTTTTGATAGTTACTATAGCATATTAATAAAATTTCTAACTTTACAACTGAAAACAAATTACTTATCATGAGAATTTTAAAATATATCTTTCTTTTACTTCTACTTACTTTAGTTTCATTGTCTGTTTTTGTGGCTACACAAAAAGGTAATTTTACTGTTGAAAGGAGTAAAATAATCAATTCGCCTAAGTCGGCAGTATTTAGTTATGTGAATGATTACAGAAATTGGGAAGATTTTGGATCTTGGATGACTGATGATGCTGAAATGAAAATAGTTTATCCTCAAAAAACAATTGGAGTTGGTGCTTCCTATTCTTGGGAGGGAAAAGATGGTGCCGGAGAAATGAAAACCATTTTTGTAAAAGAGAATGACAGTATTGCTCAAAAAATGGATTATGACGGAACCGTTTCTGATGTATTTTGGAGTTTCAAAGATACTTTAGGAGGTACAAAAGTTACTTGGAAAACCACCGGAAAAATGAGTTTTGCTTTCAAAATTTATACCGCGTTAAACGGAGGCGTTGATAAGATTATAGGCCGAATGTATGAAAACAGTTTGGCTAATTTAGACAAAACTTTAGACTATGAAACCAATACATATACCGTAAAAGTAAATGGTCTGGTCAAAAAACTAGAGACGAATTATTTAAAACAAACGTTCACCAGTACTATTTCGAATGTTATCAAAAATACGCGAATTATTTTTCCAAAAATCATCACTTTTTGTGCCCAAAATAATATTGAATTGAACGGAAAACCTTTTGTTATTTATCACACCTATGATTTAGAGCAGGATTTAACCAAAATATCGTTTTGTGTGCCTATAAAACAACCTATTTTTACCAGTGAAGGAAGTGATATTTTATCCGGTAAATTAGAATCTTTTGTTGCTGTTAAAACCACCTTGACCGGAGATTATTCACATACCAAAAAAGCATTGGATAAAACGCTAAAATACATTGCTGAAAAACATATTACTCCAGACCCCAAATTTTCGCATCTTGAAATTTACACAATTGGTAAAAACGAAATAAAAAATGCTTCAAAATGGGTTACCGAAATTTATTATCCTGAAAAACCTAAAGCAGCAACTCCAAAACCCGTAGTAAATACGCCAAAAGAAGCCACTGTTGCTTCACCAAAAATAGAGCAAGAGATTCCATCCGAATTTTAATCTTTTTTTGAAAGTTGATTAAACCTATTTAATAAATTCCATTCTAACTATATAAATAACAGTTTTGCAGGAAGAGCAGGAATTTATTCAGGAGTTATTAAATCCTAAAACGCAAAATGAAGCGTTTCAAAAACTCTTGTCGGTATATCAAAAACCGTTATACAATCACATTCGGAATATTGTTTTGAATCACGATGATGCGGATGATGTCTTGCAAAATACATTTATAAAAGTATTTCAGTATCTAAAAAGTTTCAAAGGAGAAAGCAAACTTTTTTCGTGGATGTATCGCATTGCGACTAATGAGGCACTCACTTTTTTGAATCAAAAGGCAAAAGTTAATGGTGTTTCAACAGCAACTTTACAAAACAAAGCTATTGATAATTTGCAGGCCGATGTTTTTTTTGACGGAAACGAAATTCAGTTGAAATTACAAAAAGCCATCGCAAATCTACCCGAAAAACAACAATTGGTTTTTAAAATGAAATATTTTGAAGAGCTCAAATATGAAGAAATATCCGAAATTCTGGGTACATCGGTTGGTGCTTTGAAAGCTTCTTATCATCACGCTGTAAAAAAAATAGAAACTTTTGTAACAAATGCTGGTTAAACCTTTTTTATAAAACGAAGTCTAAACGATAGTTATGAAAACATTTAAATTAGAAAACGAACCTAAAATTGAATCCGGATTTAAAACTCCAGACCATTACTTTGAGGATTTTTCTGCGAAAATCATGCAGCAATTACCTGAAAATGAACCTAAAGTAATTTCAATTTTTCAAAAAAGAAAAAACATTCTTTTTGCGGTAGCCGCTGTTTTAGTTTTGGCATTGATGATTCCGGTTTACACTACACTTTCAACCAACACAAAAACACTAGACGAAACTACTTTAGAAAATTACATCACGTATCAATCTAATGTGAATCAATATGATTTAATAAGTGAATTGGAACTGGAAGATATCAACAAAATAAAAACAACAATCCCCATTGAAGATGAAGCCATAGAAGATGTATTGACAACCAACTCAGATATGGAGCATCTTATATTAGAATAAAAACGCAACAACAAATTGAACTTAATCTCAAAAAATACAACAATGAACCTAAAGAAAATATTCCCCCTAGTACTGCTTTTGGTTTCTTTCACTTTTTACGCTCAAGGCGAAAGAATGAGAGAGAAAAAAGAGCAAATAAAAACCATGAAAGTCGCTTTTTTGACCACCGAATTAAGTTTAACCTCCAGTGAAGCGGAGAAATTTTGGCCGGTGTACAACACTTTTGATGACAAACAATTTGAATTAAGACATCAAAAAATGAAATCTTTCATGAGACGAATGAATGATGAATCTATTGATAAAATGAGCGAAAAAGAAGCAAGTTCTTTTTTAAATCAGATGGAAAGTACGGAAGAAGAACTGTTTCTGCTGCGAAAAAAATTCATAGCAACTTTAAAAGGCATTTTACCGGCAACAAAAATCATTCAATTGAGAAAATCGGAAGAAGATTTTAACCGAAAATTATTGCAACAATACAGAGACAAAGGTCCAAAAAGATAAACTTAGTCTTTATAAAACGAAACGCTTGCTACCATATAAAGTAGTAAGCGTTTTTTTTATTTTTTAAAATGAAGGCGAATCATTTTATTTTTCCCTGCTGCAATAGCTGTGGTATCATTCCAAAAACGAATCGTATAAAGGCTATTGTCTTTCGATAGCTGTTTCCATAATTTTCCCCCATCCGCAGTATAATATAAGCCCGAAGCACCTACTGTAACTATCCCTTTACCCAAACTGTGGGGAACATATTGCACACAAGATGCATACCCGAAACCTTGATTTTGCGCAATGAGTGACCAATGTTTTCCTGCATCAACCGTTACGGCTTTATTATCAAAATTCTGATTTGGAACTTCATAATTTCCACCAGCGACAAAACCTTCTTTTTTATCATAGAAATCGGCGGTGAAAATCCCTGTCATTTGTTGTCCTTGAACTATTGGAGTTTCATAAACCGTCCATGATTTTCCTTTATTGGAAGAATAAAAAACTCTTGATTTTTTACCTCCCGAAACAATCCAGGCAGCATTGCCTTTTATTACGATATTCGAATTACTTGCAGCAAAAGCGGCTTCTCCTTCCCTAACTTGAGGCAATTGACGCGAAGGAATTTTAGTCCATGAATTTCCTCCATCGCGGGTAATTAATATTGACAGTGTATTTTCTACAGGATCACCTACTGCTATTCCTTCTTTATCATTCCAAAATTGCATGCTGTCATAAAACACTTTTTCATGATTTTCCTGATACACTATTTTTGTTTCCAAATTGTCTTTTGAAATCCTGTAAAGTAATGCCGGATTTGATACGCAGAGCATAAAAATATATTTTGAAGTTTTGGCTATACTTCTAAATTCTAATTTCAAACTGTCTTTGACGATTTGGTGCTCTATTTTTATATTTTTTTCCAAATCAAAAAAACCAAATCTGGAATTATCAGCCGCATACCACATTTTATTTCCATCAAAAACTACTGCTCTAATGCTTATTTTATCCTGAAACAAAGTATCCGTTTCAACAGCAACAAAAGGCTTATTTATCGTACTATTTATATCATAACTATTTGTTTTACAAGACATAAAAACAAAAAAGACGATTACTGACCATAAAATATTTTTCATAGATTCATTTGTATTTGGAAGCTAATTTACAATTAAATAAATGAATACAAACCGATAGATTTATTTATTGGCACAGTAATTGGATTGTCTGAAATAATTAATTTTTTAATTCTATCTACCATGAAAACTAAACTACTTTTACTGACTGTATTGGCCTCTATTTTTGCAGCACAAGCTCAAGATAGAACTTCGATAAACGCTATGAATTCCGAAATTAGCGATAACTTAGATTTGCGAGCTGTTGCGGACATTTTTGGGGATTCAAAAAACATTCAGGATTTTGAAAGACGATTGAATGATCCTAAACTACAAATATCAAATTTAGATTTAAACAATGATGACGAAGTAGATTATTTACGCGTTATTGAAACCGTTGAGAAACGCACGCACGTAATTATTATACAAGCCGTTTTAGAACAAGATGTTTATCAAGACATTGCGACTATCGATGTAGAAAAAGATAAATACAACAATGTACATGTACAAGTTGTTGGAGATGTTTATATGTATGGTCAAAATTATATTTATGAGCCAGTTTACTATAGCACTCCATTTATTTATGCCTCTTTTTGGGTATCAAACTACCGTCCGTACTATTCTACTTGGTCTTGGAACTATTATCCAAGTTATTACTACAGCTGGAATCCATATCCCGTATTTAGATATAGAAACAACATTCACCTTAGTTTAAATATACATAACAATTACAATTATGTAAACTACAGAAGAAGTAACAGAGCCGAATATTTACATCATTCCAGACGTTCGAACGGATATGAAAGACAACATCCTGAATATGCTTTTTCAAGAAGAAATGCTAGTGTTGCAAACCGTTACGAATTAGATCAACGAAGAGATTCCAGAAATGTAAGAGCTAACAATCAAGCAGGCTATTCAAACAGAAGTAATGCTCCTCAAAGAGAATCTGTTCAAAACAGAACCCGTTCCAACAGAGAAAATGCTCCACAACGAACTGCATCACAAAGAGATTATACTCAGAACAGAAGCAATTCCAGCAGAGAAAATGCCCTACAACGAACTGCATCACAAAGAGATTATACTCCAAACAGAAGCAATTCCAACAGAGAAAATGCTCCACAGCGAACAGAAACACAAAGAGACTATACTCCAAACAGAAGCAATTCCAACAGAGAAAATGCTCCACAGCGAACAGAACCGCAAAGAAACTATGCTCAAAACAGAGCTAATTCTTCCAGAGAAGCAGCACCACAACGCGCGCAATCACAAAGAGATAATTCTCAAAACAGATCTAGTTCTGCCAGAGAAAATTCTTCACAACGCTCGGAGTCACCAAGAGAAAACGGAGGTTCAAGAGGTAATGCAAGACGATCTTAATACCTCAAAATAAATCAATTAAAAAAACACGGTTCCGTCAACCGTGTTTTTTTTTATCTTTTTTTTTATAAATCACTTTAGTTTCTTATAAAAGATTAAATTTGAAAAGTTTTTTAAAAATTTTTCATGAGCGCATCGCACAAAGACCTCCATAGTAAGTTAACATTAGGTGGTTTATTAGTTTCATTAGGAATAATTTATGGTGATATCGGAACTTCACCTCTATATGTAATGAAAGCCATACTTGGCAATCACATTATTAATGCGGATATTGTTTTAGGAGGAATCTCTTGTGTATTTTGGACGCTTACTTTACAAACTACCATCAAATATGTAATCATTACCTTAAGCGCTGACAATCATGGCGAAGGAGGTATTTTTGCATTGTATGCATTAGTCAAAAAAACAAAAATACAATGGCTGATCGTCCCCGCCATTATAGGGGGAAGTGCCTTACTTGCCGATGGAATCATTACGCCTCCCATCTCTGTATCTTCTGCAGTTGAAGGAATCAGAACGTTTTATCCGGAAATAAATACCGTTCCTATCGTTATTGGTATTTTGTTTATTCTGTTTACTATCCAGCAATTTGGGACCAAATTAGTCGGTAAATTTTTCGCACCGATGATGCTTATTTGGTTTGGAATGCTTGCTATTTTAGGTACCATACAAATCGTAGAACACACCGAGGTTTTAAAAGCTGTAAATCCGTACTACGCTTATCATTTACTATCGATACATCCAGATGGTTTTTTTGTACTTGGTTTTGTATTTTTATGTACGACGGGAGCCGAAGCGCTTTATTCCGATATGGGACATTGCGGCAGAAAAAACATCAGAATCAGCTGGATTTTTGTAAAAACGGCACTGGTACTTAATTATTTTGGTCAAGCCGCTTATTTGATTCATCATGAAGGTCAAACTTTAGAAAGTTTAGGAGGAAAAAACGGGAATCCATTCTACCTCATAATGGCCGATTGGTTTCAACCCATAGGAATTGTTATTGCCACGCTTGCTGCCGTAATTGCTTCCCAAGCCTTAATCAGTGGTTCATTTACATTGATTAATGAAGCGATGCGATTGAATTTTTGGCCGAAAGTCAAAATCAAATATCCAACTGAATTAAAAGGGCAATTGTATATTCCATCCATCAACTGGTTGTTATTTTTTGGTTGTGTGGGCATTGTATTGCACTTCGAAGAATCCAGCAATATGGAACATGCCTACGGGTTAGCCATTATTCTTTGTATGATTATGACCACTATTTTACTCAATTATTATTTGATCATGAAAAGAGTAAAACTTTATTTCATCACACCATTAATCACTATTTATCTGTTGATTGAATTTAGTTTTCTAGCTGCCAACATCACAAAATTTGCCGAAGGCGGTTATGTAACACTTTTTATAGCTATCCTTTTAATATCTGTGATGACTATTTGGTATTTAGCTAAGAAAATCAACAAGAGCTATACTAAAATCGTTAAAATTGAAGATTATAAAAAAGTGCTTGTTGAATTAAGTGCTGATTTAAGCATTCCAAAATATGCTACCCACTTAGTATACATGACTAATGCCGGAAGAACCGATGAAATAGAAGAAAAAGTAATGTATTCTATTTTGCAAAAAAGACCCAAAAGAGCTGATATTTATTGGTTTGTCCATGTAAATATATTAACCGAACCATACAAAACCGAATATAAAGTAACCGAAATGGTCAAAGACGATTTGTACCGTATTGATTTTAATTTAGGTTTCAGAGAGCCAACAAAAATTAACCTAATGTTCCGTGAAGTAATTCGGGATATGGTAAAAAAAGGAGAAGTAGATATCACCAGCCGATATGAATCCTTAAATAAAAATAATATTATTGGAGACTTTAAATTTGTATTGTCCGAAAAATTCTTGTCTAATGACAGCGATTTATTATGGCACGAAAAATTAATTATGAACTCTTATTTCTTCATCAAAAAACTCAGTTTATCAGAAGAAAGAGCCTTTGGTTTAGACAGTAGTTCTGTTAAAATCGAAAAATTCCCAATGGTCCTTCACGCTCCGGAAAACATTGGTTTGACACGAGTTAAATAAAAAAATTATCAAAATACAACTAAAAACACTGTCTATAAAACAGTGTTTTTTTATGCCATAAAATATTAAAAAGAACATTCATTATTAAAAATTTAAGTTTCAACCAATTAATAGTACCTTTGCACCTCAATTATTTAAAATGAGATTACACAGAAATTTAGTTTATACTACCATCGACGCCTTGAACGCTATCTTTAATGAAGGAGAATATGCCGATAAAGTGGTAGCCCGATCCTTAAAAAAAGACAAACGCTGGGGAAGTTCAGACAGAAAGTTTGTTGCCGAAACCATCTACGAAATTGTACGTTGGAAAAGACTATATGCAGAAATAGCCGAAGTTAAAGAACCTTTTGACAGAGATAACCTTTGGAGAATGTTCTCTGTATGGGCAGTATTAAGAGGCTACCCAATCCCAGATTGGCGTCAATTAGAAGGTACTCCGGAACGAAAAATAAAAGGACGTTTTGATGAACTTTCTAAAGTGAGAGCTTTGAAAGAATCTATTCCGGACTGGATGGATGAATTGGGCGTAAAAGAATTGGGAGAAAAAGTTTGGGCTACTGAAATTGCTGCTCAAAATCAACCTGCCAAAGTAATTTTAAGAGTAAATACACTTAAAACTACAAGAGAAGCGCTACGTGCTATTTTGATGGATTTAAACATTGAAACTGAAACATTAAAAAATCAACCGGATGCTTTAGTCTTAAAAGAAAGAGCTAATGTTTTCCTTACTGATGCTTTTAAAGCAGGATTTTTTGAAGTACAGGACGCCAATTCCCAATTAGTAGCTGCTTTTCTTGACGTAAAACCAGGAATGCGCGTAGTGGATACGTGTGCCGGTGCCGGTGGAAAAACATTACACATTGCCGCTTTAATGGAAAATAAAGGACAATTGATTGCAATGGATTTGTACGAAAGCAAATTGAAACAATTGAAATTGAGAGCTAAAAGAGATGGTGCTTTCAATATTGAATATCGCATTATCGATACCACCAAAGTAATTAAAAAATTACACGAAAAAGCAGACAGAGTCTTAATTGACGCACCTTGTAGCGGCTTGGGTGTTTTGAAAAGAAATCCTGATGCTAAATGGAAATTACAACCGGAATTCATTGATAATATAAAGAAAGTACAAGCAGAAGTTTTAGAAAATTATTCTAAAATTGTAAAACCAGGCGGAAAATTGGTTTATGCAACGTGTTCCGTTTTACCTTCTGAGAACCAAGAGCAAGTAGCCCATTTTTTAACTACTGCCATTGGAAAAGAATTTAACTTTATAAAAGACCAAAAAATTCTGGCTTCAGAGTCTGGTTTTGATGGTTTTTATATGGCTTTGCTGGAGCGTAAGGAAGTGAAGAGTGAGAAGTGAAGAGTGAGAAGTGAAGTTGTGAGTGGTGAGAAGTGAAGAGTGAGTGGTGAAAAGTGAAGAGTGAAGAATATACAAAAAACTCCGATGGTAATTCCATCGGAGTTTTTTTATGATTTATTTTGATATTGAAAATGATACTTTCTAATCATTCATCGAGATCAAAAACTCTTCGTTATTTCTGGTTTTTTTGAAACGATCGTTTATAAAATCCATAGCTTCCACCGGATTCATATCCGAAAGATATTTTCTCATAATCCACATGCGTTGCAGCGTTTGTTGATCTAATAATAAATCATCACGTCTTGTGCTGGAAGAGGTTAAATCTATCGCAGGGAAAATACGTTTGTTGGCAATTTTTCTATCCAACTGTAGTTCCATGTTACCCGTACCTTTGAATTCTTCAAAAATCACTTCATCCATTTTAGAACCTGTTTCGGTCAAAGCTGTTGCAATAATACTCAAAGAACCACCATTTTCAACATTTCTGGCTGCACCAAAGAAACGTTTTGGTTTTTGCAATGCATTGGCATCAACACCACCACTTAATACTTTTCCTGAAGCCGGCTGAACCGTATTGTAGGCTCTTGCTAAACGTGTAATTGAATCTAAAAGAATCACTACATCGTGACCACATTCTACCAAACGTTTTGCTTTTTCAAGAACGATATTCGCAATTTTTACGTGCTCTTGCGGTTCTCTGTCAAAAGTTGAAGCAATTACTTCTCCACGTACACTACGTTGCATATCTGTTACCTCTTCAGGACGCTCGTCTATCAATAAAACAATCAAATATACTTCGGGATGATTGGCTGCAATGGCATTGGCAATGTCTTTCAGCAACATGGTTTTACCCGTTTTTGGCTGTGCCACAATCATTCCGCGTTGTCCTTTTCCAATTGGTGAAAACAAATCGATAATTCGGGTTGAAATAGAGCTGCCTTTTTCGGCCAATTTGAATTTTTCGGAAGGGAAAACGGGTGTTAAATGTTCAAATGATACCCGATCACGAACTACTTGAGGATCATGTCCGTTTATTTTTAAAACACGAACCAGAGGAAAAAATTTCTCTCCCTCTTTTGGAGGACGGACTACTCCTTTTACAGTATCACCTGTTTTTAGACCAAACAATCGAATTTGAGAAGTCGATAAATAAATATCATCCGGCGAAGCCAAATAATTATAATCGGAGGAGCGTAAAAATCCATATCCGTCAGGCATCATTTCCAAAACACCTTCACTTTCTATAATCCCATCGAATTCAAAATCAGAATGGCTGAAATTATTTTTTTTATTCTTAAAATTGGGGTTTTGATTTCCGTTCCCATTCCCGTTTTGATTTGGATTTTGGTTCGGGTTTTGATTTGGATTTTGTTTGTTTAATTGGTTTGGGTTCACTTTTTTTACAGGAACCGCAACCTCGTTATTTTCAGCCGGAATAGTTTCTACAGGAGTTTCACTTTCGTTTTCTGTATTAACTTCCTTATTGGCTACTTTATCTTTTTGCAGTGCAATTTTCTTTTCGTATGCGGATTTGTTGAACTTAATAACTTTACCCACTTTTTTTTCCGGAGCTGACTCATTTCTTACAGGAGCCGGACTTTCTTCTGTTACTACAGGAGCTATTTCTGTTGGAATACTTTCTACTTTTGGAGCTTCTTCACTTTTAAAAAGCGAATTTGCCGGTGTTTTTTGAATAGCTGCCTTTTTTACAGGAACAATTCGAACTCTTTTAGGTTTTTCCTCTTCAATAGCATTTTGCTCGTTTTTAGCAGGCACGGCGGCAGTATTAGCTGCTTGATGCTCTAAAATCTGACTGATTAATGTCTCTTTTTTTACACCGTTAAACTTTATGGTTTTAGCCGTTTTAGCTATTTCTTGAAGCTCAGATAGCTTCATTTCTTTTAATGCAGAAATTTCAAACATGAATGTTCTATGAATTTAATTGATTTTGGAAATAATGTAAAAGATAGGTAGTAAACTTTTTCGTTTTGAATAGACCGCAGTATGAAGTGCTTACGGTATTGTGATGCAATAATACGAATAAAATTTAATCATACAATAGTATTTATTAAAAAGAAAAATATATTTTTGTAAAACAATTTCAAACCATGATACAAAGAATTCAGACGATATATTTACTCCTTGCCTTTGTTGTTACCGGGATTTTACCCTTTGTTTTCCCTTTATGGACAATGAGTGACGGCAAAGACTATTTCTTCATGCAAAATCAAATTTATGTAATTGTATCCGGCTTGAGTACCACCCTTACTTTATTGAGTATTGTATCGTATAAAAAAAGACAAAATCAATTTGTTATCGGCAGATTGAATATCATATTGAATTTAATTTTATTAGGATTGTTTGTATATCATTCACTAAATTTATCTGGAGAAACACTGGTTGTTTCTGAGAAAGGTATTGGGATGTTTCTACCTATCTTGGCTATCGTATTATTAGTATTAGCTAATAAAGCCATCAAGAAGGATGAAGATCTTGTAAAATCTGTGGACCGATTGAGGTAAACCTATAAACTTAGTTTATTAGTGCGAGGAAAGCCCGAATGTTATCATTCGGGTTTTTTTATTGGACTATCATAAATGTTTCTTTTTTAAAAATAAATAAAATCTTATAAAACAACAAGCAGTATTATTTTTTTATAAATTTGGATGGAAGAAAAAATTATGATCCCAAAAATTAAAATCCATCTGGCAGACGACCATCAAGTACTTATTGATGGCATGCGGTTTTTACTGCATACCGTTTCGGATTTTGAAGTAGTAGGATATTCTTTAGATGGTCGCGATCTTTTTGACCATGTTATTTCCAATCAAACAGACATTCTCATCATGGACATCAGTATGCCCGAAAAAGACGGTATCGCTGTGCTTAAAGAATTCAAACAAAAAGGATTTCCCTGCAAAGTAATTATCTTGTCCAGTTATGATGATTTAAAACTAATTAAAGAAGTCATGAAATTGGGTTCCAATGGCTACCTGACCAAAAAATGCGCCGGAGAAAATATAGTTGAAGCTATTCGTGCTGTTTCTAATGGTGAAGATTATTTTTGCAAATCCGTTCGAGAAAAAATATTCAATTCTGCCACAAAAAACAATCCAAAGTTAAACAAACACAAGCCTATTGATAATTCCGTATTAACCGATAGGGAATTAGAGATTATCACCTTAATTTCATTAGAATACAGCGGAAAAGAAATCAGCGAGTATTTATTTATCAGCACCAATACCGTTGAAACCCATCGTAAAAATATTATGAAAAAACTGCATCTCAAAAATACTATCAGTCTGGTAAAATATGCGTTGAAAAATAATTTAATAAAATAACAATTTCCGTTGTAAAAGCCCTCCTTTTATGCCTAAAAGACTCTTTTTTTCATTCTTGTTGCTACTACTCTATTTTTGTAGTCCCTCCGCTTTTGCACAAGAAAAAACACCTTCCTTTGCTCATATTACACAAGAAGTAAAAGAGGCAAATGCACTGATGAAAGCAGGATTTTTCGAAAAATCTTTAGTCAAATCAAGACTCGCTTTACGGCATGCGATTGCCATTAAAGACGATAATCTTATTGCTTCTTCCTACCACACCATAGCTGCCAATTTTGATCAGTTGTCTGAATATGAAAAAGCCTTTTTCTATTACAACAAAGGCTTAATTTATGCCAACAAAACCAATAATGATGTCTTGAAAAACTGGATTTATAATAATCTAGGAAACATTTATTGTTTTGATAAAAAACAGTATGAAAAGGGAATTTTCTATTATAAAAAGTCCTTGGCCTACAGCAAAAAAATAAACGACCCCAGCCAAGTAGTCTTTACAAAACTCAATATTGCATGGGCGTATTTTGATATTGGTCAATTTGAGAAAGGCTATCCCTATTTAAAACACATCAATTTACACCATAGAAAATATGGCGATTCCTCGACTATTGTAGCGCTAAACATGCTTAACGGCATGTACTATTCCTATAAAAACGATACTAAAAAAGCCCATTACTTTTTTCAGAACGCTATAAAACTAGGGAACGAAGGCGCCGAAAAATCTGATTTGTCCTATTCCCACCAAGAATATTCTAAATTTCTATTAAAAAACGGAGATTATAAAAAGGCTTATGAAAACCTTGCCATTTATAACGCCCTGACTTCAGCACTCAATGATGAAGAAAAACTAAAGAAAGTTAACGTTGCCGGAATTAATCTGGAAATAGACGAATACAAAAGAGAAATCGAAAAAATCGAATCGGAATACAAATACAAGCAAAGTATTTTATTACGAGAACAAGCCTTGAATAAAAGAATTGTTATTGTTGTTATTTCCTTATTTATTGTCAGTATCATTCTGTTTTATTTCTTCTTTCAAAATACCAATCTGAAACAAAAAAACAGACTCAACAGCATTAAAAGTAAGATTCAGCAAAACGTCATCAACGCCTCTATCACCGGACAGGAAATGGAGCGCAAAAAAATCGCTACTTTTTTACACGACAACATTAGCGCCTTACTGTCTTCGGCGGGCTTACATTTGAATGTTTTTGCCACAAATACCAAAAACGGCTGTCAGGAAATCTCCAAAACCATTGCCCTTTTAGAAGAAGCACATGATAAAGTTCGTGATTTGTCACACGAGCTTTTGCCCGTACTTTTGGCGCGATTTGGGCTGTTGTATGCTTTACAGGATTTGTGCGAGAAAAATTCTAATTCCAATATTCTTTTTGAATATGAAAGTGACGTTGCTATCACCAAAAGATATTCGGAAGAATTTGAAATGAAAATTTATTTCATCACCACCGAACTCCTCAATAACATCATCAAACACAGTGAAGCTACCCTTGCCAAAGTGATTATCAAAGAGCAAAACAGCTTGTTACACATTCAAGTTTATGACAACGGAAATGGTTTTGACACTACTTTAAACCACATTGAAGGTTTTGGCATCACCCAAATAAGAGCCCGAGTTGATACAATGAAAGGGCTTTTCATCATTAATTCTAAAGTAGGAACAGGAACGACGATTACCATAGATGTGCCTGTTTTTGAGTCTTAGATAATCATCCTTTTTTTCCGATTTCAACAATTTCTAAGTCCTTTATTTTATCCCCATCAATAACAAAACGCAACATCGTACGCACTTGATGAAAACCACTTATTCCTGCCGCACCGGGATTCATGTGCAACAAATTGTGTTTTTTATCAAATATTACTTTCAGAATATGGGAATGGCCACAGATGAATAATTTGGGGGGATTCGCCTCCAGTTCAGCACGTACAGCGGGATTGTATTTTCCGGGATAGCCACCAATGTGTGTCATCCAGACCGCTACTCCTTCACATAAAAACCGTTGGTGCAACGGAAATTCCAAACGGGCTTGGGCGTCATCAATATTACCATACACACAGCGCAATGGTTTTAGTTTTTTAATCGTATCGGTAACCTTTAGATCCCCAATATCGCCCGCATGCCAAACTTCGTCTGCTTGTGCAACGTATTTCAAAATCGTATCGTCAATATGGCTGTGGGTATCGGAAAGGAGCAGTATTTTTTTCATGTAAAACCGGATTCGTCTTTGTCTTTTTTTTGCATCTAAAAAACGAAGCAACAAAGATAAATAATGTTGTCTGTTCCCTGCCGCATTTGTCACCAAAGTTTCAAAATAGAAATTATAAAAACTTTAAAACACAAGTAGTCCCAAACGACAAACATTCTTTGTAAATTTGCCGCTTTAATTATGCAAACCCGATTCTGTTCTGAAACTGATTCTGAACTGAAATCTAAAAAACTAAACTTGAGGTATTTTATACAATTAGCATACAACGGAACCCATTATCACGGCTGGCAATACCAACCTAATGCTTCGTCTGTGCAGGAAACCCTGAACAAGGCTTTTTCGGTTGTATTGAATACCGAGATTAATCTTATGGGAGCCGGGCGCACCGACACCGGAGTTCATGCTAAGGAAATGTATGCCCATTTTGATTTAGATATGCCTTTTGATATTCCGAATTTAGTACACAAACTCAATTCTTTTTTACCAAAAGACATTGTGATTTATGCTGTTTTTCCGGTTTCTGATGAAGCGCATACCCGATTTGACGCAACCAAAAGAACCTATGAATACCATATCAATACGTTTAAAAACCCTTTTTCGCAGGAACAAAGCTGGTATTTCCATCAACCGCTTGATGTGAAATTGATGAATGAGGCGGCACAATTATTACTGAATCACACCGATTTTCAATGTTTTTCGAAAGTGAATACCGATGTAAACACTTTTGACTGTACTATTTTTGAAGCCTATTGGAAACAGGAAAAAGACAGCCTTATTTTCACGATTTCGGCCAATCGTTTCTTGCGCAATATGGTTCGTGCCATTGTGGGTACTTTAGTCAACATTGGTTTACACAAGATTACATTAGCCGATTTTGAAGCTATTATAGAAAGTAAAAACAGAGATAAAGCCGGATTTTCGGTACCGGCACATGGATTGTATCTGACTAAAATAGAATATGATTATTTGAAGTAGGTGTTGGGTGATTGGGTGATTGGGTGTTGGGTTTTAGGTGTTGGGTTTTTGGTGATGGGTTTTGGGTTTTGGGTGTTGGGTGTTGGGTGTTGGGTGATGGGTGCAGGAAATAAATTAGAGATAAAAAAATAGAATTAAGCATTCGATACCCGATTATTCAAACGAATATTACACTATACGAAACCTTACCAATGGCGGTTTAGAGGTGTCATTATTTTCGCCATCTCCTTGTCCGTTTTTGCGGCTTTACGTCCTTATTTGTTGAAACAAACGGTAGATGGATATATCAAAACCCACGATCAATATGGGCTTTTGTTGTATGTGGTTTTGATGGGAATTGTACTTTTGGCCGAAGTCTTTTCGCAATTTTACTTTGTGTTTTGGGCCAACTGGCTTGGTCAGGATATTGTGAAAGACATTCGAACCAAATTGTTTCGTCATATTTTAAGTTTCCGAATGAAATATTTCGATTTGGTTCCGGTAGGACAATTGGTTACCCGTTCGGTTTCGGATATTGAGTCGATTGCACGGATTTTCAGCCAAGGATTATTTATGATTATCAGTGACTTGATGAAAATGTTAGTCGTACTGATTTTTATGTTTTACATGAACTGGAAACTGACTTGGATTGTAATTGTTGCAATGCCCATTCTGGTTTTCTTCACCCGAATATTCCAAAAAAAGATGCAAGTGGCGTTTGAGGAAGTGCGTACACAAATTGCGAATATGAATTCGTTTGTGCAGGAACGCGTTACGGGAATGAAGATTGTTCAACTCTTTAACCGCGAAGATATTGAGTTCGAAAAATTCAAAGAAATCAACGATAAACACAAAAAAGCGTGGATAAAAACCATTCTTTATAACTCTATCTTCTTCCCTATTGCCGATATTATTTCGTCTTTGACTTTAGGTTTTATTGTCCTTTACGGAGGTTTCAAGATTTTGAACGGAGATAATTTCACGAGTTTCGGGGATTTATTTTCTTATACGATGTTCATCGGAATGTTGTTCAATCCGTTGCGTCAAATTGCAGATAAATTCAACGAGATGCAAATGGGAATGATTGCTGCGAACCGTGTTTTTGATATTTTAGACACCCAAGATCAAATTCAGGATACCGGAACTATTGAAGCTCCCATTTTTGAAGGAGACATTCGATTTGAAGCGGTACGATTTGGTTATATTCCGGACGAAGAAGTTATAAAAGGAATTGATTTAGAAGTCAAAGCCGGACAAACTATTGCTATTGTGGGATCGACCGGTGCCGGAAAATCAACGATTATCAATTTGCTGAATCGTTTTTATGAAATCAAAAGCGGTGCTATTTACATCGACAATCACAATATCGAAAATTACACTTTAGGTTCCTTACGCTTGCAAATTGCGGTGGTATTACAAGATGTTTTTCTTTTTGCCGATACGATTTTCAATAATATTACCCTGAACAACTCGGCTATTTCTCGCGAAGAAGTTTTGGCAGCAGCCCAAAAAATCGGGGTTCATGATTTTATTATGAGTTTACCGGACAATTATGATTTTGATGTCAAAGAACGTGGTGTCATGTTATCGTCCGGACAACGCCAATTGATTGCTTTTTTACGGGCTTATGTCAGCAATCCAAGTATTTTAATTCTGGATGAAGCCACCTCATCGATCGATACGTATTCTGAAGAACTGATTCAGCGTGCAACCGAAACCATTACAAAAGGCCGAACTTCCATTGTAATTGCCCACCGACTGGCTACTATTGTCAATGCGGATAAAATTGTGGTGATGGATAAAGGGTTAATTGTAGAACAAGGAACGCACCAAGAATTAATCAATAAAGAAACCGGCTATTATAAGAACTTGTATGATTCGCAGTTTTCGGTAGCGAATTAGGTTTTTTTTTGGGTGTTGGGTTTTGGGTGTTGGGTGTTGGGTTTTGGGGTTTAGGTGTTGGGTGTTGGGTTATTATGTTTAAAAAATCTGGAATTACATGAGTGCCGATTCTTTAAAAAAATAAGGGAATGCTGAAAATTTGTTAGTTTACCACTTTATTAGTTTGAAACTTTCTCAAAACAGAATAAATCCTTAAATTCGCCAAATCAATTAATTTAGAAAAAATTATATAACAATGAAATACGATATTATAGTTTTAGGAAGTGGTCCCGGAGGATATGTTACTGCTATCAGAGCCTCACAATTGGGTTTTAAAGTAGCCGTAATCGAAAAAGAAAATTTAGGCGGTGTTTGTTTGAACTGGGGTTGTATCCCTACGAAAGCATTACTAAAATCAGCCCAGGTTTTTGATTATCTCAAACACGCTTCTGATTACGGATTGACTGTTTCATCTTTTGATAAAGACTTTCCGGCTGTGGTACAACGCAGCAGAAGTGTTGCTGACGGAATGAGCAAAGGCGTTCAATTCTTGATGAAAAAAAATAAAATCGACGTTATTGACGGTTTTGGAAAACTAAAACCAGGTAAAAAATTAGACGTTACCGATGCAGCCGGAAAAGTAACCGAATATAGTGCTGATCACATCATTGTAGCAACCGGAGCGCGTTCCCGCGAATTACCGAACTTGCCACAAGACGGCGTAAAAGTAATTGGATACCGTCAAGCAATGACTTTACCAACACAACCTAAATCAATGATTATCGTTGGTTCCGGAGCGATTGGAGTAGAATTTGCGCATTTCTACAACTCTATGGGAACAGATGTTACCATTGTAGAATTTATGCCAAACATTGTTCCTGTTGAAGACGAAGACATCTCAAAACAAATGGAGCGTTCTTTGAAAAAAGCAGGTATCAAAATCATGACGAATTCTTCTGTAGAGCGAATTGATACTACTGGAGCAGGTGTAAAAGCTTTTGTGAAAACAGCCAAAGGAGAAGAAGTTTTGGAAGCAGATATTTTACTTTCGGCAGTTGGAATCAAAACTAACATCGAAAACATTGGATTAGAAGAAGTAGGAATTGCTACTGACAGAGATAAAATCTTAGTAAACGCTTACAATGCCACTAATATTCCTGGTTATTATGCTATTGGTGATGTTACACCAGGACAAGCATTGGCTCACGTCGCTTCGGCTGAAGGAATCAACTGTGTAGAAAAAATTGCAGGATTGCATGTAGAACCTATCGATTACGGAAACGTACCGGGTTGTACGTATGCTACTCCCGAAATTGCTTCTGTAGGTTTAACAGAGAAACAAGCTAAAGAAAAAGGATACGAATTAAAAATTGGTAAATTCCCATTCTCTGCTTCAGGAAAAGCAAAAGCTGCCGGAACTCCTGATGGTTTTGTAAAAGTAATTTTCGATGCAAAATATGGCGAATGGTTAGGATGTCACATGATTGGTGCCGGAGTTACTGATATGATTGCTGAGGCAGTTGTAGCCCGTAAACTGGAAACTACAGGACACGAAATCCTTAAATCAATTCACCCGCACCCAACCATGAGCGAAGCTGTTATGGAAGCTGTGGCTGATGCCTATGGTGAAGTAATTCACTTGTAAATAAATCAAGCAGACCGTTTCCGGACGAAACTGCCTATATATTAATCCGTTTAGTTCCGCTGCAACACGAGACTAAACGGATTTTTTTTGTCCGAATCGCTCTTCCGTAAAAAAAACGATTGCTTGTACATAAAACCCATTAATTTGCTATATTTGATTATTAGATAAATTTTTTGCAAAAGCCCCAATCTCATTTATCCATTTTTTTTAATTTTAAAATATTGGTTATGAAACTTTTAAAAAAATTTACCCCAGCAGTATTTGCCCTCCTTTTTGCTACTTTGTATGCTTGTGATTGCGGCGACGAAAGTCCAACAACCGTTTACAGCAGCAGTAAAATCAATACTATTGTCACCGGAACAGTCTGGAAAGTCAGTCAATACTCGGAAGCCAATACGGATAAAACCAGCAATTATAACGGCTACACTTTTAGTTTTACAAATACCGTCCTGACCGCAAGCAATGGCAACCAAACTGCCACAGCAAATTGGTCGGTAACCGACAGTAATCCCACAGCCGATTTGATTTCCGATTTAAATTTCACCCTAGATTTTAGCGCTCCCGAACTGTTTTCGGTATGGAGTGCCGATTGGCAAATCCTACAAAAGTCCAGCACACAAATCAAATTGAAAAACGAAAACAGCAGCACCGGAGCCATTCGATATTTGACTTTTGCTAAAAACTAAATGTTTCTTTATACCAATTCGTATTTTCAAAAAACGACAGCCTTTTGGCGAAAGCCAAAAACCAAATCAAGGTGTAGCACAAACCGCAATTTTGAACACTTTACCATTTATTTATAAGTTGTTCCTTTTGTAGATTGTGAATTCTGAACTATATTTACTATCAAATAAAAAAAAGTCTCATGCGATACAACACTATATTAGAAACCATTGGCAACACGCCACATGTAAAAATCAATAAATTATTTGGTTCCACGCACAACGTTTGGATGAAACTCGAACGCACCAATCCCGGAGCCAGCATTAAGGACCGAATCGCTTTGGCGATGATTGAAGATGCCGAGCAAAAAGGATTGTTGCAAAAAGACAGTACTATAATCGAAGCCACATCCGGAAACACCGGAATAGGTCTTGCGATGGTCGCTGCGGTCAAAGGCTACCGATTAATCTTAGTCATGCCCGAATCCATGTCGGTAGAAAGAAGACGATTAATGAGCATTTACGGTGCCGAATTTGTACTGACTCCCCGTGAAAAAGGAATGAAAGGTGCCATCGAAAAAGCACAGGAATTGACCACCGAAATTCCTCATGCTTGGTCTCCCCTGCAATTTGAGAATCCGGCTAATATTGAAATCCACAAAACAACCACTGCGCAAGAAATCATACAAGCCTTCCCTGACGGATTAGATTATTTGATCACCGGCGTAGGAACTGGCGGACACATAACCGGTTGTGCCGAAATCCTCAAAGCGCATTATCCCAACCTCAAAGTATTTGCCGTAGAGCCGGAAGCCTCACCCGTAATCAGTGGAGGTTCACCAGCTCCGCACCCCATACAAGGGATTGGCGCCGGATTTATCCCAACCAATCTCCACACATCCGTTTTAGACGGAGCCATACAAGTGAGCAAAGACGACGCTTATGCTTACGCCCAAAGAGCCGCCAAAGAAGAAGGAATCCTACTCGGCATTTCATCTGGTGCCTCCTTAGCAGCAGTAGCCAAAAAACTAATTGAAATCCCAGCCAATGCTACTGTCCTAACCTTTTGTTACGACACCGGCGAGCGCTATTTGAGCATCGAAGGTCTTTTTGAATAAATGCCTTTTAAACCCAATTTACAAACAAAACCGATTGTCGAAAGCCAGTCGGTTTTTTTATGGCGTGCCCTTGTTGCCAAAACCCAAAAATATCCATCCACCCCATGCGGGCAACAAGGTCAGGCTATCCGCTGTATCTTTTTCGTCAGCACGTATCTGCCCACCCAAACCTTCCAAAAGACGAAAAAGGATGTCGCTCCTATCCTTCACGCAAAACAGCGCTACTCCAAATAAACAGCATTGGTAAAACTAAACGAGTTATAAAAAATCACTACCTTTCAATAACAAAATCAACATGATATGACTTGGACAGCAAAACTTATAAAACACAACAGCGAAATTAGAATTGCCGTTTATTTTGAAAAAAATCAAGATTTGAATGCCCGCATCAAACAAATAACAGGAGCACGATGGAGTCAGCAA
>ERZ1034365.210-NODE-210-length-33327-cov-5.515609_pt1 | contig 33327 bp, 46 predicted proteins | sample MGYA00520615_ERZ1034365 | MGnify/ENA primary metagenome ERZ1034365 (study PRJEB33736, sample SAMEA104284505) | Azolla filiculoides | biome: Urban; feature: Water surface; material: Ditch water | place: Netherlands | collected 2015-10-28 | depth 0-0.1 m ...
AAGATCGTGAAAGCAGTAAAGAAATCCTAATCAAGATGGGATGGAAGCCAGTATTCACAAACCCTGCACCGATACCGGAAGGCTGGATCAGCGTAGGGGATCGGTTGCCTGAAGATGAAACCCCTGTATTGATTATCTTCAACGGAGAAATAGTCATTGGAGAACGTCGATGGGATAACCCCGGATTTGAAGATACCTATAAGGCATTCTGGTACTGGGATGATCCAACCGATGATGGACAAGATTGGGGACGCGACGAAGTAACCCACTGGATGCCTTTACCTAAACCACCAATGGCAGCAGCAAGGAGCGGGGAATGACTTTTGAAATCCTGACCTTCAAGCCAAAACCTAGCGCCATTGACGCAGAGGCCGAGCTACTTAACGCCATCAAGAACGAAATCTATATGTACTCAGGAACACTATCTGTTGTACAGGTAGTTGGACTTCTTGAGGTGTGTAAGGACGAGATACTAAGGGAGCAATCGTGACCAAACAACGTAAAAACGAGTTCGCTGTTCATTGCATCTTATGCGGTAAGGACTTCTACGCAGACACGAAAGTTACTTGTGGTGGAACCTATAACGGTAAGCCAATGTGTAAAACAGACGATGTTAGACGCGCAATGGATGAGCGTTTGCCTAAAGTAGCAAGGAGCGATAAATGACCTACGACCAATGGTTTAAATCTCAGCAAGGTATCCCGTATGAAGGGCAATACCTATTTGCAGAGGCAGCTTGGGAGCATCAGCTTAGACGAGTTGTTGAGTTAGCAGCAGAGCGTGATCGGCTACGTGCTGCGCTTGAGGAAGCTGTTGATGGTATGGGCGGCAGCTATGCAATCTGGTCTATCAAGGCAATTGAAGCACTGAAAGGACAACCATGAGCGAACTAATCGAACACTTGCGAACTTGGGATCAAATTCCTGACGATGACTATAAAGCGTTTCACTGGCTTGATCTAAAGACAGGCGAAGCCGCCGACCTGATCGAAGCCCAAGCGAATGAAATTGCCGAGCTACACGAAGAACGAGCCAAAGCAATAGCACACTTCCCTACCTTGGTTGATTCAGCAAGAGACAAAACAGGTAGCTGCATTGTTTGCGGCTTTCATCCAGAGATGGCAGCTATGTGGTGCGATGACTATCTGAAACTCAAAGCCCTGTGCGACAAACTAGGCAGCGTACTAGACGGACACTGTGCGCCGTTTCTCGGGCATGAGGAAGAGCATCGGCTGGCGATTGAGGCTTGGAGGGAAAGCAAATGAGCGGCAAGGGTTCTGGACGTAGGCCACAGCAAGCACCTGAACAAGATGTTAAGGATGCTTGGGATCGTATATTCAAGAAGAAGAAGGAGGAAACGCCAAGTGTTCCTAAACCAAAGTGAGCTAGAAACCCTCACAGGATACGCTGTTAGCGGTTGGCAACGACGATGGCTAGATAGTCATCAATGGAAGTACGAAAGCGCGTCCAACGGGCGCGTTGTCGTTTCTAGAGCCTATGCAGAGTCTCGTTTATCCAATACACAGACAAGAGCAAAGCCAGTTATGAACCTTGCTGCTATCAGAAAGAGCGCCTAAGATGATTAGTCCAATGGGAAGAAAACGACAGGCTAACTTTAGCCTACCACCTCGAATGCACCTGAAGTCGGGAACGTATTACTACGTGACCAATGAAAAGCCGCGCCGATGGATTTCACTTGGCAAGGATATTTCAGCATCAAAGCGCGAATGGGCGAGGATTGAAACCGAGACTAGCGGGGAAGATTCAATCAGCCGATTGATTGATAAATGGCTTTCAACGGAAGAATTTTACGCTAGACCAGTTTCAACACAGAAAGTCTATAACTCAGTAGCCAAGCAATTAAAGGCCGTATTCGGGGATATGGCTGTTCAAGACATTAAGCCCGGAAACGTGGCGCTATGGATGGATAGCCATAAATCAAAGACTCAAGCCAACATGGGAAAGTCTGTGCTTTCAAGCGTTATGAAAGTAGCTGTTCGTTATGGGAAGATAGACCATAACCCATGCCAAGAGGTTGCAGTGCATGAGATAGAAGGACGCAAGCGTTACGTTACCGATGATGAATTTAACCGCATCAGAAGCCACGCAAACGATGCGCTGAAGGCAATTATGGACATTGCCTATCTCACTAGCTCAAGAATCTCTGACGTACTAGCCATAAGGCTTTCTGCATGGTCTAGCGACGGTCTATTGGTCAGACAAATCAAGACTAAGAAACTTCAGCTATACCAAAGGACTCCAGAGCTAGAAGAGTCAATTAACCGCGCCAAGGCAATACCTAGACCGTTTAGAGGTCTATTCCTATTCTGCACCACAACAGGAAAGCAATACCACCAGAACACAGTAAGGGAATGGTGGGTATCTGCTAGAGAGTTAGCCGGTGTAGATGATGTCCATTTTCACGACATCAGGGGGAAATCCGCTACCGATGCAGAAGAGGATGGCGAGGATTATCAAGCCTTACTTGGTCACTCAACAAAGAAAATGAGCGACAAGTATTTGAAGATTGAAAAGCCGCAAATCGTTAAGCCGCGAAGAAGAATTGTAGAACGATCAATAACAGTTGTAGAAAGCACGCCTGAAACCCGCTCCAGTTCTTGATCTTGGCATAACCGTGTAAAATTGCCATTTTAACGCGATAATTTAGTCTAAAGCCTTGTGTCACAATGTTTTAGAGTGAATTATAAATAGTAGATTTCCTACAAAACCACGTAAAAAAGGCATCCGAAGATGCCCTTTCTGCCTAGAATGCCAAGTGAATTGTAGAAAGATTTACGCCTCTCTCAACAGTTTCAGCGCAGCCTGTTCGGTCACGTTCAAGCCGTACTTGGTCGCAATAATCTTTGCGAAGTGAGGCAAGCGGTCATCCTCATACCATCGCGCCTGCTCCCTGAATGCTTCGACTTCTGCATGTAGCTTGTACTCAGGCACGAACAGGTACAGTAGCGAGTGCAGCGACAGGGTACGCAGCCATTGGCGGCGATGGACTTTCTCATGCTCCAACAAGCCGCGATCCTCACGATACTGAGGACGGATGAAGATCATGAAACCCCGGCAGCAACCACGGGCCGTGCTAGGAATGAAGCGGTCTGTGTAGAAGGTAAGCATCACAAGGCCGAGATAACAAAAGCTAATAGTTCTTCGTACCGAATACCATAGCGATTACCAGCAGAAACCGCCGGTTTAAATACATCACCATCGGAAGTTAGGATTTCATCCTGCGCTTCCCACTCGTCGTAACAAATGACTGCATATTTCTCCGCGACAAGACCTTCAGCCTCAAATGCAGCTTTCACATCTTGAGCAATAACGCCAACATGAATTCGGGCATGTGTTCCCTTTTCCTGCACTGCATCATTTAGCTTGAATGTTCTAATAAGCCCCTTAAGTCTTACAGCGACTTTTCGTTCAGCCTCAGACAGTTCTGATATTTGCTGCTTTGACCTAGCATCAGAAGTATTGATTGTGCCAGTGGTTGCATATATGGTCTTATATCTTCCAGCAGGACTGCCAATGTCATAGGTGTTATCTAGCTGTGAATTGATATTCCCATAAATGAATACGCCAGTGTGTGCTGAATTTCCTATTGCAATTTGATTTGCACCAGCAACCACCGCCGAACCGATAGCAACCGCATTGCTTCCAGTTGTGTACGAATCCTTACCAAGTGCTACGCATAAACTGGCTGTTGCTAATTGACTTGCATTTGCACCGGAGTTATATCCAATAAAAACATTATCTGTTCCAGATGTTATCCGATAACCCGCATTTGCGCCAAGATATGAGTTATAGCTGCCAGTCGTGTTATATCCAGCAGAATGCCCAATGCCTGTATTTAACGTACCTGTTGCAGCATATAGCGACATTGCGCCAACCGCAGTTAGATATGTAGGGGATGGCCCTGTACCAGCACCATCATCCGGCGGGTTTGCTGAGTTTCTTGCAGCGTATGTACCAACGGCAGTGTTCTCCGTTCCAGTTACGTTGTTGTAGAGAGATTGCGTTCCTACAGCAACGTTCCGATCACCACCGTCTAGGTAGCGATTAGAGTCCTCACCGTATCCAGTGTTGCTATCGCCCTCCTTATTTTCATAAGTAGAATATGCACCAAACGCAGTATTGCCAGAACCAGTAGTATTTTTATAAAGTGTCTTAACCCCAATACCCATGTTAAATGAGCCAGTGGTATTAGCAGAAAGAACATCAACCCCAACACCTGTATTGGCATAACCGGTTGTTAGGGCAGTAAAGATATTTGTACCAAGGGCTGTGTTTTCTATGGCGGATGGGCCGTTTGATGGAAATATATCAACACCAACGCCAACGCATCCAGAAGGCGCACCACTCCAATCGGCAGACGTTTTAACTTCCCGCATCTTGTCCTGTGCAGTGCGAGTTACTGCGCCTGTGCCTGATTGGATGAAATTGATATATTGCGAATCTCTGTCTGCTGTACCAATACGAAGCCAATTTATATCAACAAACGATAGTCCAGAGGTGTGAGCAGTTTTGCAGACGTATGAATACTGACCACTAAAAACTAGGTCATTCACTACGTATGCCGTTGAAGCAACCCAATCCCCTTTCAGCAAAAATCCACCAATCAGGTTCAGTACATCATCACCTAGCGTGTGTATCTCAACGGAGTTGTCTTGCAACTTTCCATCATCACGCTGAATTAGTTGGAGATTTGCCAGTGTTTGATCTAATGTAGTATCAATACCAGCAAATTCTGCATCTAGCGCAGCGGTATTAACCGTTGAACGACCGGATGCGTTATTTGCTTCTTGCTGACTGAAATTAGTAGTCGGCGTGTATGGTGTAGGTTGTGACATAAAGGAGTCCTATGGTCTGGTTCTGGGCAGCATTCCTAAAACCGTTTTTCCTGCTTGGCGTACTTGCTATTGCGCTAGTAATTGAGTTTTGGTTAGAAAAACACATGAAAGATGGATGGCTGAAAAATCTGTTACTGACTCCCATAGGGGAGAGCAAACGAAGAACCGAGAATTCCGGGAGCAACCGCTGCAGTACCCATCAATCTATCGACGTTCTTAGACCCTAAAGCGTTAGTAAATGCTTGGCTTAATCCGCTAGGCTTAACAGCGTTTTCCATTGCTACAGCCGCTTGCTGTGGATTCAGCATGTAATCAGCCATGCTCTGCTTCATCTTGTCATCAGCGCCTTGATACAGCTTATTTCCGACAATCTTTAAACCACCAAGCAGTTTTGAACCTTGACCAAGTGTTAGGAAGTTTCCAATAGCCGACACAGCAGGAGGCATTCCAGACTGTGACGCAAGGTTATCCATAGCGAAGTTCTGGAAAGTGTTAGAACCTTCGCCACGACCTAAAGACTGAGCCATTGATTTACGCGACAAATCCTGTCCAATCGCGTTAAGCGTTTGCATCTGTTGCGGAGTCATTACGTCTTCAAGACTCTGCTTGATTCCACCTGTAGCGTTCTTAACCAGATTGCCGCGAACATCATTCAAGGCAGAAGCGTATGAATTTCCTGTTTGAGCAAAATTCACCTTATCAGGATGAAACTGAACTAGAGCCGGTTGTAGCTTGTTCATTAGCTCTTGGCCTACTTGCATCTGACTAATTGGCTTAGAACCTTCAGCCCATGCCTGACGAGCCAAACCATATTCAGGAATAGCTTGATCTGCCCAATTAACCAAATCCTGTTTGACGCTTAGTCCTGCATCTTTGGCATTCTTTCCGATTGCCGCAGTTGGATTAGTATTTACTACGTCATCAATGGATTTTTTGATTAGATCAATTCCGTATCCAGTGTATTTAGCGTCCTTTGCTGGAATGTCAGTGCGTGTAATTCCTTTGGCAAACTCACCAAAGTTTTCCATTGCCTGATTATGTTCAAACAAATCCATCGCTTGCGAAGGATGATAGACAGGATCACGACCAAGAGCAGTTCTAATGTATTCCTTCGCCATTTCTGGAGCGCCGCCAGTATCAAACTGATTAGCTCTAGAAATAACATCGTCAGCCATCCAGCCCTGCTGCTGCATGAATTCGACCAATCCATCGGCACTCATGCCATCACGACGAAACAGGCCGGGATTTCCCCTAACGGCTTCAACTGGCGACATACCCAATTCACCAACTTCATCCATCTTGATGCCGCCTGCTTTTTTGATTTCATCCAGCAAGTTGCGACCTTTCGGCCCGACAGGAGGTTTCATCAAAGCAGGATCAATCAATTCACCCGCTTCGTTTTTAAATAGTGTTTGAGCAGGAATATCACGGCCAATCTGAACCGGCTTGCCTTTCATTCTTGCAATGTCTTTAGCCTGTTCTAGCGTGCCATTAGGCAAACGAGCCATGATTGCGCGTAGATTATCATCAGAGGTTACGATTGCTTTATCAGCCGCAGCGTACAAAGGATCAGCCGCAGCAGAACGAGCCGCTTTAGCCGCTTGCATAGCCTGTTCGTCTTTAGCTATTCCACGTAGCGCATCAACCCTTGCAGTCGCGTTCTGCATTCCTCTAGCGGTATAGGCTTCAGGGTTAGCCTGCCCCATTGCTCTTTGTAGCGCAGCAATGCCGCCACTATTAGCGACTTCAGCCGCAGTAGGATCAGCGCCGGGAATCAAAGGCTGTGCGCCTTTCATCCGTGTAATCACATCATCTACATTCTGACCAGCAGCGCGGCGCATGACTTCACCAACAATCTTTTCGCGCCCCTTCTCTGTCATCGGCGCAGCAGCAGCTTGAGCAGCACGACCTGCACCGGACAACAACTTAACCGCACCCGTAGCACCGGCAGCACCACCACCACCGAATAGCGCAGCTTGACCACGTTCAGCAAGGCCACCGGGAGTCATTGCTGCGCCTGCTATGGCGTTAATCAATCCAGCCCCTGTGACGGTATTGGCGCCAGGGATTAGTGCAGTAGGCGCAAGCATAGCCACGTTGCCGAGCATGTTTCCTACAGTGCCAGCGCCGCTATTAACTAGATCAGCATTACGAACCTTAGCTGCGTCAATTTCTTTCTGATCGACCAGACCGAGCATTTGCCCAAGTCCATTTTTTGCATCAACCATAGACATACCAATACCAGCCAAAACTTTCTGAGTCGTACTCATTCCGTCCGTAGCGTTAATCGGAGTGTCATCAATCTTTGGCTTGGCGTTTAATTGAGCGCGAATCTCTCTAGCAAACGCTTGAGCCGCAGCAACATCGCCTGCTTTGTCGGCATTTACAAGTGCGCGTTTCAGTTGCTCAATATCAGCCATATCAGTTCCCGTACTTGTTCAACAGTGCGTCAATGTTTGATCCACCGGCTTTAGGTGCAACATAGCCAGAAATATCAATATCAGGATGGCCGAAGTTTCTGCGAACCTGATTGACTTGCATTCTGTGCAATTCAACAGCACGCTCGTTGATGCCCTGAATCTCTTTGATACGTTGCTTAACAACACCCGGATCATTGATGTTTGACATCAGTTCATTCCATGCGCGTTGTGCATCGCCGTCTGTTTGAACACCTTTGTTCAATCGGAGAGAGTCGTTACGCAGCTTCTCTAGCGTTGCTTGGAAACTTGCAAAATTACGACTTCCTTCATCACTTGATCCGGCAAAGTTTTTTCCCCTGTTCATCAGGTTAGCAACTGGGCCAAGTCGCAACTTATTGCTATCAATATCATCAGCAAACCGCTGCATCATTGGATTTATATTTGACGCTATAGAGAGGTTTTCTAGCCCTTCCTGTTGCATCTTGAGAGCAGCAGCAGGCATTGGTTTAGCAGGAGCAGTAACTGAGCCATCTGGATTAGTCGTTGGCTGATTCATTTTGGCGCGAGTAGAAGCAGCACTAGCCCTGTGCTGATCTGCCGAAGCGTAAGAATTAGCCGCAGAAGCATTGTGAGCATTGGCTGAAGATTTCCCAACTGCGTTAAGATTCTCGACGCCTGTAAAGCTGTTCATCGTGCCGTTGCTGCCTTGATGGTAAATCGGCTTGCCTTGGCTTGCCGCCATGCCCTGACCAAGAACAGCCGCTTGCTGTGGCGTTGCACTTGAGCCAAGCAACTTGATGAACGTATCCATCGTTGTGCTTGAATTGCCGTCTTGCGTAGCATTCAAACCCATCATTCCAGCACCGCGCAGCATGTTGTACCGCTGTACAGTTTCAGGCGTTAATCCGTGATTTCCACCGGATTGAATCAATGAGGCAATTTCAGGCGCAATTCCTAACGCAGTTGCAGCAGCTTGGCTTGAGAACTCAGGCGTTTGATATTGGCGATGTTGCGCCATGCCTGAAGCCTCTTCAGCCGCTTTCTGAGCCTGTGCGTTGTACAGGTTCGCATGTCCCTGGAAAGCGCCTTGCTGTGCGTTCTGTAGCATCTGTTTCTGATAGCCAGCTTCACGCATGTTTGCGCCTTGGAACATCTGACTACCGAGTTGCGCGAATGGTGCAGCAATGTTTGCCGCTTGTTCGTAAGGATTAGCCATTATCGGCCCCCAAAGTTAAACATTCTGCTACCTGTTCCCATGCCAGACTCTTGCGCTGCTAACATGCCGCTTTGCTGACTTCCGGCGGTTGTTCCATATTGCGTAGCCGCGCCGCTAGAGGTCATATCGCCAGCACTACCCATTGAGCCTAGCTGACTGCCTAGATACGAAGTGCCAAGAGACTGAAGGCCAGAACCAAGTGCAACTTGACCGGCATTAACCCGCCCCGCATTGGCAATTCCCGGTTGTGCAGCATTCCATTGACCATTTGCATTGCGGCCAATCGTGTTCAACTGCGAAGCGTAATCAGCATTCATAATGCCTTCGTTGCCTAGCATGTTTCCTACACCGTTCATGCGACCCATGAGCCGAGCGTTATCGACTGACTGTTGAAACTGATCTGCGAGCTTAGTAGCGCGATCTGCCGTAAATGAATCTGATAACTTGCCGCTAGCTTGATCTGAATTGCCTGCTTCTTCGCGTGATTGAATGAGTGACTGAACGAGCGAATCGCTAGTTTTCTGCTTAGTTTCCTCTAGTCGCTTAGACCTATCTTCCATCTGATATTCATCAGCGTTTTCTAGGGCTTTGCCTTCAGCTTTACGATTCAGACCATCTTGAGCTTCCAAAGCGTCATTCATCGCTTTGGCTTGCTTATCAGCCGCATCGTTAGCTGCTTCTGCTGACATATACGAACCACCAGCAGCAGCGGCAGCAGCAGCAGCTAAATATACCCACTCAATACCTTCACACATGATTAGGTAATCTCCCCAGAAACGGGTTTGTCGTTCGTGTAGTAATTGCCTAGCGTATTCGTTCCTTGCTGTTGAGCGGCATTCGTACCGGCCATGTATTGGCCTTGGTTGTACGTTTTCAGTAAGTCACCAAACACGTTGCCCATACGTTGAGACTGATACGCCTCTTTTGCTGCGTTCTGATTAGTCTGGAGAGTTGCAGCGGCATTCTGAGCAGCAGAGCCTTGATCCAAACCAGCGACTACTTTAGAAATCAGATTTAGTCGTGCTTGTTCGTCAGAAGTGCGGAATTGAGTCGCTGCGTTATCTGCTCTGTTTGCTACATCAAGCAAACCTTTATCGTATTGACGCTGAAACTCTGAATCCATGTCATTCGCTTGTGACGAACCCATGATGCCCTGCCGAGCTTTCTGGAAGTCTAGTGCGCGTTGAGCAGCAGCTTTATCTTCTTCAAGTTGTCCTGAGTAGAATTGGCGAGTGTCGTTCTTCAGACCGTCATACATCTGCTGGCGTTGTGCAGCAGCTTCGCCACCACCTACGCCAAATATTGAATTTACTGCGTTAGTGCCAGCAGCAATGCGTGCTTGACGTTGTGATTCTCTATCAGCCGCGCCACCATCGCCACCACCACCACCTTTATACAAAGTGCGTGATTGCCCGAAACGAGCAGATTGATTAGGCGTAAAGAAAATAGGATCGTGGCTCATATACTCAACCTCACGACTTCGTATGTTTTAGCGAATCCATATCGCCTCAGAAGTCTGGACATAACAGAGGAACACGACGCCTCAATTACCGTGACACCCATACCATATAGCCATTCTTTGAAAGTGATAAAAAACTGTTCAGCAACAGAATCCCATCCGCTTCCACCCATAGCCATAACGTTACAAGCGGTTATTTTCGGGTAATAGATAAACTCAAATACCGCAGCTAAAGTAACTATGTCGCCTTCAGTGATTACTACACATGTGGCTCGTTTCTCTTTACATAGAATGTATAAATCCTCTATGGAGAATTCGCCTCTTGCTGCTTCATTGACTACTGGCAATAAGTGAGGCTCTGCCCTACTCCACCATGCTTCTAATAACTCAGAAGTGGTAAGAAATAGTGGTTTCATCTGGTTATGGCGTAGCAGTAGAAGTCGCTACCATCCTTCCCAAATTTCGATAAGGTGGATTCACGCTTGAACCCTATCAGCTCTAGCCATTCATGGGCTTGATGATGGAAAGCAGCAGAGTAGGATTGGATTCTATGAACGTCTGCATCAAACAATCCACGAATCACCTTCTTGCAGGCGTGCGCTACTTCTACGCCATGCTTGCCTATTTCATTCGTTCCCACTAGCCATCCTTGACTAACGCCGGGAGTCCTTGGAGAAACGCCGAAAATACACACCGCTTTGTCGTTGTGAATAACAGCAAATTTCCCACCTGGAGCGTGAGCAAAATCAGACGCTAAGTCATATGGATCATCCGTCCATCGGGTTAGCATTACTTCGTCAAAATCATCTTGACGAAGGTTGAGGCACACTTCCAATATGTCAGGCCATTTGGCTTTAACGATCATTTACGAAATATTGCCGAGGTCTTGGTAATACATCGTGATTGCATGTAGCTCAAAATTGTCTGAGTTAGTCGAAGTAATTACCGGGGCGATACCAACTGAACACACCTCAACAGCCGTCATTTCTCCAGGTCTAGTGTCGCCACTCATCTGAATTGGTGGCGTAATGAAATCAGGTTGTCTTGCATCGAACTTGATCTGCATTTCAGCAGAACCGAGCATTACCGTATCCATGCCCTGAACCAGTTTCATTACACCGGGAGTCTTGAAGTCTAGATACGGGAATTCAATCGTTACCGAGAAATCATCACCCGCATCGGTATAGGTGGATTCATCCAGTTTATAAACCGAGTTTCCAGCCCTGAAATACAGATCACCATCTAATTCAGTGACATCTGAAATAGCGAACGGGAATGTATAGCGCGACCATGCACTAATCTTGGAAGTGCGCGAGAAAGAATAGACGTAAGCTGTTGATTCTTTCATTGCCCAATACTGACCACCACCACGAAAATAGAACGCTTTGATACTTGCAGAAGAAGTAAATTCAGGCTTGACGAGTGAATCAATAGGCGAACCAACATCAACGTCAATTAGGTTGCCTGTGGTCGATTGTGTGGTTATTGATCGGATTCCATCATAGGAAGCGAAGAACACATCGCCTGCCATGTTTGCCGCACCATTTGGATAAGGGCATCCAACGTCCATACCTTGAATAAACGACATCTTTGACGGATCTGGATCAACTGTCCAAACCTGTGCAGAGTCGTTAAAGAATACAACCAGATTTCCAGAATATTCACCTAGCGCAGTTGGATTAGCTGATCCAGATTGCTGAATACCAACACCAAGAAAACCTGCATCACTTGGCTCAGTCCAGTCTCTAGGATTAGAAGTGCGACAGAATCTAACTACATCGCCATCCGTTGCGTACATCTTCGACGATTTCTTAACTACCGCAGCAGTGTTTGGGCAGTTTTCGTCATAGATAGCTGTTGCACTGCGACACATATAGGATGGTCTAGCAACACAAACATATTCAGCTTTGGCTCTACAGGTATAAACCGCTTTAGCTCGACAGGTAAATGTTACAGTTCCATTGACTACCGTAGCACCTACAGTGGTAGGCCAAGACGGTTGCGTTCCAGCGGTTGTGCCGCCCGTTGTAACTTCGTACAAGTAACCATTAGCTACAGTCGGGCGACGAATTGCGCCAGCAGTTAGAACGGTAGTGGCTGCCCATGCCGTTGCAGTGGAGTCTTTCTCAGTAACCGTTGATCCTACAGTTGTCGTCCATGTGGGCTGAGTATTACCTGTTGCGCCTGCTGTAGTGACTTCATACCAATAGTTATTGGATGCAGTAGGTTTTCTGATGTCACCTAGTGCTAAAACAGTGGCAGCAGTCCATACAGCATGACCACGACAGGTAAAGGTTACTGTTCCATTGACTACCGTAGAGCCGGGAGTAACCGGCCAAGTTGGTTCAGTTGCGCCAGTTGTTCCAGCAGTTGTTACTTCATAAACATACGTGTTTGCAGTGGTAGGGCGACGCAATTCACCAAGAGACAAAACTACATCGTTATCCCAAACTATTTCACTAGACCCGTTTTCAATCAGTGTTCCACCTAGCGTAGTAGGCCAAATCGGTTCAGTTACTCCCGCTACACCGTCATTGGTTAATTTATAAACAAACCCCGTACTGACAGAAGGTTTATAAGCTAGTCCTGTTGTTTTCTTACCTGTAGACCAAGCAGTGTAATTAGCCTCTGGCTCTGTGTAAGTATCTCCAACCGTAGTAGGCCAAGTCGGTTCAGTTATCCCTGATAGTCCAGTCGTTGTGACTTCGTATCTAAGACTATTGGAAACAATAGGGCGAACTTCACTATCAGCGGTTAGCGTGGTTGATGCAGCCCATGAGGTAACGCTTGAAACATCATCAATATAGTGATGCTTAATATCCCCGTTGTTGTATTCAGCAGAAACGTAGATATACCCATTGAACACATCAGCATAATGAATCTTTTTAACTTCCATCGCCGGTAACGTCGGATGAGCAATCTTGTTCGCCACAAAGCGAGTATCAGCGTGCGTGACTGTGCCAGTAGCGTAGAACGTGTTTAGCTTGCCACCTGCTGCGCGTAGTCCTTGCGTGCCGGTTTCAAGCGTAGTGACAAGGGTAAGCCCCGGACGCTTGCGGATTGTCTTGCCTGTGGTGACATAGCAGTTATCTAGGACGCGAAGCCGGTTAGCATCTGAAACTGATGCGCCTTTACGTAAATCCAATCCCGAACTGTAGTCACTGAAAGTTATGGCGGCCATTACATTTTGTCCGTTATGTTAGGGTTAGACCTAGCGGCCATTGAAAGCGTTAGCGATTGCGCTCTTGTATTCATCCGGTAATTGAGTAGCACCGTAAGCCGCACCTAGTCCGGTTACACCCATAGCGCCAGCGAGTTGAGGATTGATGTTACCTAGTAGGTCTGCTTCATGTCGGCGCATTGGGTCGAATGCTGCGAATCGGGAACGGATGTTCTGCGGCGGTACGATATGGCTAACGCTACCAGCGGATTCAACGTCATTCACGTAAGGGATTGAATCGTATTTGCCAAATACTTCAGCCCTTAGTTTTGCGTTTGAGTCTTTAAGGTTTCCGTAATCTGCCTTCTCAGAAAACCGTGTAGAAATTGGCAATTCGTTTAGCACGTTGCCGCTTTCATCAAGCATCTGATTTCCTTTTTTAATCAATACGGGATAAGTAACGCCTTTAAGTTCGTCATGTGCGTATGAAGGATTATTGACTTTGTATCCAACCGTATTGTTAAACCTTTCTAGCGCAGCAGATTCAGAGCCTACATGCGTTCCAACAGCATCAAACGGAGCAATCGCAAACTTTCCTGAATCAAGTTCATTTACATCAATGCCATGCCTAGAGAAATGAGCAGCCCGTTCATCAAACCCCATAGCATCAGCACGTTGCATAGCCGTGTTATCCACCGGCAAGCCTAAGCCACCCTGTTCTATGGGTAATGCTGCGTTCTTCTGTGCGGTTAGATGGCGTTGCTCAAATTCGGTTAGCTTTGGCGTGTTTGTAATCTCAAACACAGGGCTATTTTTCAATCCGTAATAGCCGCCTTCTAAAATATCTGCATCAGGCGCAATCGTGCCTCTTGGCAATTCATTGACGTTATATCCTTTGCGCTTCAGTGCTTCATATACGCGCACAGCAGACATTTCAACAGTGCTATCGCTTGTGACCTTTTCGCCTTTAGCTAAAGCATCGTCAATCAATTCTCTGTATAGCTTTTGCCCTTCGCCTTTTCCACGCATAGCAGGATCAACTTGCGAAGAACTAATCTTGAAAACCCCATCCTTTGAATGACCACCTACATAGCCAGCAGGAGACTCGGCCATTCTCCAGCCATTCTTACCTGCTTTAATTGTTCCAGCAGACAGGAACGGAAGAACACCTAAAGCATTCATCGCTGCACTGCCGTAATCGCCCTTGGCTGCATCGTATAAAGCCATGCCACCTGATAACGCATCACCCGCCACAGGAATGTTCTGAGCGGCTTCAAATGCAGCGCGGAGGTTAATCGGTTGTCCTGCTTGGATACGATCAGAATTCCTAGGTTTTCCACCGTTGACCGTAGCAAGTGAAGCCCCGAACATATCGCCTAATCCAGCCATAACTATTCCTGTCTTGGTCGTGCCGGTGTATCCATAGAGCCACCACGGGAAAACACCGCTTGCCCACGATTCTTGCCCTTCAGCTTGTCCAACATCGCATTCAGTTGATTAGCGTATGCCTGACCATCATTCTGTTTGTAATGCAGCTTGGCATTCGTAACAGCATGGAGGAACACCAGGCCATCATCGATAGATGCCCGATCATTGTCTTGCGTGAATCGTGCGGGAGTAGCCACGTAATAGCGACGGATGGTGTATTGCGTATCAGTTTCAGGCCAAACTTCCATCTGTGCGTAACGCTCATACCGTGTAGGGATAGAGGTCACATCCTGTGATCGCATATCCCACGTAATTCCTTCAGTCATGGGAAGCCAGCGAGACCCATCATAGATAGCCACATCACGAAGGTGAGTAGGTTCGCAATCAGTCGCCCAATCTATTAGGGTTTGATTAGCGCCAATAACCTTGTCATCGTATTTAATGAGTTGTCGCCACTCGAAAGCAGCAAACAACTGATCTTGTGCATTCTGTAAGAAGGTATCTAGTAAAGATGAATTGATACCGGAAGAACCTTGAGCGCCAAAACCCAAGCGCCGGGAAAGGTCACTGCGTAATTCGCCCAAGGTCTTATAAGCCATTATTCGCTTTCGGTTTCTTCTTTAGCAGGGCGACCACGTTTCTTAACGCCCATTGCTTCAAGTTGTTTTGCACCACGGCCAATGCAACGCTCTACGTACATTTGACCCTGATCGTTTGCGCCATATACATTCGCAAGACGGTCGAATTCTTCGTTTGAATCAATTTCTTCAGGTTCGTATTCAGTATCAAGAACCTCAATGTTCGAATCACCATGAATGTCGCGGAGGATTTCGACTTCATGTTCAAAAACGGACGTTCCGATAATTTCAGCCATATCGCGGCGAACCAGAACCTGTACTCGTTTAGCTAACATTTACACTCCTTAAAGGTAAAAAAAGCCCCTCCTCTTGTGAAGGAAGGGCTTCTAACGATCATTTAAGCAACGATCAGAGCTTCAACTGAACCGCTAGTGAAAACGGTACAGGTAACACGCATACGACGATAAGCCGTAACCAGAGCAACTTTGCTACCCGAATTCGATGCAGGAGCAACGAAGGTCAGCAAATCAGTCCAAGTGGCAGAGCCGTCAGCTACGGAGTCAAGATCAACGTTAGTACCTTGAATCTTGGCCGTACCGACAAAAGCGCCGTTGGTCGGTTGAATGATTGCCAACACTTTAGAGCCGCGCAAGAAGTTAGCATCGCTATCTTCAGGCTTGACGCCAGCGTTAGCGGTTGCAGAGGTCAGAGCCGCGCCGAGGGATACAGTATTAAGTGCCATGTCTATATCTCCTATTAGGTCAGGCTGAGAACGCTGTGTGCGTTTGCGCGGTTAGAGGTCAAAGCACCACGCCAAGTCAATGCCCAGTAATAGACATACTTGTCATAGACACGTGGCGGCTTGCGAGTAACCATATCTTGACCATCCATCGGGCGCAGGGTCAGATGTTTGGAGTTGATAAAGTAGCAACGCTTTGTCCAGTGGATTGCCGGGGAAACAAACCCGCCAAAGTTGTCATCAAATTCAGGACACCATTGAATTTCAATGCCCTTGAAGTAGATGCCACCAATACCACCGTCCAGCTTGCGAACTTCGCCACCAGCGTACTGAATCGTCTGGCCGGTGTAGTTCATGGCGGCAATGTAATTGTCGATGAACGTAGCACCTGCAAAGATCAGGTCAGGACGGCCACCGTTCTTGATACAAGCACGCCATTGGGTTTCCATAGCAGCAAGGAAAGTAATAGCGGTTGCTTGAGTCGTGACAGCAGTTAGGCCGGTAGATACGTTATTGCGCCAGTAAATGTTACCGGATACAGAACGATCAATGCCGCCAACAGTGCCAGAGGTAGGCGTGGTGGAAACGATGTTATCCAGACCGGCGATTGCGTCGGTAGAAGAAGAACCGTCAAGATGCAAGAACATCGAGAACTTCTCTTCAAAACCAAGACGCAGTGTTTCGGTGGATTCGGTCAGCAGGTTGGTCAATTGGACTTGTTCAGCTTGGGAAGCATTGCCGCCCTTGCTGTTGTCGTCAATCACGATACCGTTCTGTGCCAGACGATCCTCGTCGAGCGAGAAACCATCGTGAGCAGAGCGCCACGGATACTGAGCCTGTTCAACGGTTACACGCTTGTTGTACGAAACAACAGATGCGCCATTGAACCACTGAAAGTTAGACTGATAACGGTAACGAAGTTGTTCAACGATGTATTGCTTACCACCGGGGAATGACTTCTTTTTGCCCATAAGGGCTTTCATCAACGGACGTTCTACGGCTACCTGGTCAATCGGACTCTTCTTCATGTAGAAGTCGAGAGCAATCTTGCCAGCGTCCTGTAGCTCTTGGGCGCTAAATGCCATTTGAGATACTCCTAGAATTAAGGGAAAAAACTCTTTCCCGCTGGCGGCGACGGGCAAATTCAGCCATACAAAACATTTCGGAGATGAAACCGATTACATCTGGCTTCTTTATACCGATGGCTTTTGAACGTGATAAATCATTGTTTTGGGCATACCTTCCCCAAGGGTGATAAGCACAGGCTTTATCACTCGCTCCATCTCTAAGCTGTATTGCTGCTAGAGACTAAGCACGGCATAACCAAGCGATTCATTCATCAGGTAGTTTGTCTCACCACTTGCCTACCGGACTATTCCAATACCTCGCTTACAGTTTGGATGCCTCGCCTACGGGTGAAATAGGGGCAGTGTTTCCGGTGCAGCTATCCCATTCAGGATCATTGTCTATCGCGTCACTTGCGGACGGATGCCAAAGAAAAACCCCAATGTTTAGCAGGGCGGGCCTTTGACGAGGCAACTTAGACATGGGTGAGAGCATGTTTTCAGTTACACCGCCCTGCTAAATACTGGGGTGATGCGTACATTATATCTCACCTATGCCGGTTGTCATTCCGACAAGTACGTTTTACGCATTAACTTTCAACGTGATAAATGAAAAAAACCGCCCGAAGGCGGCTTAATCTGATCGTTACGGGTTACTGATAACCCAAACCACTCTGCAACGCTTCAAGCATTGAGCTAGGCTGACGAGCGCCACCTGACTGCCCACTAGAACGCAGCGGAGCCGGTTGAGTCGTTTGCTGCTTTGGAACAGGCATAGAAGAGATGGTTTGATACATCAATTTCACTTGTGCCGGCCACTGTTGCGGTGGGAATTGCTCAGAAATCAGCTTGGCTTGAGCCGTAATCATCTGCTCTTTCATGGCGTAATCAGGATCAGACTTAGCCCATTCCGAGCCTAGACGATCAATTTCAGCGATAGCCTGCTGACGTACATAATGGCTCTGCTGTTCGCTTTGCTGGCGTTGCTGATACTGTTGCTGCGCTTGCATCTGCGCTTGCTGTGCAGAGCGACTACGGGCTAATTCAATGGCTGTCTGTTCGTCCATCTGGTACGCATTGACTCGTTCCCGCAAGTCAGGGAATTTAGCCAGAGCATCAACTTGGTTAAACGGCTTCCCCGTCGCAATGGTTAGCTGGCTGATCTGATCTTCAAGTATTTGCCGAGCGTAATCGAAGTCGCCATTATTCAACGCTTTGATATATTCAAAGGTCTTGGCGAAATCTTCCGGTTTTCCTCCGGTATCCTGCATGATCTTACGAATACCACCCAGGTCACGCGAAAGATGCTCAATCTCTGCGTCTTTCTCTTTAACCTTAGTCACCATAGAACGAAAACGCTCTTGCGCCTTCTTCGAGATACCTTCGGGAGGCTCATCCTCATCAACTGGCTTGGCTTCTTCTTCAGGCTTTGGTTCTTCGGCTACTTCTTCAGTTTCTGGCTTTTCTTCTGTAGGTTCTTCAGATTTAAGCCCTTCCTGAATAGCCTCAAGCATTGATTCAGGTTCATTACTTTCAACAGTTTCAACTTCGTTTGATTCAACTTCGGTGACCGATTCCGATACGTTCAGGTCTTGTTCCATTGCTGTTTTCCTTTATAGGATAAGTAATAGGGCTTCTTCTTCTGCCCTTGATTTGCGCTTACGTGCGCGGTTTATCAAGTCTTGAGCCAGAGACTCAGACAAGAATTCGTTTTGAATGCGAGAAATAGTTGCCGTTGGCAATGCCTCAACGACTTCTGACTCGTCTTCATCAGGTTTATTCTTGCGCTTGATTCTTTCCGGTGCGCCACCCAACGAGGCCAATGCCTGTTGATAGTCAGAATTGAACTCAATCCAGCTAACCTTGACATCACAAGGCGTTTCCTGTGTATCAAATTCAAGCCATGAGACTTTGACATCACACGGAGTCGCAGAGGAATCAAACTCTATCCAGCTAACCTTGACATCAGCAGTTGATCCTACCGAACCAGATGCGGATACTCCTGAAGGTGCGCTACCAGTATCGACGATCTCGGTGTCGAACCAACCAGCAGGGTGCAGTTCGGCGTCAAACCAAGCATCTGGTCTTAGTTCACCGTCGAACCACCCTTTAAAGGCCATGCTACTTTTCCATCACCACAAGTTCGCCAGCAAAGAAGGTGGCTGTGGTTGCCGAGGCTGTGACTGCATGGTGCATACAGGTGCCGTTATACAAACGAATCCCCGGCGAGCCGATGACTTTCTGCGCCGCGACGTTTGGAATCGTCGTGCCAATGGTGGCAATATCCCGAGCGATAAACAGGTTAATCGTACCCGTAAGCCATGACGTAGCGCCGATGTTGAAGCCTTGGATACTGCGCACTCCGGTATCCCCGGCTGCGAGGTTGTACCACAGCACCGTACCGACAACCGGCGTTGCTGGAGCCTGTGAGCCTGCCACGCCGAGCAAGGTAGCGACCCGTGATCCGGTTCCTTTGCTGTTGGTGTAAGTAACCTGTGACAAGGCATTTACCGCCGCAAGGGTTGAAGCTGCGGAGAAGTACAGACCAATCACACAGCCTTCGCCGTCTGTAGTGCCATTCAAATCCCTCGCCGGTAGTGTTGGCGAGCTAATGGCTTGCACCGTTGAGGTGGAAGTAACCGACAAACCTGAATTAACCCACAACACATCGTAGAAGAAATGTGAGTGGTTGATTGACGACGACATCTGGACTTCGGTGAGGTAGTTGCCGCCGACTGATGGATTAGGGATAGGAATGCAGCCATAGTCCGCAGCAGCGGTGCCGTCTGTGACCCGACCATTAACGCCGGGAGTACCGGGCGCCCATGCACCCGGAAATCCTGCATCTTTAAATGTGCCGTACCAATAGCCAATCGTATCCGCAGCGGTTCCGGTTTTCATGAAGCTGACCGAACGCCCCGTGTAGTTGCCTAAGCCAGCAGGCGGGTACTCTGCCCCTTGGTTGTCTCGGTGAACCCATGAACCATCTTCACGATAGCCGAGGTTTTCGCCGGGGAGCAGGATGAATTGGATAAGCTCAACCGTGTTTGTGCCGTCAGTGTGTTCAACGGCCACAGAGCAACTAACCGATGCCGAGTCGTTAGTGACGTACAGACCCTTGAGGTTGCGCGTAACACCAGAGCCGGGAGCCGGCACAACTGTCGTGGTCGTTGCCGTGGTGATGATTGTATTCTGGCGCCCCGGCGTTACCACAGTGCCATTGGTATCCATCCATGACGCATGAACATCGATGGAGTTTGCCGCTGCGCTGGTGACGATACGAACGAGATCGGATGTTGAGTTGAGTAATAGCATTACCGGCTCCGAGTTAAATACTTGTCATTTCGACTGTGAGAGCGCCGGTAGAGATAAGTGCAATCTCTCCAGCCGTCAGGGTTATCGTATGAAGATCATAGGCAGGGGTTAGCGTCAGAGAGCGAGTCGCAATCGTAGTTGCGCCGTCTTTGATGACTACTGACAGACCGTTACCCGTAGAGCTAGAAGCCCGTAGGCTTAGTTTCTGCGTTGCACTGCCTGGATACTGAGTAGCGTTCAGATTCATCTTGCAGACTGCGCCTAGCGTGCTAGTTGAGATGTAATCGCTATCCGATGGCGTTACCTCGTCCAACATGTCGTACAGATCAGAGCCAGAGGAAGGAGTCCAGCCTATGTTACTTACATCCGATGAAGGTCTGCCAATAGTCGGAACGATAGCCGATGCAGAGCCAGCGAATATTGCATCTTCTGACGTAGCAGCGAACTGAGCTACCGGACTAACCGAAGCACTCAGGTTTCCCACTGGCGAGGCGGTGGTTGCGCTAAACGATACTGACGAACTAGGCGCTATAACCTCTGCGCTAAACGCATTGACTGGCGCAGCTGTTGTTACTGCAAATGATGCAAGCGGAGATACTCTTGCAGCGAATGAATTGGTTACATCGTCTGTAGTTACTGCGAAACTTGCGGAGCTTGTGCCACCTGATACAACTTCAGGTTTGCCGATAGCCCACTTAGCAATCGCGCCCGATGCAATCATTTACAGACTCGCCGCCAGTTGAAACAGTGCGTCAATCTCCGCGTCGGTCTTGCCTAGTGCTTGAGACATTTGCAGGACGAACTGGTTATTGCGATCAAAGTCCAAGGCTTCAGCGTAGTTGATCTGCAATGCACGATCACCGGACGCAGCGATTGCGGCTTCTACGTCATCCAATAGGCCGATAGCCAACAGGCCAAGTTTGAATTTGCGGCGCGTGACTGGCTGAATAGCTTTTCGGTTTTCGGCCTCAATCGCTAACTGAGTAACGGAATCAAGTTCTTCCTGTGATGGCATCGGCTCAGGTCGAAACCACTCAGCGAGTACCGGCCCATGACCTGCATCGTTAATTACACAGTCGCGCTCAAAATCAATGCCGGGTAATAGGTATTTAAGTTCGTTTATCATTTAGTCACCAACTCGAATAGCTGTGAATGTAACGGCGCTGGATACATTGAGAGTTGATCCCGATACACCTGCCGGTGCATTGGCAAACACATACGGCTCAATGTTGTCCGTTGACCCATTCATATCGAATACCCCCGTTGCAGCAGACCCCATGTTGATCGTTGCTGTAAGCGCGGACGTTGTGACAAATTCAGCGCGAGGGCCACGCGAAACACCTACTGTGTTTTTATAAATGTTAGCGGCGACTGTATAAGCGCCAGCGGCAGATGCTGTACCAGTGAATGTCACAACAACAGCAAAAGTGACAAAATACTTGCCCGGTGTAGTTGGTTGAAATTTTGCAATTCCCGCATTCCAGTATCCGTTATCGTCTGATACTTCCGTCATTAGCGCACCATTTGACGGTGAATCCGCATTACCTCTTAGCCTATTCCATGAACCTAGCGTCATTGATTGAGCTAATGTATTGTCGTTTTGAACAAATACATAACCTGTTTTACGGCTTGTGTTTAAGCGATCAGCGGTTTCTGTTACATATACCTTCGCCGCGCCGGTCAAGCTGAGAACAGCCCCTGTGCTTGAATCTTCTCGCGTGCCACGGGTTAGCGTTGTGCCTGAATGCGTATAGAGGCACTCCCGCGCCACTTCCCAAGCAGTGCCATCTTCGATAACCACATCAAAGTACTTGCCGTCGTCACCGGATACGAAGCCTTGATAGCCCGACTCCGCAGCTCCTAGCGTGAGCGTTCCTGTACCGGTTGTTGCAGAGGCAACCCCTACGCGGTTTTTATAGGTTGGGATTGGCATGTTTAAACATTGCCTTCAGTCAGCGTAGAAGTGTTGAACGTCACGTCTACCCCGTTAGTGATCGTGCCGGTAAAGGTCATATCCGTCGGAATCGTCAGCGTAGCTACTGCAACATCAGCAGAAGTAGTAATCAGCACGAATGTCGGAGTACCAGTAACATGCGAGGCATTGGACTGCGTAACCGTTTCGTTGATGTTGATAGCGCCGCCCGTGGTGCTGGTAGCGAATGCGCCGGTCACGGTCAAAGTGGCAAGCAACGTACCAGCCGGGGTTAGCGACTCAGTTCCGTTGTAGAACTTGTATTTAGCGCCTGAACCTGCTTCTGTGCCGATGGCTGTAGCGCGAGTGTTGCGGAGTGCGGTTGACATTTTCATGTTGATTCCTTTATTTCGATTGAGCCGAGTTAGCCAGAAGTTCCTTGGTGCGATCTGACCCTTTGTTGTTGCCTAGCCAGTACGCAATGACTGACCCGAATGCAGCGCCTAGCGTGCCAAGCATGATGAGCAGCGGCTGGCTTTCCATCGCTGATGGCTTGTAGAGCATCCATGCGAGTACGCCGAAGAAGCCAAGCGAGACAAACGTGGATAGCAGTTCCGGGAATAGCGAGCCGGTAGCGATCTTCAACTGACGCGCATTCGCCGTATCCTTAAATTCAAGCTCAGAGTAACGAAACCCACGCTCTGCCTCGTCTGCCTTCAACTGCATTTCCAGTGTGCGGATAGCCGTGATCTGTTCGCCGGTCATCTGACCGTTTTCAATGACCGCTTGGATTTTTGATTGCGTTGGCTCAGAGATACCAAACAGTTCGCCAAGTGCCGTTACTGCTACGCCGGCTAGTGGGCCACCTAATGCCGAAGCAACGACCGGGGCAACCTTGCTGATTGTTTCGAGCCAGTTCATTTCACCACTTCATACGTAGCGTGACCTTTGGAGAACGTAGCCTTTAGCTGCTGAAGGCGTTGCTGCCTCCCGAATCCAAGATGTATCCAATCATCGCCCTCGTTTATTAGCTGATCGTAACGAAGTGATGACTTGCGAATAGCATCGAAAACTTCTTTGACTGAGCCGTATTCAGGACAAGTGAAATCAACCGCTAGCCCTGATGTATGCGAACTTGTAGCCGAGCCACCTACCGCCAAATTAACGGCTGAGTTTCTGAATCCGCTTGATACGTAGATTGGCTTGCCGAGCAACTGACGCACTTCATCCATCCGCGATGCAGTCATCACTAGGTTAGTCATGTCCTGACCACTGGGAATGTTGCTGATACCCTTGCGAGTCGCATACTGGCTTACAGTAAGCTCTTGCAGGGTGAAGTATTTAGATAGCTTGTCGCTCATTTGATTTCCAGCGTTACAGGCGCGGAAAACTCTTCGCAGGCTTCGATTCTTGCGACAAGCCCGCCGATAGACATATGGCACTTAAGCGGCCCATTGCTCCCCAATACGCTGCCGATGCGCACATAGCACTTGTCATCGTCTGCAATCCAGCCAGCATCAGCGATGAGTGGCAATACCTTTCCGTGAGCGTGCGAATATTGCGTTGAGACTTTTCTTGCGCCAGATCGAACATCTTTGCTTCCATCGTCTTGTACCTTTGCGAAACAGAAACGCTTGTTATCAATGTAGAGAATGCCGCTATCAATCGTCAGTTTCATCGTGTGCAATCTTGACTAACAGGTACAGGACGGAAGCAACTACAACCAAAGCGAGGCATTGTTCTATGTGGTTCATTTGATTATTGAATCCGCAACAGAGCCGAAGCCGAGCTTGTACATAAGCCCGACTGCGGCAAGGATAAGAACGGTTTTGATGACACCGAATAACGCAGCAACGCCGTTTTTAGTCAATTCTTGTTTGGCTGATTTCCAAAACTCAGCCTCTTCTTTAGCTGCGTTGATTTTGGCTAAGTGATAAGCGGCGTGCTTTTCAGGCCCATCAGGGAAAGCGCCTTCAACAATCGTCATTCGGCGCTCCAATAAATGGCACTGGAAACACTCTTTGCGGCGCTCAAATATCTTGCCTTCAGGCGTGTCAATTAGCGGTAGGTCTGTCATTGGATAGTCACCGTTTCAACGCCGATCATGTCTCCCGAAATGGGATCACGAATTACCCGTTTTGGCGCATTGAATTGAGATTGCAGCCCTGTTAGTGACTGTGCGAACTGATTACCCATTTGCCCGATAGCTTCCTGCATGGCTTTGAGCATTTCAGCCATTTGATTCATGGCTTCTGCGTTACCTTCTTCAGCCGCTTGCTGTTCGCCTTCTATGGCGCTTTCCTGTGCCATCTGTGAGCGTTGCGTGCTGGCCTGCATCATTGATTTAGCAAGCTCAATACGCTCTTGAGATGCAATCTTTTCGCGCTCTAGCTCTGCATTCAACTGAGCTACGGCAATCTTGGCTTGCATGTCTGCTTCAGCCTTGATTTGAGCCTCTTGCAAGCGGATTTGCGCGTCTTGTTCAGCTTGGGCTGATTTGGCTTCAATTTCAGCGCCGGCTTTCTTCATATCGAAGTCAAGACGTTGATTAGCCATCTGCATTTCTGCTTGTTTGCCTTCAGCAACTTGCTTAAGTTGTGCGTTTTCCTCTTGCATCTGCTGCATTCCTGCCTGCATTTGCTGCATCTGTTGCTGCACTTCAGGAGGAATCTGCGGAGCTTCTTCACCTTCAGGCTTTTTAGGCATGAAGGACTCAATATCTATGCGCTCGTCAAAGCGTCGGAGAGTTTCTTCCATGAGTTTCATCATGGAGTCAGCCATATCGTTCTGACCTTGTTCGCGTAGCTGTGCAATTTGAGTGACAGACTGCTGAATCTGCGGGAGCATCTGCCCCCACTGTTCGCGTTCTTTGGCTTTGTTTGGGCGACCTGCTGATCCTGCACGAATCTCGATATTGACCATATCAAAGACCTGATCTTTGGTCATCTGAGGCCAAACACTTTCCATGCCAGCAATGCGCTGTACGTCTTGAATGCTCATTTCTTGCAGGCATAGTTCAGCAGCGTACTGAGCCATTTCTGCAATCCAATCCTCTACTACGTCCTGACGCTCTGCAACACGACTCTGCAAGCCCTGCGCCATGATTTCAGCTTCAGTGGCAGTCTTAGCTTTATTGACAACGCCTTTAGCAGCATCACCAGCACCCAATACCATTTCCGCATCACGGAGAATCGGCTGAACATCGTAAGTATTAGGATCAACCGGAGGATTTTGCAGAATCGCAATGTCGCGCTCAATCGGTTGAGTCGGATCACCTTCCAAGCCTACCCATTGATTAGCAGTGCGGTTAGCCAGTGAAGCAATATCTCTATCAGTCAGATCACCGGACTTGCGATAGACACGAACCGGAAGGTTTTCCTTGCGATGCTCTGCGTAATTGGTGCGAGTCGTGTTGTACTCGTCCTGAAGCTCTACGAGTAGTTCAGCATCAGAGATAGGCTCGACGCGACCATCTACCGGATTGAACGCCAGGGCGAAGAACGGATAGAAACGCTTACCAATCGCCACAGGCGTATAGGGATCACGCGCCCATTCATCAGCGCCAGCACACAATGTATATACAGTGTTACTTTGTTTATCCCATACCTCGAACACAGCAACGAGAAGAACCTTGTCATCCTCTAGCGAAGAAGATGATTCTTTCTTATCTGTGCCGTACTTGTTGGAAGTCTTGGGAACATCTTTGCCGAATGTTTCTTCGTACTGCTCTTCCGTCATCCATACGCGGTGCGCAATAGATTCGGCTTGATCGTATTGGTCGAAGTCGTAAATGGTGTCATCGAGGACAAATATATCTTCAGTCAATACGCGATCAATCGCAATGCCTGAAACGGTATTAACTTCTACCTGCTGCTGAAGTGCTTTCAACTGCTGATCTAGTTCGCCTTGCTTGGCTTCTAGTTCGCAGCGTGAATCATCATCTTCTTTAATCTCTGCAATTAGAAATTTGATTCGTTGCAGATTGTCTTGCGTGTCGTTAATCCGATTATCAATCAGCGGATCAGTACGCACATCCTTCTGCCAGCTAATCTTTGCCCATCCGGTTGAAGTCGTCATCGCTGAACGAATAGCACTCTTGGCGCGTTTCTTCAGCTTGCCTTCTTTGACGAACTTACGGGATACAACGGTCTGTAATGTCTTGCAGAAGCCTGGAACCCATTGCTGAACATTGCCAGCAGCTTCAGTTGGAGTAACTGCAATTTCCGGGTCTTTAGCGTAAATCTGAGGAAGAATAGCCGCGAAGTTTGAGTGAATGATATTGGTACGGACTAATCCCGTTTCGCCATCATCACCGACATCACCACGGACGTATGCGCGAAGCTCCTTGTAACGCTTCTCTGTCTTATCGTCCTTGCGCTGTTTAAGCGCCTTCTCTAGACGCTTTCCCCACTGTTTAGCGAGTGCTTTCTGCTGTGGCGTTGCTTCATCTTCGGTATCTTCTTCGGTATAGCTCATTCAACGCCTCTTACTTCCACTTCAGCCTGAAGGCCGGTATTCATGTTGAATTTCTTTGCAGCCTGTATCGTGTCGTGCAAACCTTCTTGCGCCATTGCTTCAGCTTGCAACGGGAGAGAAGCACGAACCACAATGGTTTCGCCTTCTAGCGTCTTGCCATCAACGGTATAAACCCAGAAATCCCGGCCTGTTTCAGCAGGGATATGAGCTTCAAACGTTGCAGACGGCTCAACCAGAGCCAATAGTTGCTCTAGGTCTATTTGTTGGCGAGTAGCACTCAAGCCATGACAGATTCGCTGTAATTCGTCCATGCGGCGTTTATACGCATGGTTCTTGAACGTGATAAATCAGCGCAGAGAACGATACCGGCTAGGTTCTTTTCTCTCGTCTGTCATCTCTAGCAAATGGGCGAATGTTCCAACCTTTGGCTTGATAGCCTGAGTTGGTGGAATACGCGCATCACGCATTTGGTCTAGGAATCTACCGAGAAGTGACAGCACATCCACAGCATCATCAAACACGCCAACAGGGAAGGTTAGCAACTGCCTGAGTAATCGCTGTGCGAAATCCTCTTTCATCGGGAAATACACCATTCCGCTTGCTGCCATCGCTTGAAATGGACGGCAACGTGTTGGCTTATCATGGATGGATGGCAACCACTCCAGGCGACATAGTGAGCGGCGCTCTTTCATCCGTCTAATCAGGAATGGCTCAACTGATCGTCTGATAGGGCCACTCTCACCTATCCAGCATTGAGGCTTCCACTTGTCGATTAAGTCTAGCTGCGTTTCTATCCAGACATCAGAAGTCGTTTGGCCTGACCACCAATCAAGCAGATACACTTCGCCCTCTGGATCAATCCCGATAACTCCGTGTTCTGTGAAGTCACCACCATCAGCCGTAACAGCGTAGTCACTTGCGCCATAGATTCGTAAGTGCTTTGGCGCTTTCTCGTAACTCTTGAACCAATCCCGCTTGAAGTAATCGCCAGAGTCTTGAACAGGGACTTGCTGATAGAGCGCAGACCATGTTCTAGCGTTCTTCCTGAACATTGACCAATGCCGATCAGAGAACCACTCAGGCCACAGGTATTCGCCTATCTTCCTGCCTAACGGATCGTCTTTTCTCTCGCATTGAGCCTGAAGGCATAGAACTTTCCACGTTAGACCATCACGGCAAATAATATCGCCAGATTCGCCGCTCCAATCTTCAGGGAGTATCGAACCTGCTAAGTCGTTCATGTTCCATCTGGTTTGAATGATTACAACCCACCCGCCAGGAATCAAGCGGGTTAGCAAATCATCTTCATACGCCGCGAGTGTTTTCTTCTGTACCGTTTCGCTATCGGCATCCTCACGACCTTTCACTGGATCATCGACTAGCAGACCATGCGCCCGATTTCCTGTGATGCCTGACAGAATGCCGCCTGACATATATTCGCTACCGTTACTGATTGCCCATTCATCAGCAGCAGATGTTTCATTTGATAGCGTTGCGCCGAATATTCCTTTGTACGCTGGCTGCCTAGCTATAGACCTTGCCCTGCGTCCATGGCGTTTAGCAAGATCACTACCATAGCTCGTCAGAATTATTCTCCGGTTAGGATGCTTGCCCATGTACCAAGTAGGAGCTACTACGCTTCCATACGTTGATTTAGCACTACCTGGAGGCATGAATACCATTAGCCTACCGTAAGGCGTTTCCATTGTTTCCTGCAACGCCTGAAGAAGAATGCTGTGGTGAATCGCTAGTGACGTTTCAACCGGATGAAACATCCATTCATCAGGATCATCACTCACAGGCTTTCCGGGAACATCTACGGCATTAGCAAATGCGCGTAAGTCTGCCCTTGCCTTTCTTCTAGTCAGTAACTCTTTAGCGAGTTCGGCTGTTGATTGCATCTATCAGTTCTTCGTCAGTCATATCGTGCTTATGCTTATGCACATGCTCAACAGGTTCGCCAGCTTTACCACTGATTACGCTTTCAACCTTATCAGCCCATCCAAAGTTCTTCAGTGCGAATATTGGCCCTGCTGCTGAACTGTTCTGATTCAGTCGCTTTTCATACTCTGATTCAACCAACATTCGCGCCCTTTTTACAGAGTCAGAAAATTCAGGATATGTTTCATAGTGATAGAACGATTCTTTGCTGCACAACCCTAGCGCCAAGATCATTCCAGTAAGTAATATTGGCTCTTCGTTAGCTCTACATAGCGAGAAATATGAATCAACCAGTGAATCGAATTCATCAGGTGAATTTATCTTTCTTGGCCTGCCTACTGGATTCTTCTCACTCATGTTTAGATTTTCCACACCATCCAAAAATTAACGCATCTAACCTATCCTCTATTCCTTCATCGTGACTAATCGCTCTGATTCCTCTTGCGCTATGTCCTACGTAGAATCTAGTAATCTGAATCTCTCCCTTCGCTGCTGCTTGGTTAAGGACTACGCGAACCGTGTTCGCTTTAGGACGCCTTCCTGTTTTAGCTTCTATCTCTTTCGATATTTCAAGAACTGACTTAGCTTTATCACGGACAGCGTTTCTGATGAGAATGCCTATTGTGCGTTTTCTTCCCATTTCACAACCCATCCAAATCAATTAGTCCTTCGCCGGTTTCTTTTACTATCTGGTTTATTTGAGCCATTGACGCAGCAAAGTCAATTCCATGTTTCTTGGCTTCAATCATTACCTTCATCACGTTTATTTTTGTCTGAATTCGACGGTTAAGCGCTTCTGCAATATCTATCTGTTTTTCCAGCTTAGATTTATTGACTTCTCTGCCCATAGATACATCAAGAAGAGTCTTGCTTAGTAATTGTGCTATGTCATTACTTGTTACTGCCAGATTAGACATTGTGAATCTCCTGTTTAAGTTGCTTCAAATATCTTGCGATTTTCATCTGTTCGCGCTTAATGCTTATTAGTTCTGGAGTGCATTCACTTCTTTTTATATGTAGTGATCTTATAACATAGCAATCAGCTAGATTTTCCTTATATAAATCGTTTATTCTTTTCTTTGTCTTTTTGTGCCTATCCTTATTTTTCTCTATGCTTTTTGCTACTGAATCTCTATATTTTTCGTAATTATTATCCCTATATTTTTTATTATTACTGCTAGTGCATGATTTGCATATGTAAGAAATTCCATTTCTACCACCTTTCCCTTTGTTCGTTCCGTAACAACTAATTTCTTTTAAACTTTTGCATTGTGAGCATTTAAATATCTCTGTCATACCACATACTTATCACGACAGAAACCACATGCGCCATTGACTAGGCGCGAGAAGTAATCACCGCACATATCGCATTCTCCGGGATTGCCTAGCGGTATTTCGTTAGCTTTACGCATTGCTTCTTTTACGTGATCGTCTATTACTGATTCGATAAAGTAATCAGCCCTATCGCATTCATCGCCTGAGTTATCGCGCTCAATATCCATTCTTCAATTCCTTTAACAGTTGTTTATGCTCTTTTGCTATTTGCTTTAACTGCTCAACAGTAAATTTAGCGTCAGGGTGCGGCCCTTCTATCCAATCTAGGCGCTCTTGGCCTATTCTCTCCAATACGCCTTTTCGCATCTCTGCCTGATTGCCACCTTTGTAGGTGTTGCACTGGACACACTGACCAAAAATGTTGTCGTGGTGATAGCGAATAAACCAGTTCAAGCCTTTTCCTACTGGCTTGTAATGTCCGGCATGGAATGTTCCGCGCAATGGCTTTCCGCAAGAGATACAGCCTTTGTCTTTATCACGGTGACGAATAACGGCATTCACAGGTTTTTGAGTATCGTTAGCATGCTCAGTAATTGTTTTTCGCTTGTCTTTTGCGATGGCAATAACCTTGCGATCCTCTCGCCTCTGAATAGCTTCTGCTTTCGCTCTACGTTGCGCTGATTTAGCTGCGGCCTTGTCTGCGTATTCCAGCATGCAAGAAAATTGATTACACGTTGATTGCAGCGGCCTGACGGGGATATATGGGGTTTTGCAAACCTTGCATTTCCTAGTCATCTAAGTAAACGCCTCTCTGAGCAGCAAACACTTCTACCTGCGTCATAAACTTATTCAGCGCCTCTACATCCAAATCAGCGGTTGAGATAAGCACTTGGATTACTGCGCCATCAGGCTTGCGAAACTCTACGAAGCCGAGAAAGTGACTTTTGAGCATTACCTTCCACCACATAGCCGAGTGGTATTCTCCATCCTTGGCTTTTACTGATTCAGCTATGCGAGTGAAAATGGTATGAAGGCGTGCGTTTTGCGGGAGGCTTCTGCGCTTACGCTGGCCGCATGTCGGGCAAACACTCATGCGAATAGCCTTTCTTGGCGATAGGCGTTTTCAATCCGTTTACACGCTATGTCGGTAGTTCCGAAACCCATGAAACGTGGTAAAATATTCGCATGATTACTAAAACATGCGAGATTTGCGGTTCCTCGTTTCAAGTGAAACCGTATAGAGCAAACAAAGCCCGTTTTTGCAGTCAGCAATGCGGAGGAAAGTGGCATATGTCTATTCGCTCCATGCCAAGCGATCATAAGATAGGCAACAAGTGGCGCGAAGGAATTAGACCTGCTAACGCTTTTACTAGCGAACAAGCAAAAGAAATGAACGCAGTCGAAAGAGAGCATTTTGAATGCGCCCATTGCGGTAATGATTTTGAAGTTATCCCTTGGATAGTTAGCCAAAACAAAACAAAGTCTGGCCTTCGTTTTTGCAGCAAAACCTGCCACTCTTTGTTTAAGGCAGAAAACGAATCTGGCCCAAACTCTAAGCAGTGGGTTGGAGGAATAACCACCTACCGTGGGAAAGGATGGCTTGAGGCAAGAATGCTTGCAGTAGAAAGAGATAATGGAACGTGCCAAACTTGCGGCAAGGTTGTTGGGAAATCTATTCCTGTTCATCACATCACACCTTTTCGCTTGTTTGAATCAGTTGAAGCTGCGAATCAGATTGAAAACCTTGTTTGTCTTTGTCAGTCGTGCCATATGAAAATGGAAACAACTGTGGCCGATCAACTTCGCGCATAATTCTTTCGCACATGATGTCGAAATATTTAGGCTCTCTTTCAATTCCATAAAATGTTTTTCCCATGCGAACACATGCGACTCCAGTCGTACCACTTCCGGCGAATGGGTCTGCTACGGTCAACGTGGTTTTTGGGGCTAAATCTAGAGCCCATTGCATTACGCCAATCGGCTTTTGTGTTGGATGATCTCCACGCTGTTCGTTATTGGCGCGAAGCATTCCATTCCACATATACCGCTTGAGCCTTACGGCTTTCTGCAGGTTAGTCCATGCCAATTCAGCATCAGCAAAATCGCCAGTGTTTTCCTTATCCCAAACCAACCAACAAGGCGAAGGAGGAACATTAAAATAATTTCCACCGAAAATAATCGCGTTAGTTCCTGCAGCAATAGTTAGCCCTAGCAATTCATCATCAATAGGCGCGTTATCCCAATCGTCTTTGCCGTAATCCTTAACTGTTCCTTTGTTAGAACTTCCCCAAGTTCCTTTGCTTGCACCAATCCCATAAGGCGGATCAGTCAGCACCAAATCAACCTTCGGCAGATGCGGTAGCACCTCACGGCAATCACCTAGCCACAAATGGCAGTTACCTATAATCTCTGTTGGTTTCATTTCGACACCTTGTCGCTATCTACCTTCTCCCTGTGGAGTCGGTAGGATTCAACTTCTGCCTTTGCGAGTGATTCGGCTTTATCTTTCGGAATGCCGCCACAGAAGTGCATAATTGCTGCCCGTTCCTGATAGCGCTCTTCGTAATCGTCAGTCATGCTGCTTTCCGATACAGTGAGCGAATCTGGTTAGCTTCATCAGCGAAATAAACCGTCCATACCCGATAGCGTTCTTCATGGTTATCAATCGCCACTGGAACAGCTACGCCAGCCGCATTGATTGCTTCCAATCCATCACGAAGCTGATCTTTTCCGGGAGCGAAATCAATTCTCAGCATCGCCTTGAAACCATCCATCTCGTCTTTTGAGAACATGCCGCGATCTAGGCGATCATTTGCCCATGTGTCGAAATCGTCTTTGAATTGTTTGGTTACGGTTACTTTAGACATTTCAAAACTCCGTCATTTCTACGGATTCACCGGCTGGCATATAGCAGCGCGGATGGTCGTTAATTGACTCAATAAATTGACCTGATTTCGGATCGAACCAAAATTGCAGAGCGCCATTCCATCCGCTTCCATTACGCTGCGACTCACAGGTAAGGATTGCGTCAGGCTCATTGATCTTTGATTGATCCCCGGCAGACATGGACTTGTGCTTTGGCTTGTTACGCCAGACAGAAAAGACGTTTTCAGCCATATCTCCGATTTCACTCGTTCCCTTTACGTCGTGCAAACCGGGAGGCGTTTCGTCTGAAGAACCTTTACGGGCATGAGCAACTAAATGAATATGTGGGCCTGCTTGATGCGCTACGCTTTGGAGCTTGTCGACAAAATGCTTTTGGCGCGTATAGTCATCAGCACCTACACCGATACCGCACTTCATCAGCGAATCAATGACGATATGGTTTATCTCAAACGTAGCGACTGCGTAACGACAAAGCGCAACCACGTTGTCAGCCTGCAATGCGCCTTGATGGTCGAATAGCCAAAGACGTTTAGAAGCGTACTCAAACCAGTTATTGACAAATGATTCAGGAGGAATGCTAGAGCCAGATTCTTGCCGGCATTT
>ERZ1034365.215-NODE-215-length-33131-cov-3.481818_pt1 | contig 33131 bp, 23 predicted proteins | sample MGYA00520615_ERZ1034365 | MGnify/ENA primary metagenome ERZ1034365 (study PRJEB33736, sample SAMEA104284505) | Azolla filiculoides | biome: Urban; feature: Water surface; material: Ditch water | place: Netherlands | collected 2015-10-28 | depth 0-0.1 m ...
GCCACTCAGTCCCATCCCACACACCCAAAGTGACGTTTGAGGTGTTATACCACAACATCCCTATAGTCTTAACAGTGGGTTCTGTGCTATCGACAAGCGCGTTTGGTGGTATCAGAGCCCAACTCTGCTTTGCACTATTGAAGGTAAATGTCTTTGTCCCGTTGGTGAAGAAATCTCCGTTAGCAGGAGATCCTGGAAATATTATAGGCATATATTACACTCCTGTTGGCAGAGTTGGCCAAACAACATTCCAAGGAAATCCAGATTGAGACGTGACATCTCTCAGAGATTGTCTGTATTCAGTCCACTCGGGGCTCACAGGAGAATTTGTATCGATCGATCTGATAGTGATCCAGTCACTTTTCAAAAGAAGCTCATCTCTTGTATTGCGAACTTCTGTTTTCTTCTGTTCCAGTTCAGATGCTAGCCATCCAGCATCCTTTTGGCCAACATTCCAATCCAACACCCATACTCCATCAACGTATGCAGGGACATCTTGTGGGTATGCGTATTCGAGTATTGGGTCGAATGCTGGCTTCTCTTTAGGAACTACGGGATATACGCCATACGATGCAAGAAGGTTGTTGTTGAGCGCACTTGGGAAGCTAACATTGGTGTGTGCAGCCCTAAACATATCCAGCGTATACGGATATTGTAGTACGTTGTTTTGATTATCTGTCTTTATGAACATGTTCATGCCTCATTAAATTACTCTGTTGAATTTTGGAATGCCGTATATTGTGGTTCCACCGTCGGAGGTGTAGAAGTCGATAATGCATTCAGTATTAGCTGAAATTGTAGGAGCGGCTTCTCCTGCCCATTTTACGTTTGCAGGGAAGGTGAATGTGCCTGTGTAGTTTTTGCCGGAGAATGATGTTGTGTATTCTCTTAGGGTATCAGAAGTGGAGCCTGTTGTAAACATACGTGACCCATCCGTGTTAAACTGGACGCTACTGGCATTCGCATCACTCATGCCCGCTGCGGGTGTGAAACTTCCAACGCCGCTGTTTATTGTGGTGTTTGCTTGCCACGGCGTGCCAAACTTATATGCAGATACGACGTTACTCCCGCTCACAATGAATACATCTCTGCCGTTAGGGCTTATGTCAAATCCCGTTGCCACCCCTATCCCCTGATATGCTGTGGGGGTGTTGCCAGCAAACGTTGCCGTTGATACGTCCCACGCAGTGCTTAGCTGATATTCGTTTATAATGCCATAGTTAGTAGCTGACCAGCTCAAAGCAAACATCTTAGTTCCGTCGGGCTTGAATTTGAGACCGTAGGGACCCGCGACTGAGAATTGTGTAATGGCTTTTGTTTTATACAACACCGACGTTGACACGTCCCATGGTGTGCTGAGGGCATATTGATATATAGTATCAGTTGCCGTCCCCCCGACATACATATATGTTCCATCTGGATGGAACGCCAATGAATATGGTGTGGCATCAGCGCCAGCAACGCTGAAAAACGGCCCAGGACTTGCTGATGATATAAACCATGGTGTCGATAGATTGTAACTGTACACGCGATCGTTTGAGTATCCTACGAAAAACAACTGAGTGCCGTCTGGTCTGAAGGTGGCCTGACCCGGACCACCTTCAGCTAGTAACAAAGAATTAATCGGGGTGCCCCCGTTCGCCGTCGATATATCATATTTGGACACATTAGAGATATCAATCTCCACAGTCCACTTAGAACTGCCTGCTGGTACATTTGCAAAACTAATATAGTCCCCCACATTCGTAGTCAGCTTGTGAACCGACCCTGCGGACAAATCGATGTTTTCACCGTAGGGTAGCACATTTGTTTTCTGGATGTTGGCGCCGGGAGAAATAACCCACTTCTCCCCGTTCCACGTATACGTAGTACCACCATAGGTATATGTCTGTCCAGTTATGGGTGTCGATGGAAAATCAGCCATTATATAACGTCCCTCTCTATTGGATATGCCATGTAGCTCGCCCCACCATCACTTGTGAAGAATTCAAACACGTGTTTCTTTCCTGGTGTAATTACAGGAGCACCAACACCAGCCCACATAACGGAGACCGGCCATGTCAATATATTTTGTTGGAATACTGTAGAGTATTGTTTTATAGCTTTACCTGTAGACCCGAAGATGTACATTTTATCGCCGTCGGGTTTGAAGTGTATGCCCGCAGGTGTGGCCTCTTGTGCCGTGACGCTAAATGAAATTCCAGAGTAGGTTCCAGTGGAAACATCCCACGGTGTCGATAGATTATATCGATATACCGTATCAGTGTCGTTGCCCAACACAAATATTCTGCTACCGGTCGAATTGAATTCAAAACTCGTCGGGGACGTGGACTGCCCCGACGTACTGAGAAACTTGTTGGTATACGACAGCCCTGACAACCACGGGCTAGAAAAAGAATATTGGTGTATGCCAGCAGGGAACGCTCCACTAATATACATCGTTGCGCCGTCGGGTTTGAACCTCACACCGAAGGGGAGGGTCTGCTGGCTCGCCACGGACCCTGATACTACATACGTCGCTGATGTTATATCCCAAGCCCGGGAAAGTGTGTACCTGTATACAAAGTCGTTTGTCGTTCCAGTCACGTACATCATTGTGCCATCAGGCTTAAATGTTATCCCGTACGGTTGCGTGTCTTGAGCCACGCTGACGTTCGTGCTCGTGGTCGAAGCAGTCGATGGATTCCAAGCTTCAGTCAGGTTGTGTTGATAAACAACTGTGCCTAAAATATAGTAGAATTTCGTACCATCATAGCTAAACGTAGAACCGTATGGTGTATTGCTAGCGGTCAACATAGCCGACGTCACGTTATCATATGAAGCCGCATTCAGAGCAAACCCAGTAGTAGCAGGAGCATCTATCATTACCCTGAAGGTCTGAGTGCTATCAGCTGCCGGTGGATTAACAAATGATATTGTTGTGTTTGAGCTATATTGGAGCTCAAATATATTACCCAGACTCAAATCTATGTTTACAGCGTTATTAGCGGCTGTATATATCACGCCGCGGTAGGATGAACTAGTGGTAGCAGCTTTCCACTTTTCGCCTGTATATATGTAGGTGATACCGTTTTCAATATGCTGTTGATCTACAACCGGATTACTTGGAAATGATGCCATTATGTTTTTCCTAGGCTAAGAGAAAGAGAGTTGCCAATAATTTTACCATCTCCAAAATTCGTCAGGTTGATTAAAGAGGTCTGCCCTGAGTTGATGGAAGGGGCTGATCCTGCTTCCCACTTCACGTCGGTTGACCAATTTAAGGTAATGTTGGGGGTATTATATGTTGAGAATTGTTTTATACTAAATGCCGTAGAGGTAACGGACAATAATGTGCCGGAATCCCCGAACGCAATACCACGCGGCGAGACCCCAACCCCAAAACTTTTGCCACTATATGTGGCGGTATTTGCTTGCCATGGTGTAGACATATCATACTGATATACTGTATTGCTGGAAGCACCCGCCATGAAAAACTTAGTACCATCTGGGTGGAAGTATATATCGTATGGGTTAGCATCTTGTGATGTCAGTCCTTGTTTAATATAGGGGCCTACAGGGTTGGCGAGACTCCACGGAGTTGGTAAGATGTATTCATGTAGACCGGTTGTTCCCGAACCAGTGTAACCGTATATTTTAGTACCATCAGATTTGAACGACACACTTCTCATGTACTGCATGTTAATTGCAGTACTCGCAGAGGTTGACGCGGTTGTAATATCCCACGGGGTGGTCAGTGTATGCCCCTGAATCTGCGTTTGGTCGGATTTTGCAATGTATACAACAGTTCCCTCAGGGTTAAAAGCAATTCCCTGAGGAGCTGAAGTGGTACTGCTGAAGTCCGGAGATGCTTTGAGTGTTGCATATATATATGACGTGATATTCCAAGGGGAGGCCAGATCCGCTTGGTATATGAATTTAACACTAGGTAAGACTCCGACATAGAAGACCCGGGTGCCATCAGGTTTAAAAACAATACCTCGCGCGTATGTCGCTGAACCCCCAATACTGTCCGTCCCGCCAACATAACTCGCAGCAGTAAGGCTATATGCTTGATCGCTATAGAAAGGCCTCTTAATTTCAATTGTATTGGAGGAGTATAACGACAGATTGGGAGCAGATATTGCGGTATTTCCCGCCAACTCGATCTTATGATAATTATATCTTGCGGTGTCGAGGATCACGCTGTTTCCCGAGTAAAAACCAATATCCGTATACTCAGTAACTTGAGGGTTGCTTGCCGTGTCCAAACGCTTCCATTTGACACCAGTCCATTTATATCTGATCCCGTTTTGAACGGATTCCTGATCTATAGTTGGGGATTGAGGAAAATTAAATGCCACTGCTTATACCTTCATACGTCATTGTTTACGGAGGGCGTGGACGCCCGATACCATGTATTTATCATACGACTTTCATGTATATCATAACCCATTGGAGATTTGCCTCATCCCACTCGTATATGTTATCCTGATCTGGCAGGGGGGCAGGAGAATCCCAATCTAAACCACCCCAAACCCAACTAGGGAATGGTTTAGGGGGTCTGAAGCCATCGATCTCGTTATAGGTATAACCGACACCAACTCGTTCACCCTCTGCATAATCAATCCAAACACCATCTAAGGTGTTGATAAAATTATCATCGACGACAATAGCATCTATCACTATGCCGTTTTCTATTTTTGCTTGATACTTCACTTCATGTACCTCACTATGACTGCTCCGTTTCCACCTCGTGATCCTGAAACATCGGCAGAGGTGCCGCCAGACCCACCACCAAGACCGTCTGTGCCTTGCGTGGATATGGTAGTATATCTACCAGCGGTACCGCCACCAGATCCACCAGCACCGAGTCCTGTAGATGATCTATGTGCGCCTCCTCCTCCACCACCGTAGGTGTCGCCTGTGCCATATATATTAACGAGTTTACCCGATCCGCCGTTACCACACGTTGTTGTAGTGGCGGCACCTCCAGTAGCCCCGGCTCCGCCTCCGCCACCTGAGTGACGAGACGAGCTCGTAGCGTTACCGTATCCAGCGCCACCAGCAAAACCTTGACCTGCTATTCCTGATCCACCAGGCAAGTTTGAGCCTGTAGTCAATGAGCCAGACCCACCGCCACCGGATCCACCAGGACCACCGGAGGAGGCAGAGACGCCTCCGCCACCGTATCCGCCACCAGAAACCACCGTTCCCGCAAACGACGACCCACCTCCACTGCCCGTGCTCCCAGCACCAACGATAGCAGTAGTTGTCAGCACTCCAAAGTTAGATGGAGACCCCACAGTATGAAGGACACCACCTCCACCCCCGCCACCAGGTGCTGCCTGAACGATAGAGGTTGAGTATCCACCACCTCCACCCCCACCAATAACTGCATATTCGACTCGACCCTTTCTCGCGACTTCAAAATTCCCTGTCGCAGAGAAGTTGTGTATTACGTATACGACCCCACCAATGGTTTGATTGGTTTTCGTTCCACCAATAGCCCTACAAATAGGCCTCGTTGCTAAAACATTTGCTATTAGCATTATTCCAGATCTCCGAATAGATACCATCTATTTGCGGCTACCTTCAATGCAGTACACATGGCGTATCGAACCGCAGTTTTGTTTGTTAGACCATTTCGTATGTTGATAGTAACACCAGCTGAGCCAGCAACCGTCACCTGTCCTACACCATCTTGTGAAAAGTGAACAGTAGATGATATAGGGAAGTTATTCGCAGCGTCCGTTGGGATTGTGAATGTAGTGGCAGTGTTCGAGCCAGATAGGATCATCACATCTCTATCTGTTAACACCAAAGTTCTGCCGGTAGCTTCTGGGATCACATCAAGAATAGTTTTTCCAGAATCTCCCATAGGACCCTGTGGGCCAGAAGGGCCACTTGTGGTTATCCAAGTGTTAGCGTATCTAACATTGAGTGTAGCATCGCTGGTGTTGAACCACATGAAACCGTTGTCAGTAACGCTAGGAGCAGTGTCACCAGTATTCGCATAGAATCCAGGATCGCCCTTTGGACCACTCGTGGTTATCCAAGTGTTCGCATACAGAACATTCAGCGTCGTATCAGTTGTGTCAAACCACATATAACCATCGAGTGTGACAGAAGGTGCGGTGTCGCTGATGCTTGCCAAGAATCCAGGATCGCCCTGTGGCCCAGCAGGACCAACAGGACCGCTTGTGGTTATCCACGTGTTTGAATAGAACACACTCAACGTGCTATCGTCAGTATCCAGCCAGATTTGACCAAGTGATGCTGGTGTAGGCACTGTGTTGGAGACATAGGCGAGAGTACCGTTGATACCATCATTACCGGTTGCACCTGTGTTACCTGTCAGACCAATAGGACCTTCAGGGCCTTGTGGGCCAACTGGACCTTGCGGGCCCTGAGGACCACTTGTCACAATCCACGTGTTTGCGTAGAATACACTTAGAGTGCTGTCATCGGTGTCCAGCCAGATTTGACCAAGCGATGCTGGTGTTGGTACTGTGTTGGAAACGTAGGCCAGAGTGCCGTCAATACCATCGCTACCGGTTGCACCTGTGTTGCCTGTTAGACCGATTGGACCTTCAGGGCCTTGTGGGCCAACTGGGCCAACTGGACCTTGAGGGCCACTTGTCACAATCCAGGTATTGGCGTAGAAAAGACTCAGTGTGCTATCATCGGTATCGAACCAAACCTTACCCACAAAGGATGAAGGGGGTGCAGTGTTTCCTGTATAGAATATCGTGTTGGCTATTTGCGCTGCTGATTCATCACCTATTGTGACACCAGAGAAACTGAAATTACCAGCACCATCCGTCTTTAGGAATTGGTTAGCTGTACCATCTGTGATCCCGAAATCTAGGATGCTGTCTGGTCTGTTTGTATGGTTGGTATAATCAAGGTAGAAAGCACCGTTTGAACCCTGGAGCGTTGCTGCATCCACACCCAGACTATCAATATAAGATTTGGTGACTATAAGAGGAACTTGATCGGTTATATCGACGTTGGCAAAGAAGAAGTTTCCATTACCATCCGTTGTCAACACCTGGCTGTTAGATCCGTCAGTAATACCAAAGTCTAGAATACTGTCAGGCTTGTTGACAAGGTTGTTGTAATTCAGATAGTATGAAGGTGAGGCACCACCAAGAGTCACAGCATCGACATCAAGACCGTCAACAAATTCTTTCGTCACTCTCGAATCAATTGCACTATTCACGCGCGTCAGATTGTAATAAAGGTTTGTACTGCCTTCAAGAAGATCGTCTGTAGTGAAGTTAGTAATGTCGCTAACCTGTCCAGTGACGTTACCGATCAGGTTACCTATGAACAAGGAAGATGTCGTGTTTCCGCTGATGTTTGCATTGCCGACGTTGATCGTACCCGGAGTGGTATTTCCTCTTGCCACAACCGTCGCAAGCGTATCTGTCTCCTCAAAGTTGAGACCAGTTATCTCGACAGATAGATTGCTGAGGTCACCTGTTCTACCTAGAGTCAGAGTACTTGAACCAGCATCAAATGAAATGCTGTTGACATAGTTGTCCGTCGTCAGGCCTGTCGTATAACCCGTGACGTGTCCGTATGTGTCAAATGTTAGACCCGATACGAAATAGTTCGGTGTGACAGCAATGTTACCAGTGTTGCTCGTATCTGCGTGAATGAAGGTAGTATTGCCGTTGATGAGTTGTAGACCAGCACCAGCTTGATATGTAGTGTCAGTCGAATAAACATCGACAACTTGATTTACTTCGTCCCACGTAACAACTGTAGCACCAGAACCGTTTATATTAACAGAATCGAATGAGCTGTCTGTGCCCAACAGATCGATTGCAGCTCCATTGCTCGTTGCATGGCCATCAAGAGAGTATTCAATCTTCAGAGAGGAGTTTGCTGACAGTGCAGCAATAGTCACAGACAGATCGCTAAGAGCTCCGGTTCTTCCAAGTGTCAGAATACCGTTATCGGCATCGAACGAGATACTGTCTACATAGTTGTCTTCATATGTAACATTCGCAGATATCGTGAGTTTTTTGGTTAGGGCGTCAGCAGCCAACGCTATATTGGTACCCGCAACAAATTCGACGGAATCGTTATTGTTATTTGCGGTGATTGTAGATGAACCTGCAACAACGATCGACTTGAATATCGGCTGGTCGCTTCCCTTGTCTGCGTTGACAAGGGTGATGGAACTCGAGGAGCTTTGGTTAGCACTGAAGGTTCCGGATCCCGACAAACCGTCGCTACCACTTACGGTCAGTACACCATCACCTATTATAGGCTTGTTGTAGAGATTGTTGTAGTTCAGATAGAAGGATCCATTGGCACCTTCAAGAGTCGCTGCATCAACCCGGAGCGCGTCGACAAAAGGTTTTGTAACCCTATTGTCGATTGCAGTGTTTGCTCTTGCGACCGTATAATAAAGACGTGATCCCTCGGCGAGGTTGTTTGTTGTGAAGTTGGAAATATCACTGACCTGGCCAGTGACGTTGCCTATTACGTTGCCAGTTACCTGCCCTGTCAGGGGACCATAGAACCTACCAGCCTGAACAGGTGCCAGGTTAAATGATGGATCGCCCGTATCTATATTGGGGGATGTCCCAGGTTCTGGAAGATAGCTGTCGAAGAATTTGAATCTTCCATCAGTAGCATCACGGAAGGCCCCTGCGTGCGCGTACACGCCGTCATTGTAGTTACCGACCCAACCTAGATCCGGGTTGGCTATATTGTTGTTCGCGTTCAAGTAGATCAGGTTGTCCTGGATGTTCAGAGTCTGAACATCAATGGTAACCACGTTACCAGAAATAATCAGGTTTCCGCCAATTACAACGTCACTCGTGAACTCACCGGTTCTGAAAACTACGTTAGAAGTTATGGCAACATTTTGTCCAATGGAAATAGTAGGAGACGATGTCTCACCACCGCTATTTGTTACTGTTACACCAGTTCCAGGAAGAATACCAGCGACATAATCACCGTACGTATCAATACCCAACTGAACAGAGTTGGCAGCAACAACGGTATCGATAACAATAGAGCCGTTTGCTAACCCAGAAAGCGTCGTATTAGCGTATCCAATAACATCACCCTGCAGAGTCACCTCAATTTTTGGAGATGGCTTGTTTGTGGTGTTTGTCCAATCAAGATAGAAGGCACCGTTGGCACCGTTCAGAGTCGATGCGTCAATATCCAGATTGTCGATGAACTCTTTCGTGACCGAGTTGCCAATTATGTCAATGACACTGTTTGCATTGATGCCCAGGACGTTATTAGCAGTACCATCACCAATCAGAGTCTCGTCGGTCGATACTATGATTAGACGGCGTTGAACGTCGTCATATACATTTTGATCAATTTCAGAGATTGCCTGAAACAGAGTATTGGCAGTGGTGTAGTTAAATCCCGTGCTATCAAATTCCGCAGAATTAATATCAACAGAAATCTGGTTGTTGGATACGGACAGTCCGTTTGAAGGGTATAACCACTGACGGGTGCCATCCGTGTTTGAAGACACGATGGCATTGTTGCTGAGAGGCACACCAAAATCAGGCTCAACTTCACCAGGTCTGAAATAAGAGTAGCGGTCATCAGCCACCTCACTCGGTGGGATCTTTTTGATCTTATCAGATAGATACTTAGACGACATTATTCAACCCCAATGTGCTCACTTGACAATTTTTCTTCGGCAGCGGCCCACACATCAAATATATCAACAACTTCCGACCGGATCTGAATCCGATCTCCATTAGCAGCAGCAGGCAATCTTTTTAGAAGGCTTCTACCTTGTAACGGTATGAAGGACGTGTCGCCAGCAGGAACATCAACCCGACCCATCTCAATAGTGTTACCCTCTTCTGTAATCAGGCGAACTTCTACCCATCGAGTGACGACGTCTTTATTTCTAGCGGACAACGGAGTCAGGAAGAACACCTCTCCTGGTCTGATTGCTCTTGTTATATCAAGTGGGTCTCTTTCCGTGTATTTATTAGAGGTGTCCGGAATTGAAAAATCAGGAGCTTCGGCAATTGTGGTGTATGATGTAGGTACGTTTTGATACGCGACTCGTATGGGCCTACCAGTCGAAGGTGTGCGACATGTTATTCTTGTCATTAGAAGCTTCTTGAGATGGCTGCTCGTGTTGAAATTCTATTTACCGCTTGTTGGAACGGAGGTCCTGCCAATTCACCGGTGTCGGCGTTGATCTCGAGACCCCCAACGAACAAAGCAGAACCTTGATCATCTTGTCCACTGGCAATAACGGATCCTTTATTGAGCTCTAGAATGCTGTCCTGAATAGTGGCTTGGTTCAGAGCTGTCGGTATCTTGGTCAAAGCAACACCGGACATAATAGCAGTCCACGTATGTCCAATTGCACTGATCAAAGATGGTTCCTCGACTTTTACAGGATCCAAAATGGTTCTCTTGATATTACCAATTATGTCAGACACGACTGCAGCCTCCGCGACGCCAATGCCAGGAAGATTTGATATCGCATTATCGATGTAATCGTACCCGTTCAAGAATGACCCCAAAAGACTCTTTGTTTGTTTGGAAATATATTCCATAACGTCAACTGTTATATCTGCTTTATGTATATTTATTAAGGTAAATGCATCTTGATATTCAGAATCTGCCCATTGAATACTTGGAAGAATTCGCAGTGGGAGGTTGCCATCACTCGTCACAGTGGATGATATTTCACCGACTCTTGTCTGTGCAAACGTGGCTGCTACAAGACTTCCAGCAGGAGCTGTTGTATCCTGTACTGCGACGTTACCCAAAGATACATCAGGCAAAGTCTGGGCTTGAAGAACGTATCCAAGCACTGCAGCCATACGACCCAACGCAGCAACAGTAGCTAGCTTTTCACCAGATCCGAATTGTGATACAGCACCCACGAAATACGATGCGGCGGCATTATAGGTTTCTAGGTTTCCACCATACGTCATGTCATATCTAAGGGCATCAATAATCAGACCAATATCCCGACGGCATTTGGCGACATCGTAACCATATGCAAACTCGCTGTCCACATAATCGATCACGTCCGTTTTAACGGTTTCTTTTTGTGTCTGGAGTGCATTGAAGCTATTAACAAGATCGCTGGCAACCCAAACAGCATTGGGCTCGACGATGGTTATATCCGTGTTGCCAGTGCTGACAGTATCAACAACCAACTGAATCAAAGACTCCGCTGCTATCCCAATTACAGTGTTTGATGCTGCTGTGGCGACGGAACCTACCTGATCCCTCATGTATTCGTATGCCGCAATAGTTGCAGCAGTCTCACCTACTCCGAGTTGAAGCGTTGCGTTCGAATAATAGGCTTTCGCAGCGACTGCAGACTCGAGATTTCCACCATACGTCAAGTCGTAGTAAGTCGCGTTGAGGATATAGTCGATGTCTCTTTCACATGCAGTTTGATTGTATGTGTTAGCGATGGCAGGATAGTTTGCCTCAATATATGCGATCGTGGATGTTTTTATAGAATTTCTATTTACTTCTATAGCATCCCTCGCAGCAGCATATCCACTGATAAACGCGTTCTCCGTTCCACCAGTTGGCTGGGGAATCGTATATTCAGGAATTGTAGTTGGAAGGACGCTTATACCGGTCTTGAGAGTATCGAGAAGCGTTGCCATATTGCTGGTAACACGTGTAACTGCCGTTGAGCTTATACCGCTCACGATACCAAGCATGATATCTTGTAGACGTTCAATCGCTGATATGGTTACTGCCTTCTGACTTTCCGTGACAACCGATGCCCCTGCTCTATAATAGGATCTACTGGCCGTGACCGTTCTGAAGTTGGTTCCAAACATCAGGTCGTATCCAACAGCGTCGATTATCAAGCCTATGTCTCTTTTGCAAAGATCTCTATTGTACGCGAAATCCTGGAATATAGAGTTGACATATACAATCACATCAGACTGGACGGTCGATTTAGACGATTGAAGGGCTGCAAACCGACCCGTTAGATCCGTCGATACCCAAGACACATCAGGCAGTATTTGAGGTTGAGCGGCACTCGTGCGGACCGTCTCGACGACTGTTGTAATCAATCCCTTGGCAGCAGAGGCAGCTGTGGAAGAACCAGCTGTGACACCCAGTACTTGAGGGGTCACGTCCTGATAAGGGACAACGACGGTGTTCACTGCTATGCTAGCAAGCAGATCACTCAAATACTCATACACATCTATCGTCGGTGCTCTTTCACGTTCGTCAAACTGGAGAGCCGCGCCAGAGAAATACGAATTACCTGCAATGACCGTTTCCAAGTTGCCACCGTAAGTCATATCGAAGAATACTGCATCGAGAATGTAGTCGACGTCACGTAGGCACTTGGCTCTATCATATTCGATGGAAGGATATTTGGCTTCTAGATAAGACGCAGTTTCAGCTTTTATGAAACTTCTGTTGGATTCGATGTTGTTACGTGCATTCAAATATCCAGCATCGTAGCTATTGGTATTACCACTAGATGGTATCGGTGTAACAAAAGCTGGAGTCGCTGAAAGACCATTTTCCAGGATGTTTATAATGATGTCCATTCCAGCTTCAATGCTATCAACAGCCGCAGGAACGGTTGCAACCAGATCAAGCAGAAGCTGCTTGAGGAATGTGAACGAGCTGACGGTGGCAGCTTTTTGTTGTTGCGTGACAACAGCAGCACCTTGTCTATAGTAGGACCTACCTGCTGTGATAGCTCTATTGTTTGAGCCAAACATCATGTCGTAGCCTAGCGAATCGATAATCAATCCAACGTCTCTACTGCAGGTTGCCTGATCATATGAGTTTGTGAGATTGCGAGCAAAAGGCGCAATGTCGTTGTCTATCTGATACTTGATCCATGCGTCAATTTCTTGTTGGATGAACTCTTTGTTCGCTACTAGCAACCTACGGGCATCTTGGAAGCCAACGTCATACGATGTCGGATCAGGAAGAATGTAAGCATTTGCACTTGCAGGACCATTCGTTACAATATCGATCACTTCATCAAAGAGGTCTGACGAGCGTACCAGGGAGTTTCCACTCAAATAACTTCCAACAACAGCTTTTTGATGGGTCAGAGCGGAAAGAGTGTCGGCAAGCTGTGTTGTCACAACTTCAGATGCGTTTGCTCTGTAGTAGGACTTGGCAGCATTCACGCTACGATAGTTGGATCCGAATGCCACGTCATATGCTATTGCTTCGGATATCAGTCCAGTGTCTCTAAAGCACTTGTCGTAGTCATACTCTTGAGGAACGAATACGCGGTCCCCTTGAATATCAAAGAATCCCTTAGCAAAATCTCTTACTGGTTTCTCATTGCCCGACTGTATTGTCCACGACAGCGACCTCATCAGAAGGTTAGCGTCTGTGAAGGTTCTATCCTCATAAGTCTGAGGCCATTCGGAAGTGTATCCCTCAGAAACCAGGTTTGCCCACATTCCGTTGATGATCGTGTTGGCAGCAGCGTATATTTCAACACCAGCCGATGTGTTAGCAGTAAGATCGTAGTCCAGCGAGTATGGATTCACAACATTTCTGACACCTTCGGCGATTAGGGTATAATCACCAAACTGAGTAGAGCAACCAGACAAAACAATCTGTCCGCCGTTGATTGCATAGAAGTGTTTATGAGCCCACATGCTGATGGCGTTGACAGCATTGATCAAAGCGCCGTTTTTCGCAACATAACCGACGCCGTTGTGGATGACAGGGGTAGCACCCCAAGTCATGATATTCGGGTATATACTATATGGAGAAATGACGTTACCGTCAGCCATAACAACACCACCACCTCTAGGGACAAGTGGGTTGCCTGCTGTTCTATCAAGAGGCGGTGCAATCTGAGTCCACGTTGGAATAGATCTGACGGCAATTTTGTGTACGTAGGGGGTTCGTCTTATAATCGATCCAGGTCTAAAGACAGCAGCAAAACCTTCTGATGGGTTGTCAAAACTGTCAATCCTGAAACCTTCAAATACAGGACCCTCGATAAAACATCCAGACCCCATGCGGAATACGTTTCTTTCCTCGTATCCAGGTTCCGGACGTATCTTCACGCTTCTGTATACGCATTTGATAATGCAGTTGTCTGGCATGTCGATATGGCCCTTGGTAGTGTATATACCAGGACCCAATTCGATCAACACGATTGCATCTTCGCGCGTCCACGCATCTTCAATCGCTCTTTCAATCGTGAGATATGCTGAGTCCCAGCTATCGCCACGATTGGTGTCGTCTCCAGACTTCTGAACGAATATCACATTCTCAATTGGGTTGTCTCTTGTAAAGCGTATAATGGACATTTCACCATTCTGATCACGCTTCAGGTAAAGATCACCATCATATGTGTTGATTGCAATCTCGCCAAGGTCCAAATCACTCGTAGTCGGCGGCTTACCCTCGACTCCGCTTGTTTTGAGAATTATTTTTGTGGAATTGACCATGTGTTCCTACCTGACAAATGCTATTTGTATTGTATTTATGAGAGGATCAATAGGTGCCTCCGTAGAGCACATCGATCCTCGTTTGAATAGAAATGTTTTCAGATCCATCAAAGAGTGCAGATCCTATTACAGTATTAGCAAGTGTTATCGTGACAGGAGTCTCAAGTTTAGTGGCCGTGTTGGCATTGCCTGCTAGGTCGCCGATGAACGTATTCGCAGCAAGACTTCTTGAATCGAGATTCCATATATCCTGAACTTCATCCCAGACGAACGATACATTGGGTTGAGCGCCTCTGTTTATCGTAAATCCAGCAGATTGATTTGGCTGCGCTGTGTTGGCTAGATTGCTGTTTAACAGAATGATGTTGTCAGCAATATTCAGCTCTTCAGAGAATATGTTTGTCAGTGCACCAACGACATTCAAGTTACCAAGGACATTTACGGTTTGTGAGGTGATGTCGTCTGTAGACAGAGTGCCGGATACTGTTAGATCGCCAACCTCTAGCGATTGGATGGGCGAATTGATAGTTATCGAGTCCGTGACGAATGAATCGGTGCTAATAGAAACCGCGGTAATCGTATTGGCTATAAAATTCTCAAAAGTGACGTTACCGCCAATTTCGATGTCACCGTTAAGATTGATTATACCGGACAAAGTCGTGACACCATCAACCTCGAGGTTGGTTGTCAGCAGTCTATTGATTCTGCTATTCTGATCAACGATTATTGCAGAATTGCCAGTCAGTATCCCTGGAGTGTGGTCCAGCATATCGGTAAAATACTTACCGCCTATGATAGAAATATTACTTGCGAGATTGCTACTGTTACTCGTACCCGTTCCAATGTACAGTTTGTTTGCACCTGGCGCCCATGAATAGGCAAGTTCGCCTACACGCAGTCCAGTGACAACGGTATTAGAGGAGGATCTTCTTATCTGGAGAATAGTTCCCACTTAAAACTCTCCACAATCTATAATCTGCTTATTTAACAATGATGTCATTACATATGTTTGGGTAGCTGCGTTATAAATGAGAATATTACCATCTTGAACACCTGTGGTATTAACATCAACGAGGTCCGAAAGTTTTTGAATATTCAAACCAGATTGGTTTACGAGGATTGTTTTCTGACCGCTTAATACTGCTCTCATACTACAGCCTCTGTAACAGTCTCAACAATGTAAACGATACCCTCGAGGAGCTTCGAGCGTTTAGGTGCGCCGTTGAGCATGTTAATCATGATGTCATACTTGTACTTACCAGGAGGCAAAGTCTCTGTGACCTCTGGCGTCAGTTGGATTATGGCTTTTCCTTCCAGAGGATATGTAACCAATATGTCAAATTGAAAAATCACCTCACTCGAGTAGACTTTCCTGGCTTGCCCCTCGATGGTTGCAAATGTCAAATCCACAACCTGACCCAGGTCATCGACAACGTCGATACCCGTGGAAAAATCTGCGCCTTGATCGATGTATATGTTTGCTTGTGTTGTCATGGGTCCCACCATACATTCTTCATTGTATTTATAATACTTGTGGGACTTTCCTGTTGCCAGCGAGTGGAAACATCTATATAATAAGAATTACGTTCTTTAGGATAATTAAGAAAGTTCGGTCCAGGATACTAGTGACACCAGACTACTTCCTGACACTACGTATGTGTTTCCTGGTGGGACTATACCACTTACCGTGAAGTAAGGAAGACCGCTATCCGGTCCATGTGCCTGTGTTTGGACTGATATACCATTCACAGTAAGATAAAGGCCTGCAAAACCCCCAGACCCTGCTGCAACGACAGATATCCAAATAGGTTTAGTTGTTGTGTTGGTGTATGTAGTACCAAGAGCTCTTGAAGGGGTAATATAGGTCTGATCTATACCAAGCTGTTTAGCAGATGTAGTCTGCACAGTGCTATCTGGAAAAACGATTCCCGTTTGGGCTAATGATGTTGTCATGTTATCTCAACTCATTCCACGAGGATATAGGAGCGTTCGTAACCTCAACTCTGTATACAGAGTTGGGTCGTACAATACCACTCAAAGTTAGAAAAATATATGTAGCATCAGGATCGGTATTAAACCGTTGCACGACAAGTCCGTTGATCAACAGTCTGATGTCACAATATGAACCAGATCCTGTTGATCCACAGATAACCGATACCATTATAGGTTTTGTCGACGTGTTTATGTAATTAGTTGAGGCTGATCTTGATGCAGTCATATTCTGCCACGTTTGGCCAAAACCAATGGGGAGAGGTGCTGTCCCTTGCTGGGACCCATCTGTGAATACTATGTTGTTAGTAGATATTGTTGTTGACATATTTACCTCAATTCAGCCCAAGTTTGGATAGGTATTCCTGTCGCAGTGACAGAATATGTTGATCCTGGAGGGACGATAGCGTTCACACAAGTGCCTATTCCGGAGTTGTTGGGGTTGTTGTGGTAATGATATATTAGCAAACCATCAACAAACATTTGACATTCAACTGTGGTGTTTGAATTTATATCCAACACTACTGAAACCGCGATAGGAACACCGGTTGTATTAGTATATGTTGTAGATAGCGCACGTGAACCGGTCAGGTTTTGCCAGGTTTGATTCACGCCAATCCCTTTAAATGCTGTTGTTTGTACTGTCGAATCAGCAAACTGTATTCCATTTGATTTAATCGAAACAGGCATATCACTTCACCTGAGATTCAAGCACTGCAACTTTAGCGTTCAGCTCTTTGATTGCTTCAATCAACAACCCTACCAAGTTACCATATGCGACGGATTTATACTCGCCGTTGAGCACAACTTCAGGTATGATTTGTTCAACCTCTTGAGCGATGACACCAATAGACGCCTTACCATCTTTATCGAAGTACACGCCTCTGAGTTGTTGCACTTTACTCAAAGCGTTGTCAACTGTTCTGATGTTAGTCTTCAATCTCTCGTCGGAGTTGGCTGTGATGTTACCTGCTGCAGTAAGATCGCCTGTGCTGGTATTCATAGTAAGTTTTGTCAGGTTGGATGAGTCGCGTATGAATACGTTGCCACTCTGAACCATATCAATGTACAGATGCGTCGCTGCTTTTATGCTAGCATGAGTTCCGTCGCTTGACAGTCTCAGCTTATCAGTCGAGAATGAAAGCACGTCGTCTGTTGTGATGTTGACGTTGGAAGTGAATGAGGTGAGCCCTCCAACAGACATGCCCGCAGAAAATGTCTGTTGTGCGGAGAATGTTTTCTGTCCCGTTACAGTTTGAGCACCAGATAGCAATAGTACAGATGAATCGACAGCTACAGTTGGGTTACCAGATACACCGTCACCATTTGTGATTGTAATACCAGTACCGTTACTGATTGTTCTAGTGACCATCGTATTGGCGCCGTTTCTGGTGATGAGTCCAGTTGTGCCTAAGTTGTGGACAGCGAGTGCATTACCAGTAAGGCCGAAAGTCCTGTCTGCTGTTAAATCTCCACCACCGATGATGCCATTATTTGCTGAAATAATTCTATCAGCCCTGACTGCGCTACTTGGTGAAGAAGATACTGTATCCAACATAACGGTGTTGGCATATGTTACACCATCAGTGCCAATCCTGAATGCGAAGTCAGATCCTTCGACACCGATTACAAATTGAGCATCTGTTCCTGTACCAGAGCTACCCCGAACACCAGCCAGCCAACCGACGTTGTTGTTCTGTATCTTTATTCGCGGACCTAAAGAGTTGTTGATAATCACGGAAGTTTGAGATGTAGAGTTGAATGACGTCTGTCCTCTCACATCGATTGGCGACGAGTTGCCGACCAGGTTATCGATTGCGTAAGTTCTCAGAAGTCCGTTTGCTACCACTGTATTTGCTGTGAAGGACCCTGTGAGGGTGGCATCACCGATAGTCGTATCACCAGCAATGGATGCTGTAACGATGCTGGTCCCTAGTTCGGTGACAAGATCATTTGTCCGCTGAAGCCATACTTGAAAAGTATCGGTTGTATTTACGGGAGTGATCGTTTTTGACATTGTTATTTCTCTTCTGTAATACGGTCGATGATCTTGCAGATGTTGCTGACCTTTTCTTGGAGGTCAGCAACATCCTTGCGGAGCTGGTCTATATGTCTCGAGCGTTGCTTTTCCATTCTATATTTATCTAAAGCAGCTCTATCCACTGATAAAAGAGCTTTGGATTGATCATCTCTAATCATTCAAGAGCAATCCCTCTATAATCTAGCATTCTTGGAACAAGTCCTATCTTCGACGACTTCATCACCAGTTTGATTTGGAATGATTTGAAACCTGTGTAAAGACCTGCTGTGTTGGTATATGATGTGACACCACCACTCTTACTGTATCCAGTTCCTGCAGTCTCTGTAATCTCATACACAAACTCTCTGAAATCGTTTGGGTTGGTTGTAGATGAAAATACTCCTATACCGCTTATCAAATCCAGGGGAATCCATGGATTGTCTTCGATGGTCAGAGGGTCAGATGAATTAAGAACACGGATGTATGCTTCGATGTCCGTGTCGTTAGGGCGGTATCCTGTGACATACAGTCTGAAATCTTCTGCGTCGAAGCCTTCAGCCAGAGTTACCTTCTTTGATATGTATACGGCATCTGCTGCAGCACTATCGTTGTTGATGTAGTATCTACTTGCAAAAACAAGCGAATTTTCAACGTCTATTACAGGAGTCGACGTGTCTGTGCTGTTAGTGAAATCTACGACCATTTTGAGATTTTTTGTTTGTGACGTGTCGTTAGATTTGCTGTATACTATCGCGCCTTTTTGATTGAACGAGGTCTTATCGTTGAATGTCATCGGCTTCGAGTATGGAGTATCCAATGGCAGTACAGGATCTACGACAGTTGCAGATATCTTGAGGTCGTTTGTTCTATCGGTTATTCTCTCGATCGAAGGTCTCACGAAACTCAACTCGAGATTGTCCACCGATCCGATTGTCCCGGTGGCTCCGCTGATAAGACCGTATATCGCGTTGTTGGCTTCGAATTTACGAGCGTCACGAGCAGAAGACGATTCAAGATACATGTGCTGAGGTCTTGAAGGGTTGTAGTAGTTGACACGTCCAGCAACGGCAGGTTGCGTAGAGAAGGTTCCGCTGAATATTGCTGAACCGTCGATTGTCACGGAGTTGTTATCTCCAGCGACGTTTGTCACCTTCAGTAGATCCTTGACACCCAAGCCATTCATGGTGTAGATGTAATCACCGACTTGATATGATGTACCAATCGATGTACCAGAAACGATATCAGAACCTGCTGAGAAGGAAGCGCTGATAGTGTTAGCACCAAGGGTGTATACGAGTTCCCCGTTGTTAAACACATTGGCCCAATCAGACAAGCTGAAGAACTCAACGCCATCAGTTTCCATTGTCACAGAAGCACTACCCACGCCAAAGCTGTGTCTATACAGTTTGAATTTGAGATCTTCATCCTGATATGGTGTCCAAGCTCTGTTGTTGGTTGATGTGAACAGTACACCGTCAAACGCATCTTGTGTCACCTGGATGTTGGTGATGAGATCTGTTCCACCAACCTTGGATGTGAACACGAGGTAGTCAGGATCTGCAGCGTCGGGCATGATCACGATAGCATACTCTTTCTCGACATCCATTCTTACAGGAGATGAGAAGTTCACGGTTGTGGCTGCACTTGCATCCTCGGAAACATTAACTTCGGATTTAGTCAAGTGAACCTTCGAGAACGGAAGAATCTCTGCAGATGGGTATCCGTTTACGACCTGGCGGATCATAATCGTCACACCATTATTTGCTGCGCTTTTTCTCTTGAAGAACAAATCAATCTTCGATGCATATATGCAGTTAGATTCTGGAGCTACGCCCTTCTTGATGAAGAAGGTCTGAGCCAGTGGATCGCCCCAATTATCGTTATCACTTCTTGTACTTCTAGCAGGGACAGTTCTGGTGACAACAGTTCTCGTTGTCGTGGAGGTGTCCACGGAGTACTCAGGAATTCTTGTGGATATTGTCAGGCTGGTTTTATCCACAGAGAAGTTGTAGGCTCTGTATGTCAGAACACCCTTTGATATGGAGGCTGGAGCGATATCTTCAAATGTGTCGACGTCAGCGATATTTAGAGTCTGATCCCCGACGAAGAATGTTTTTTCTGGTATCAAGAATTCAGCATACAGTTCGCCTGAAGCAGATGTGTATACCGGATCTCCGTATGCACCCGATCGCCCAATCGATTCGAAGGAGTTGGTTGGGCTCCCTGTTTTAAGTGAAGCAGGGGCAACACTTGCGTTTACATCCTGACCACCGAAGAAGAAGTAGTGGCGAGTATTGGGTCTCAGGCCATACATCAGTATCTTAATAGCTCGGGATCTCATGTAGGGGTTCAAACGGACGTCCGTGACGAAATCACCAACAGCAGTTTCCGTTGCAGTTGAGCTGGACTGTATGCTCTTGACGGTATCCTGAATGGTCTGGGTGAAATCGATCGTGCCGGTTTGACCTCTACCAGATGAGCCCACTTGCGCAACTCTCGCACGGTTTATCACTTCAGAAGAAGTTGAAGTGAGAGGCATAAACTCTTGGATCGAGTCAACTAGATTGTCAAACGCATCAGTCAAATCAAGAGAAATGTTTTGCGGATTTGTGGTGACATCATATGCACCATCGTACTCTGGTGAAAGCTCACCTTCACCTTTATACAAATAGAAGTTGCTTGTCGCTGTTCTGTAGTTCGTCGCAAATTCCTGAGATATGACAGGTACGTGAGTAGTGTTGGCAATCATAGTAGCCAGCGCACCCGAATGGACTTGAGTGCCTGTTGTAGCAGCCACCTTCAGGTTGATTGGGAAGGTTTGAACTGCAGGAGCCAGGGACTTTTCAACAAAATCGACTGATGCATTAAAGTTGGGGTTACTCAGGTCAGCGATGGAGAGATCGTTGAATGGATCGACGATGATGCCGTTCTTGAATCTGTCATTGCCATTAGCATCCCGTATCAGAAGATTTTTAGCGTCAGCCTCAATCGAAGACAATGTGACGTAATACGACAGTCTGTCGATCTGATCTTCTACCTTTTTAATGTCTGCCATGGTGTAGTTTTTAGCACCGACCGGCGTTATCTTTACACCATATCCAACTTTATTTGTAGCTTTAGCCTCGTCGTGGGTGTACGTTGGATATCCAGGGACGTATACTTCAGCGATCACGGTCTTGTCGCTAGTAATAGGAGCTCTCGATCTTGACGCTTCTTCTCCACGTATCAAGAAGAAGTCACCGTATGAGTCTACAGCCACAACATCAGTTCTGTTTAGGTAGTATTCAACGTCGGAGGAGTTGACCGTTCCGAGTGACGGGAATACATAGGTATCAGTGTTAGCAAACATGGATGTTGTATATACTGGGAGACTGACAAATTCAGTTGAAGCAATTAATGAAGCGCCACCTTCAGTTGCTGAATATGTCACTCCTGTAATTGGGAGTCTGTGAGGTCTTATATCGATACAGTCTCTCAGGTTGTATGTTCCAGACTTTCCATTGAAATAAGGAATATCGGTTGGATCGATGCCAGAGTAGCTATTCACGGTGAATATGTTGTAGACACCCGAAGAGTCCGGTTTGAATACAGATACCTTGATTGTCAATACCGTGTTGTTGGCAGGAGCAGGCCTTCCAGCAATCAACTCTATATACGAGTGGTCGTAGAAATCGTCCTTCTGGTTCGGTACAAGTTTGAAGCTGCTGGTGTAGTCAACACCACCACCGGTTACTGAAAGCAGCTTGTACACATCAGGCACACCTAGAGTATACTTCGTCTTCGCGTTTACACCGACAGAAATGTATGTGGATTTGACATATATGTCGAATGTCTGCTTGGCTCTTGGCAAATCAGGGGAAACTCTGACGTCGTAGTAGACGGTGAGTGTGCCACCAGTTTGGCTGACAGTAAAGGTGAGATTGCCTTCGACGGTGATCGACGGGCTGGTCACAACAAGTCTTGTGTTGCTCTGGCCAATCACGAGTATGTGGTTGAGCGAGTCTGCAGTGAACACCTCACCTGAGCTTGGAGTTATAGTTGCTTGGCTACTACCTGCAGACAGCGATACTGCTGCCTTTTTGCGTGTGTGTAGCTTCAGATCGGAAATACCTTTGACGTAGTCCTGACCCATGTCGAACACGAGAGTGCTGAGCTCTGGTTTACGGATCGACGGGATGATGTCGATCTTTCCAGTGCCTACATCGGTTCCGACTTTAGCATACCGCACGTCTATGAATTGTGTATTAGCATCCTTCATACGGATACCAAACATATACAGACGACCGTTGGTGTTTTCGTTTATGGTTGTTGTGCTTATTGTCGTTGCATCTGTGGTATAATTCTTCACAACAGCAGATCCGAGGACTGTAGTACCATCACCACCCAACAGACTGATATTCTCATATCCAGTCAACTCGACTATGCCTGTAGAGTTGTGGGAGTTTGCCACGTCGACGTATCCACCATATTCAAAAGAAATTGGCTGGTCTTGTTGTGTGCTTGTTGCAGTTATGCTATCAATAGGCAAGAAAATATCAGCGTTGTTCTGCACGCGATATCCCTTGGCGTAAACAACACCAGGTCCCACCTTGACATTCACAACGCTGTTTCTTCTAGATGTGTCGAAGCTGAACTTGCTGGTCACGTAGTCGCCGGATTCCTCATATGTCCGACGAGCCATTTCCTCACCGATCACGTTATACTGCGACACGTCGCGAATCTGTGTAGCAGATCCGTTCTCGTATCTTCTTAGCGCGAAGAATGAAGAATCGGATGCTGCAGTCGCTGTAGAAACAGAAACTAGAAGTGGGGACAATCTAAGTCTGTCGGCACCTGGTGCATTCTCGTTTTCAGATCCATTGGCATTATCGAGAAGAGAGGTATCCTGCTGTGAGTTGACAATCGCTTCGTCGACTCTATATCCTACAGATATGCCGTGCGGTTGCGAAAACTCGCCAGGGACGACTGTCGTTGGTAGATATTTTACAAGAACGATAGTTTGTTCGTCAGCAAAAAGGAAGTGTCCTTTTTGGAATATGATCCCCTCAGACACATTCAATCCATATGAGAGACCGACAGGGTTGGAGAAGGTTGCGACTGCTATTGTCTTGACAGTTTCCCCACCTTCCAATGCTTCTGTCACGGTCTCGATTTGAGTGTATGGATCTACTGTGACTTGCTTAACGATGCGGTATTCTTTGATGTTCAGAGTTTCACCTGCCCCGAATACTTTCTGCTGAGTCAGCTCGACAGTATTGAGGTAGTTCACGTAGAATGTGTTGAGGTCTGGAGCTTTGGACTGGAAGCCTGAGGACGCAGCCACGATATAGGCTTTGAGGCCGCTAGAGCCTACGATCTCATAATAGTATTCGATGGCAGTATTCGTATCGACGATCTCTGTTCTATCGACGTAAAGCGTCGGAGTGATATCGTCAGCTACCTTAACGTATGCAAGGTTTTTAAGCTCGGTGAACGTGCATCCCTTGACAATAGAACCCTCTTTGAAGATGTTGTCGCCAAACTGTTCAATCTGGTTCTGCAGGGTTGTCTGCAGTTGGGTCAACTCCCTTGCCTGGAGAGCATATCCAGGCTTGAAGAGCACCCTATAGTATTTTTTCGTTATATCGAAATCATCATAATAAGGGGCTACGTTAAGGTCTCTGTTAATTGGCATTTTTGTTCCTTAAAACGCTATAATGAATTTGAATTGTTCCGTCAGGTCAGGGGACCTTTGGATAGGGTCGAAATCAGAAATGTAAACAACTTCGCCCGAATTCTGGAGATATAGTGGATACACCACACTATCTGCCACAATCTCCACTCTACCTATCGGTGTTGTGAGAGGCTGTGCATCATCTATATCTACAGTATTGCTAATGTAGAATGCTGTCGTCTCTGACTGATCGAAGTAGGGTCCATTAAACTCTGTTATGTATATGTACTTATTTATACTGTCGATTGAGTGTATAACACCGTTAAAACCCGTCGAAGTTTGAGTAATTGAATCCCCAACAGACAAACCAGATACAGAGCTAATTTCTACACGTATTCTATTATCAAAAACTGTTACACCCGATGTCGAGAATAGAGGATTCCTCACAAGACCGACTTTCGAATAACTATTCGTTGTTGGTATGGTTGCCCCATCGACGACGTTAAACTCAGCCGTAACAGCGATGTGCCTCGATTCCAATTCGAGAGCTGGCGAGCTACCATGACCGCCAGGAAATGTATATATGTCGGACGGACCTATAATTGGTCTCAGTTTACACGTAACATCACCGGACTCAGGAACGTCAGGGTTGAATCCGAATACGGGTTTGGTAATACGAGCGAAGGCTCGAGTATAATCCTCACCTGATGCCAACATCTGTATTTTCGTGATCCTACCATCAGATATAACCGGAATTGCAGATGCGCCAGAGCCATCACCAACGATATCGACAGATGGCGTAATTGAATACGACCATACAGACGAGCTTGTGTTAGTTATGTCGCCAGTTGTATATCCCTCGACGCTAACATACGGCTTTTGGTCGGATGTATTGATGCCGGAATCTCTGATCGTGTATTTGCGTGAAGTCACACCATTAGGCGATGTTGTGTAGAATGTGTATCCGTTATAGTATCCACGTATCTGATTAAATCCTGTGGTATTCAGAAATATGGGTATGTGGCCTTCAACGGTTCCAGTACTGCTGATAGAAGATATCGATCCGATCTGCTTCTCGTAACCCGAGTTCTCTAGTGGGTTCTCGATAATAATGCTGTCGATTCCTTGTTTAGCGTTACTAATCACGTTCGTGTTCAATATAACTGGAATCAGTGTAGTAGATCCGTGAAGCGCCATTTCATCGTTCGATATGCTGTACATATACTTCCACACGTATCCATCGGCAGTATTCACAATGTAATTCTGGAGGCTTATCCCTTCGGAATAAACAGGCATTTCAGTCGAAACGGCACCGTAGTTATTTGATATGCACTTGAATACTTCATGGTCTGCAACTTCAGAACCTGGGTCGACGACCACGAAGAAGTTCTGTGACGTAGTGTCGATCGAGTCGTCGTATTGCGTGTATACAACCCCAGACTGCCAAGGTGTACGTCTTACCAAATAACGAATGTCAGAAGTTGTCACCTGTTTTCCAAAAATTGATTTTTCGAGGAACGTGCGAGACGAATGTTCAGTGTTCACAGAGGGCGTTGAGTCGTCGAGAGACGATGCGAATATATAAAAGTTATTCGCTCCGACACTATCGACAAAGCTCTTCATGATGTTGTAATATAGGATATTAGTGCTGAGTCCCATGGTATCTCTCTGTGATGGTTGTTGAATCGTTCAGGGTCAAAACACTGACACTGTCATAGAAACGTCTAGTGTAGTATTTATATGTTCTTCAAGGCTGAACTTATGGAACACTTTTGTTCCTGAAACATGAGCAATGTCTTTCAATGGAGTCAAATAGGTCGATGGGTTGAGACTTGATGATATCTGATACGAGAAGTCCTGATAGAACTCGCTATCTTGTACCACCTTTTTAGAATTGAGGTGCGAGGTTTTACTTTCCCATACCCCAGCAGTCATCCCTTGCCCGAGAGCACTCGCTGTTCCTGTTGCCACAACAGCATTCTGCCAGTATGCGAGAGTGGCTTGTAATTGTGCTATCAGCTCAGGTGGAGAGCTTGGGTTACTCAGAGCTAGTTGCAGGTTTCTTGTAGCTTCTTCTATCTTGGTGTTGCTCTTGATAGAGACAGCTACACCGTCGATGAAGCCGATCCCGCTGTCAAACACGTCGACTGTTTGGATTTTACCGACAGCTCCCTCAACTACACCTTCGATATCAGCATTCATACCCAAGGGCATGGAGTCGTAGTTTCTCTCAACATATATAACATCTATTGCGGTATTCGATCCGCTGATGAATATGCTGTTTGCAGAAGTGAATCCTTCAAACGAAAGTGGCATCACCTCAATGGCGTTGCTGTTGCGTTCTACAATAAGTCCACGTATGTTTCGATTGTCGCCCACATCCAACGGGTTGTGTTGAGTGACAATTACGCCAGCGACTAGCGGCTCGGTTGTAGAAGGGTCGAAACCTATCACCTGGTTGACGAGGTTGAATCTCGACAGAGTTTCGTCCAACGCGAGAACGAATACATCGTTTACATAGTCGAATCCTGGGTTTATGTTTGTGAGGCCCGTAATCGTGCCGATGTCGAAGCTTATAGGAATGAACGCATCTTCCAACGGGGTGGATATCGTGATCGGGGATCCACCGGTCATAGGAACTAATGCAGGGGGAACAGTGGAATAGTCTGTCGAGTCGATACTGACATTCAAAAAGTTCTCAATCAGATCGGTAACGATCGTTATCGTCTGCACATTAGAAAGAACACTGTTTATATCGACAGAGGCTGAGCTGTTGTACGGGCTGGCAAATTGAACGGGTTCAGATATATTGATAGTACGATCGACGGTGGTTATATTGAGACCATCAGAAAAAGTATTTGCACCATTAAGCTTTATACCAACCATTACAGTATCAGAGGATACGTTACGTTGTCCTACTATCACCCCAGTCACAGTATTATTCGACTGTGATACGGTTTCAAGAGGGATGAACGCGACGCTCGTATTTCCAACAAAGATCACCTGATCAGATATTATCACGTTGGTGCCGTTTGCTGTGTAACCAAAGCCACCACTGTTGATACTGAAGTTGATTTGGCCAGAAGATTCTGTCGATACTTTGGATACACGAGCGAGTCCACCATAACCAGGCGAACTTGTTATGCTGACTATATCACCGATGGCATTATTTGAAGTTCCTGTACGTACGTCATTGTTTGATATGTTAACGCGCTGTAAAGATCCTCTGACGATACCGTATACTACACCATTGCTCGTAATATCATCGAATCCAATGAAACTACCCTTGACGTTCGACAGGTGTATGATAGGAATTATGGTGTTCCCTACAACAGTGAAGTTGACTCGGTCTACAATCGCTGTAGCTCTCGACACTGATCCGTATATAGATGCGCCTTTCAGACTAGCAAGACTGCTGGGCTCAACTGGATACAGTTCAACATATTGACCCTCTTTCCATATGGACGAGGAAGGTTTTATGATGTCTTGTGATGGGTAGTAAACGGATACATTTTCACTGTAGAACAATTTGAAGAACAGTAGAATACCTTCCTTTGTTCCCTTTCTACGATAAAGATCCAGAATATGTTTGGTGATGAATCTCACAGACTCTCCATCGAATGGAAGGTCATTCAGATATTTGTTCTTATAGAACAGCAGCATTTGTCCAAGAGTATTGTCTATGTCGTTATACTCAAACATTCTCCGGTTGTGATATATGCTTTGGTTCCTAGCAGCCACGATTTTGAGCTCGTTGTATGAGAACGAAGTTTGTAGCGTTGCTTGATAAGCCAACGCTTCTTGGTATGTTGCGAACTTCGTAGCAAAGTGAACTCTTTCAGACCCGGATATATCCGACATTGAATATCCGGTGACGTAGTATCCCTCAATATCCTGCTCGAGGAATTGATAATAAGATTTCACAAATTCAACAAGCTCGTTCCCATCTTCTGCATATATGGATGGGAACTGCTTCTCTATCTGGTACGATATATATTTGTCTAGGTTCATGATCAGGCCTCAATCATGTTGATCGTCACGTCTACATTTCTTATAGAGAATACACTACTCTTAGGGGCCTTTACGTTACGATCGACGGTATTCGCATACACTTTGATAGCAGGTCCTGTATACCCACTCGTGGTGAAGTTCACAAGGTTCACTTCGCCTGTTGTATAATCGACTGTTCCTGCATTATATCTGAGAACGTGCAAGGTTTGGGTGTTGCTGCTCATAATGATTATGTTGCCTTTGCCATCGTCTTGGAAGAAGGCTTCGACGCCGTTATACATATACACTGAGCTCTTGACAGCTGGGGTGTAATTGCTTATGTTCTCGTTGATGTCGAAAGCATATGGTACAACCAAGGCAGCTCCAAAACTCAGTCTAGGGTTTTGCTTCAACGTAGTAGGAGGGGAGTAATCTATTATTGGGTTTACTCTAATTGTATTGCTTAGCACGCCGGTATCCACATCGTCAATCAGCTTTGACAATCTGGACGTCTGCAATGTTGTTCCAAAATCGCTGAGATATGTATTACTATAGCTCTGAATAACCTCACGTATCAGAGTCTCTAATTCGACTGCTGATTTGCCCGTTTGCTTTTTCGAGTAGTATACAGTTATGTCAGCCTCTGCGTATATGAATTCAGGATCGACGAATATAGGTTGGATAGGCAATGGTGTTTTATCAGACAAGAATGAAATCACAGTGGTCTTGAAACTCTCGGATATGTTGGTTCCGCTATGTGGGTTGATGGAAACAGCAACTTTACCGTATCGTGGAGGGTTCATTTGATCTCCACCATACACACTCACAGATTTGATCACACCACTGCCAAACTCCTTCTTGAGAAGGTTCTCGTAGTCTCGAGCAGTTACCGCTCGTTCCTGATTCTGTATCGATTTGGGCGCGAAGTATTTCACACTGGATATACTCTCTTTATCCCCGCCGCCAGTAGCAGCGCTGAATAGAGTCACAGATGTTGGATATGCGAATGAGGTTACGAACTTGAATGCCCCGTTTGGTGCACTTCCAGAACACACTCTGTACGACACTTTAATATCTTCGTTAAATGTTGGCTCTCTACCAAACGTATTTTTACCAAATGTGATCCCATAACCTCCAGTCAGAGTAGGTTCAACATAGAAAACTTTGTCGGTGGCATTGACACCAAAAATACTCGATCTGAAAAGAAACTCTTCAGATCCATTGTTCAGGAATACGCGAATGCTGTTGATATCTACATTGGTGTTTGTGATTGATATCATAGACGATGTGTCCGAGATATAGAAAGTCTCGGTTATATCTTCCCCCTCATACACGGGCATACAGTTGATTTCATATACACCGGTGGATCCAGCTCTCAGCGTCGCTATTTGTGCGCTGCTCGTGTAGAAGTTATATGTTGTTCCATTGTAGGTTGTCGAGAACTTCTGGCCGGCTGGTATAGTCAGAGTCGCTACGTTGTTTAACGCGGGCGCAGAGATTCTCAGATTGACTTCGGCCTTGGCTGAGGTGGCTGATCTTGGAAGGTAATTCAATTCCTTGGCATGAGACATGACAGAGCTCTCGAGCTGAGCCGAGTCAAGGAACATCTCACTTATTGCCATGTTCGTGTAGAAGTTGTTTTGGTATGTGTTATAAGCCAGCACATCCAAAAGAACGGAGAGGTTTGAACCTTCAAAGTCATAGTCCTTGAACCTGGTTTGGCCTCTGAGGTAGGCTTTCATCTGCTCTTTGAGCTGGAAAAAGTCTAGCTCTGTAATAGGTGTTTGTGCCATTTATCGGGTTCTTTCCAAAAATATCGAGACAGTTACAGGTTCTTGAAGGTTTCTAACATAGAAGGTTATGTTGACTTTCACGGTATAATTATCATATTCAGGAATAACTTCTACGTTGATTACAGTGGCCCTTGGTTCGAAACTATTTATGGTGTTCCTGACACTCTGCTCAATCATCATAACCGTGGCTGGAGTCATATTATCGAACAGGGATTTGCGGACATCGCTGCCAATCAAAGGCTGGAACAGCCGTTCTCCCTTATCCGTCAATATCAGATTTTTTAAAGACTCTTTAACAGAATCTTCATTCAACCTAATAGCAACATCGTTGTTAAGAGGATTCAGCGTCAGATCCTTGTGGAAGTCTGAGTATACCGTTAGCTTTTTAGATCTGGGTGCAAAAATGTCTAGTGCCATTTGTTTTCGTTCCTATTTATGACTGTTACCACATTTGACTTGGAGGGCCAGTGTCGATGTGCACAAAGTGGCTTTCTGGGTATGGTCTAACTCTACTAAACCCGATAGAATTTGCGTGCCCTTTGAACGTCTCGAAATCGATTCCACTGTATGACACCATGCTGATGTCGAATGCTTGCCCAGCTCTGTGCCAGCTTGCTTTAGCCTTTCCCGGGTTTGCTTGTTGTTGACCCCATTCAGTGCGATATCCACCATTAGGTGTTATGATCATCTGCCTACCCAAACGCAGGCTGAGTCTATACAGCATCACCTTTTCCAACAAGGTGATGTTAGTCCATGTGAGACTTCCATCTCGCCCGCCGGGTGTCAAGTGTATATGTTGTGATTTGTTACCCACAACGATCTCGTAGGTGTGTTGATTATTGATTATTGCAATCTCTTCACTCGTAATGGGCAATATCTTATAAGCACGTTGTCTCACGGAGAGTTTGCCATTTACTGCCACCCCCTCATCTCCAAATGTGGCACCTTGACCAGATTCGAAGCTGGGAGGCATACTATCAATTGCTGCACTTCCTTCGGAGCGCTGTTGCGACGATAATCTAAATGCTCCTGCAGCGCTTGCTCTAGCTGTTCCACCATAACCCGCAGCCTGAAGGAAATCGAATGAACGTCTGAAGTTGTCTGGGATGTCCTCAAGAGGCTTAGTCAGATCACCAAAGAAGTTTTCGATTCCGCTTATCAATTCACAGAAGCGTAGCATCAGGAATTGGATCTCTTCGATCTTGAGCTCTTCAAACAACGACGCTGCAAATGAGATAGCTCCCTCGACGGCAGATTTGAGATTATCGATAGATGGTTCAGCCAACACCTCATCGATCCTTTGCTTCTCTTGGTGCATCTTTGAAAACACGTTATCAAGGTTGACTCTGAAGTTTGCTGCCCTCGTGAATAGACCAGTGATTTCTGAAATCTTCGCTTTGACTTTGGCTACAATCTGGTCTATTACAGCAAGAGCCTGCTTTTTGAGCCCCTCTAACAAACCTGCGAGTGAAAATTCCTGAATGGCTGACAATATGTTGTTGAATTTGTTAGCAAACATTTTTATGTCGTTGAACGCGTTCATCAAATTATTGTATGCAGCAAATATATTAGGAACCAAGGCGCAGAAAGAACTCATGCCTGATCCACTAAACGATCCTGGGCTATAGTAATTATCAAACAAGGATGGTATAAGAGGTGTGTATGGATTGAGGTAGTCACCCACAGTATCCAGAGTCAGGAATGATGTATCGATTACAGTCTGCACTTCTGCTGGAGTAATCAAAGGTGCGTTTTGAAGTCTATCATACAAATACGGATACTTGGTTGAAAAGTCAGGAATTGCTGTCGTCTCAGCATTTATAAACCTGTTGATCTGAACGGTGTTAGATACAAGTAGTGTATTATCTGCAACTCTTTGAGAGTCCGCAGACACGCTGTTTTGATACTGTTTGAACAGTGGCTCGATCTTATCGTAGTAGACGGAGTCTTTGTAGGGTATTGACGTGTCGAGCTGTTGAAGGAAATCCGTTATAGCTCGTTCTTGTTTAATCTCACAACTGGTGGCCATGTACCAAACCTTATATTAGAGTTGTTTTGGAGGGAGGGCTCTTGGCAGGAGGCGCAGGTCTATCCACTGATTTAGCAGATTCCGCATCGGCTGCTGTCTCTGCGGAATCCGGCGTTCCAGAAGCACCTTCAGAAAGTCTCACATCGGTATCCATTGCAACTGTAGTGGCATTTAAGCTAACCAATTGCCCACCGCCCACTATTGCATGATCTGCCTTTATGCTAAAATTGCCAGATGCCTCGAACGCTCCTGTCTCCGCCTTGATGCTTGCTATTGCAGCAGATTCCATGAACAAGTTCTTACCCTTGAGATTGACAGTTTCGGACCCCTGAATAAACAAATTCTTCGATTTGAAGTGTATGGATTCACCAGATTCGAATCGAATATTCTTCCCGGTTTTGATGTTCAGGTTCTCTACGTTGGATTCGAGTATCAGGTTGGCGGCTCTGATTTGGCCCTGTTCACCACCAATCATGTTCATCTGCCCCGCAACACCAACCTCGTGGTTACCATGAATGATTTGCTGATAATTTCCCATGATCTCTTCGATCTTGTTACCCTTTATCAGCACGTGAGAGTCACCCTCAATCGTGATGATGTTTGTGCCGCCCACATACATATGATAATTCTTTTCATTCACGTTGTATGCTTCGTTAGAGCTTTTGATAGTCGTTGTGGTGGGAGACATCTGGATGTATGAACCGTTACGGTGATATATCATTATTCTTTCACCACCTGGAGTGTCATCCATCTCAATGACGTGACCACTTCCTGTTTCGATAACACGGTTATATGGATATTCAGCATTGTATGCTACAGATGGCTCATCCCACGTAGCTTGGCCAGTGTTCTGAACGGAAGTAGTCATCGATATAGGAGTGAAAGCTCCAGGACCGCCAGGATTGCCCATGTCTGGAGTTACACCGATTGCCCCGGCGTAACCTTCCGACAAGCCGTCTGTCGGAGAGCCTGCTGCAACCCAACCACCATATATGTTTTTCACGTATTTCTGTGTTTCGTCGTTATTCGGGATTCCACCAGCCTTATCGACGGATCCAGGACCTGCATTATATGCAGCGAGAGCCAGATCCCAGCTACCATATTTCCCGTACATCTTGCTTAAATACTGTGCGCCGAAATTTAGCTGAGCATCTGTGTTGGATTCCCATCCAACAGGCATTGGTGTGACCCCATATCCTGGACCCGCAGCGGTATCAGACATCACCTGCGTCAACCCTTT
>ERZ1034365.216-NODE-216-length-33094-cov-3.245661_pt1 | contig 33094 bp, 50 predicted proteins | sample MGYA00520615_ERZ1034365 | MGnify/ENA primary metagenome ERZ1034365 (study PRJEB33736, sample SAMEA104284505) | Azolla filiculoides | biome: Urban; feature: Water surface; material: Ditch water | place: Netherlands | collected 2015-10-28 | depth 0-0.1 m ...
GTTCTAGCGACTGGTTGAAATGCTTATAAACATACGGGTTCTACGGGTGATGGATATGATTTTGCACGTTCACTCTGACATACTATAACTCCACTTGGGCCTTCACTTTCAAGTTTTCTCACGAAAGAATCTTGGCTTCATACATTGAGTGGACTTGCTTTTCAATCCCCTTTGCTCCATTGGGGAAAAATTCAATCCCCAGCTCCAGTTCTATTGACGCACTTTTGAATTTCAGGGCCAGGAGCTTTTATGCTATCGGCATATATGGCATTTGAAACCCTTAGTAGTAAACAGCCTATTTCTGTTCTTTTTCAACCAGATTCAACCCTTGCAACTTCTGATTGGAATCTTTATCTCCAATGAGCATTTCTCTCTCATCCGAAGAAATTGCTTACTACCATTCTTTCTGAGAAGCTTCCAAAGCGTTTTTCAGAAGCCTTTGTAACTGAATTTTTTCCACAGATAGCAACCACTTTTGCAGGAAGTATTGCACGAAAAGACCGAGAATCGATCGCACTTTTATTGGGAGGATGAGTTCCGATTACCCTTCTTGAACGTCGTCCTGGAGATGAATTTGTAACAGCTGGATGAGTATCAACCCAGGAGATATATCAGGAAACGATGGAATCACGTATCTCCTCTGGATTATATCTTATTTGAGAGCTGATTGACGTTGATGCGGTAACATGAGGTTTTAATCTTCAGGGGTGTTGGAGTATGGGTTTTATGGCTGGAAATGCTATTGTTAAAACCCTTGACAGTCCGCTTGTTTAAGCTCACAAGATATAAAATATTTGCTTTCTTACTCTTTGGACATATACTCTCTGGACTATAATTTATAGGTATGAAAGTGAATCTTGGTATTGTGGACCGGTGGATACGACTTTTTCTGTGAGGTACGTTGTTTGTATTTGGGTACTTTTGGACAATAGGAATCATTACTATTCTTCTTTGGATACTGGCCTGAGCCCTCATAGTAACAGCATTTATTGGATATTGCTCACTCTATCCATTCTTCCAAATGAATACATGTACTGTAAAGGTACGAAAAAAACAAAAAATTCTCTTTGCAGTTCTCCTGATTCCGGTTCTTCTCTGGATTGAATCTTCCGTGAGTATCCGCATGACCGAAAAACGATTCATGGTTGATCTTCAAAATGTAAATGATGCCTATTATAATTTTCTGATAGCTACGAAGCAGAATGATGAAGCAATTGCTGGAGAAGCGTACTCTATTCTCATAGATACGTATAAGCAGTATGAAAAGAAATATCGCACATATCGTCCATACAGTATTCGAAATGATAAAAAGTTTGTACAAGATACACAAAATGTACGTGAAATTTTTGTAGGAGCAAAGGATTCTATCTCTTCTTCTGGTTCCTATGAGACCATTCGAACTGATCTTGAACCCGTACGAGCACTCTGGCGTGAATTATTAAAACGAAATAACTTCCCTCCACTTGATGGTCTTTTTCTTGATCTCGCAGGAGTTGTGGGGTTCATGATTGACGCAAGTCAGAAAAAAGATTCCGCAGAAGTTGTAAGACGATACCAAAGAGCTGATGAGATTATGAAATCCATCGAGAAACTTGATTCTTCGGATGATATTGCTACCTTTCGTAAAACCCTTGATCTTGTGTTTTGACTTGCAAAACAAGAGAAGCTTGAAGAACTTGGAAAATCATATCCACTTCTTCTCAATGATTTTCAGAAAATCTCCCCATAATACATCGATTCTTCAATACATTTGTAAAATAAAAATACCTATCTGAGATAGGTATTTTTATTGGCTATATGTTCTTCGTTTGTCTTTGCATAGTGGATATTTCCATTCATATCATGGAGATAGAAATAGTAGGGAGAAGATTCTGGATGAATTGTAGCTTCCCACGTATCCTTTGTAAAGTTAGCAATCGGAGTAGGAGGGAGTCATTGCATGTTTCGTGTATTGTAGGCAGTTTTCTTTGTGATATTTTGTCCAATAAAGGTAGGAGTACATTCTTTCTGTGTTTTTCCATATTCATAACATACGGTTGCATCTGCTCAGAGGGCTATATGTTCTTCGAGGCGTTTGAGGAGAATTCCTGCAACGATAGGCTGAGAACTTTTCGCTCGTTCTTCTCTTTCTACTATGGAAGCAAGTATGAGTCGATCATAGGCTTTTTTCCCCAGTTCTGTATAACTTTCTCCGATTTGTTTCTTGAATTCATCGAGGAGTACTGTCAGGATATTTTCTATAGAACTATTTCGAAATATTCGATAGGTATCTGGATAGAGGAATCCTTCGAGACTTTCCGCATTTTTAAGAAATGGGTATTTTGCTTGTAATTTTGGTAAAAGTGAACTCGTCTCTTGGATGAACTCTCCGGGTTTGAAGAATCATTTTGCTGAGAGACTTGCATCGATGTCATAGATATTCCATCCTGGAAGAATCGTAATCGAGAGATCGGTATTGGTAGGATTCTTGAGGATAGTACCAAATGCCGTTTCGAGTGATTCTATTTTTTCTATTGTATAGTGTCCTGCTTGGAGTTGAACTTCTGGGGCAAAGTATTTTGTCCAGATTCGATACCGGAGGGGGGATATTGAGAGCTTGAATGTACTCGGTAGACTCTGTATAGTATCTCCAGGATTAATAACGTATGTTCCTGCTTTGATAGGTATATTTCCTATAGAAAGAATAGAATTCCAGAGGATAAGAAGAACGATGCCAAGAAAAATAAAAAATATAAGAAGCTTGGGCTGTCATGAAACATGACGTGATCGATCTCGATGGGCACTGCGATGAAAAGAGGACATAGTTATATAAAATAGTGATTATTACGGAGATAAGTAATCTCTGTACCATCTCCAATGAATGAGAAGATATCAGATGATGCTTGTTTCTGACTTACCTCTCAACGAATATCGAGTGGTATATTTTTAAAGGCTTTTTGTACTTCTTTTTTTGTATGGCATTCTTTTTCTCCACTGATATTTGCACTGGTAAGAAAGAGTGGGAAAGTGAGATCACGATAAAAGGTATCTTCTAGAATACAGGCCTCTGCTACTCGAATGGCAATCGTATGATATCGGCCATGATCAAGAAATGATGGAAGATGAAACACGGAACGAACTAAGACAGTAAAAGGGGCAGGATAATCTCGGAGAAAATCCTGTTGATCATCGTTGATAATCCCATAGCGTTCTATGTCATCATAGCTTTGGACGATGATACTGAGAGGCTTGGAATAGTCTCGTTGTTTCATCTGGTAGATTGCATGGTATCCAGCTTCATCATGGAGTGAACATGCAAGTCAATAACAGGTATCAGTCGGGAGTGCATATATCATGGCTTGAAATTATATGGAAAAATAAAAAATCGCAAGTACGTGACTTGCGATTTTCTTTTTGGATGCTTATTTTGTTGTAAATATCATGTCTTCGATACTTCCAGATCCTTTTTCGGTTGTTCCTGTGTTACTTGCTTTCTCTGTAGAAACACTTCCAGAAACACTACTTCCACTTCCGAGTGTCATCAGTGCACCCATATCTCATCGAAGCTTATCAATAGAGTCCCCTACTTTCTTAACCGATTCGATAGTTGCATTGAGCTCCTCTGCTTTTTTATCAACACTTTTTGATATAGATTCAACCGTCTCAGACATTTTCTCGATGCGTCCTTTCGTTTCAGTAATAATCGTTGGAATCTGACCGAACGTTCCGATACTTCCAAGGAAAGAACCAGTGTTTGAAGGATTTGAAAGTGTATCAATTTTTTCCTTGAGTCCACGAATCTGTTCACTGAGCTGAGGTTGTCCGATGGCAGTTTCAATTTTTTTCGCTATTGGTGGATTCACAAAAACAAGAAGAACATATATTATTCCTGCTAGAAATAGGATCCAGAGTAACTTTGCTATAAGTCGCATGAATGATTTTTATAAAAATAAATCCTCCATGGTATTGCCTTTTTTCAAGGTATCACGTACTTTGAGTATATCTTCATCTTTTATCATAGGGGCTCCTTCATCTTTGTTGTGGATAAGAATACCTTCTCCTGTTCCAACTTTTTGCATCATTTCTTGGAGAAATGCTTTTCCATGTTCCGACTGAATCATATTAGCTGCAAGCATATTTACTTCTGCCTTTACAATACCAATCGTAGCACAGTGTGGGCATATAATTTCTAGATTGATCCCTTGAGCATTACTTCCAAGGAGATTTACGTTATTTTCATTGATTTGTCCTTTGCAGTTTTGACAACGAAAGTGAGCTATCGTTGCATCGATGATGTTCTTAAGGATGAGGTAGTTCATAGAGGTGATAGCGAGAAAATAAATAAATCTGTCTCTATCTCTTTCTATTGTACGATTTTTACGATAATTTCGCAAGTATTCTATCGATTCTTTCTATTGACTTTTCTTTACCAAGTATGTATGCCAATTCAAATGCACCAGGTGAGAATTCTTCTCCAGAAAGGGCTACACGGATAGGCCAGAGTACCTGTCAATTCTTCTTTCCAGCCTCTGAAATGGCTGCAATAATTGGTTCCTTGATAGTGTCGAGCGAACTGAAGTCAGTACGTGCCAATACAGTCCGTCCGAGCTCAAGAGAGGCACGTGCATCCTCGAGGGTTTCTATTTTCATCTTTGGATTTACGAGGAGATCGGGGCGAATCTGTGCAGCTCCATAGAAAAACTTTGTCAGTTCACGGTATTCATTGAATCGCTTCATGCGACCCTTGAGTTCGTTGAGAATCTTTTCATTGGTTGACCATTCAGCCTTTGAATACACGGTTGTAAAGAATTCATTCTCATACTTGTGGAGATATATACTCAGCTTCGTATGAAGTTCTTCAGTAGAAAGTACTTTGATATATTCTCCATTCATCCAGTCAAGCTTTATCGGGTCAAATACTGCCCCAGCCTTGTGAATATCATGGATATCGAACTTTTCAATCAGTTCTTCCATGGTAAGGATCTCTTGATCACTCTTTGGATGCCAACCGAGAAGGGCTATAAAATTCAAGAGTGCATCAGGAAGATATCCTTTTTCGAGGTAGATTTCTGCTGAAGTGTCTCCGGTTCGTTTTGAAAGTTTTTTCCCATCGGCACCAAGGATATTTGGCATGTGTGCATACTCTGGAAGAGTAATACCGAGCGCACGTGCTGTGAGGACTTGTTTTGGAATGGATGAAATCCACTCTTCTCCGCGCATAACATGAGTTATCTCCATGAGATGATCATCGATAACGACCGCTCCATGGTATGTCGGGATACCATCAGACTTCATGAGGACACAATCATCGGTTTCTGATGAGTTGAACTCGATACGTCCACGGATAGCATCGTTAAAAAGGATTTTTTCTCATTTTGGTACCTTGAGGCGGATAGTATATTTTTCTCACTTTGCGATTCGTTCACAGGCTTCTTCGAGTGGTACATGTCGGCAGTGTCCATCATAGCGAGGAGGGAGCTTGAGTTCTTCTTGTTCTGTACGGAGTGCATCGAGGCGCTCAGAGGTACAAAAACAGTAATAAGCACTTCCCTCTTCTACGAGCTTATGAAGGCGCTCTGCATAGATAGGGAGACGATGAGATTGGATATATGGCCCATATCCTCCATCGTGCTGAGGTCCTTCATCTGGGGAGACCCCCATACGAGTAAGTACTTCGATGATACGTTCGATACTTCCTTCTACGAGTCGTGTCTGGTCCGTATCTTCGATACGAAGAATAAATTTCCCATTATTATGATGAGACCAGAGATAACAATACAGGGCTGTGCGAAGACTTCAGATATGAACATCTCCTGTTGGAGAAGGGGCAAAACGAGTACGAACAGTCATAGAAATAATATGTACAATATATAAGAATGGATATATGGACTATATAGAGAAGCCCAAAAAAGGCAAGACTTCTCCTCTTCTCTCGGGTTTATTCTGTATCTAGATATGAGAGAAGTATTTGGTATTCTGTTTCGGTTACTGGAGTAATCGAGAGACGATTCCCTTTTTCAAGTATCTTCATCGTCTCGAGTCCAGGAGTAGCTCGGATATCTCCTATCGTATATATTTTCTGGAGTTTTCTCTCGAATGCCACATCAATACAGTACCATATCGGTTTCTCTCGTGTTGCCTTGGGTTCGAAGTACTTCCCTACCTCGAACTGAGACTCATCTGGATGGGCGAGACTTGCTACTCGGGCAATCCCTGCAATCCCGACTTCTTTACATGATGAGTGATAGAACAGTACGACGTCTCCTACTTGCATCTGGTCTCGCATGAAATTACGAGCTTGATAGTTGCGTACACCGAACCAACTCGAACATTTCTCTTGTTCGAGTCTATCGATGGAATACTCGGATGGTTCAGATTTCATGAGCCAGGTGGACATTGTACTCTAGAGTTAGATTTATTGTTACTGATAATATTTATTTTTATGAATTTTTCTATGGTGATTTTAAATATTTTTGACTATCCCCTTCCTCCTCATAGAATACGGACATATATTCTTTTCATTTTTTCTCTATGGCAGATAGTGTTACGGTTACTACCACCCGTTCATGGGGACAACGACTCAAGTCAGCCCTTGCTGGTCTTATCCTCGGTCCTATCTTTATAGCTGGCTCTCTCTGGGGGCTCTCATACAACGAGTCACGTTCAGCTGATGTGATCACGAGCGTTGCAGAAGCTCGTAAGGTGGTTGTAGAATCTCCGAGCACAGTAGTCACTCCAGGGTATGATGGAAAGTTCGTTCATATGATCGGTCCTATTACCGGTGGACCACTCGTGGATGCTCTTTTTTCTGTAGCGGTGACATGAGCGGTGCTTTATCGAAATGTAGAAATGTATCAGTGGAAAGAGTCATCCACTTCATCAACTCATGAAAATATGGGTGGAAGTGAGACAACAACCACTACCTATTCATATAAGAAAGTATGGTCTACGGATATGATAGATTCTTCATCTTTTCATGAAAAAGTATGACATGTGAATCCATCTTCTTGGAGATATGCCAGTGAAACCAAGAAAGCTCCACTTGTAAAAGTTGGGGCCTATGAACTCCAGTCAACGTTGGTAGATTATCTTCCAGTAGAGGCTCCCGTATCACTCGATGCGAAAAAACTTTTACTCACTTCAGGAGCTATCCTCCAATGAAATGAAATCTATATTGGGAATAATCCAGCTTCTCCAGAAATCGGAGATATGCGCATCGGATTTACTCATATTCCAGATGAGACTCTTATCAGTCTATTGTCCGAACAAAAATGAAATACCATCATTCCTCCAGTTAATCAGAAATTTGCTCACACTACTCGTCTTGAGATCGGTGAACGTACAGCAGAAGCTATGTTTGAGTCGATTCTTACAGAAAATGATTGGATGACATGGGTATTTCGAGGACTTGGTCTTCTCGTACTTTTCATAGGGTGGAGTATGTTCTTCTCTCTCCTTCCGATACTTGGAAAGTTTATTCCACTTCTTGGAACGATTATCGGGTTTGGAACCGGACTTATCGCATTCATCCTCACACTTTTTCTGGGTGGAGGAACGATTATTATTGCATGGTTTGTCGTTCGTCCACTGTATTCTATTATCGGAATAGGAGTTATCATAGTACTTGTTCTCGGTGCTTGGAAAATCTTTAAAAAAGAGCCTACTTCCCTCTCTGCTTCGACGGATACAAATCTTTCATCAGGCATCTAATGAATTATCCTCTCAATTCCTCACATGTGTGAGGACTTTTTCATAAAAAAAATCCTCCAAGACCGAAGTCTGGAGGATAGGGCGAGATCGACGTTTACGCATGGTTGCAGAACATGCAACCAACGTGTTGTGGAAGATCAAACTGATGGGATGAAAGGGTGCTTTCCAGGGCTTTGATACCCGAGAGAGACCAGATGATCCAGTTTTTGCCCATTGGGGCGAGCGAATGCTCTTGGCCTTCGAGGAGGATGTCGAGCGTTTTCCGAGCAGCCATAGCTGCCAGAAAGCTCTGATCGATCCCGAGACCAGGCATGGAACGAACATCTCTTTTGGATGAACAGTCTGCTTTGTTTTCTGCATCAACGTACTCGCGCACGTAGTCGTGGCGATCTTGATGAAGTGCCAGACAACTGTAACACACGCCGCCAGGGATGTAAGTGAAGAGTTCTCCACCGGCACCTTTCTGGAACATGGCCACGTAGATGGCTGGGGTTTTGGTTTCGATACAGACTTCGTTCGCAAGAAAGCGTGACGAGTCCGTATCAGTTGCGATAACAACTGCATCCGACTGGGAAATAATCGATTCAAACTTTGCCCGGTTATCGAGAATATTCCACTTATAGGCTTTGATGCCATTTCGGCAGGCCGGACTGTACTCAACCAGAAGGTCGCGAACGGCTTTGGCTTTGTTTTTTCCGATATGCTTGGCACCACACGGATGCCGAACAAGATTGCCAGCATCGAGCGTATCAAAGTCGATTAAGTTGATATTCTTGATACCAGAACGGAGAAAATGCAATGCAATCTCTCCGCCCATGCCACAACCGACAATGGTTACCGTCTTATCGAGGTAGCCGTAGAGGGCGTTGACACGGGGGTTATCAGTCGGGTTATAGACATCATCGGGAATCGATGGAGGCGGGTTGACTCGTTGAGCCATAATACTTTCTCCTCATACAATGAAATAAATCCTTCATATGGTATGAGCCGGAATTCGGTTGAACTCCGGCTCATTTGCTTCATGCCGAACGCTCTTCAGTGCTCACCAGAGATGCGATGTTTTGGGCATCTGGAGGCAGGGGTGAATTGACCGGAACAATAGTTCCTGTGCCGGCAATCTTCACTTCCGTCCCTTTCAGGGCGGTTTGCGTTTTTTCAAGGACACCAGCATCAAGCGGTTTACGCTTTCCGGAGGTGCCATAGTGCTTGTCGATGTCGTCAAGTGTGAGTCCCATGATGTGCTCCTTCTTAAAAATGCACGGTTAAAAAATTAATGCTCTGGCAGAGGCCAAGATTTTGTGGCTCGCCAGATTTCCAGGGCATGAAACCACTTCGCTGCGAAATGAACCATCGTGACGGATGAGAGGTTGGGATTCCAACCTTGCCCAATCTTGTCATCTGGTTGAATAACACAGAGATGAAGTTCCCCATCCTTGTAAGTGCCACGAGTATGTTTCGTTCCGCTGTCGTCCCAGAGTTTGATGATATCCGGATCGAGTGCCACCGGAATCGGTGGTACCATCGGATAATCCTCTGGAAAATAAACGCGCATGCGGTACGCATTTTTCTGGGCAGTTACGATGAATCCCTCCATGTAGAGAGTATCTCCATCGCAGATGTTGAATTCAAAATGAGGATACGTTGCTGCCATCTTCTCCATTTCATACCGGAGACGACGAATGCCGCGTTCCTCCCCATACTTCTTTACCCAATTGGGTGGTACAAATTTTTTTGCCATGATACTTTCTCCTAGGTTTATGGCGAATATACATGAAACTGTTCCCCATCAAAGTGGACACAGGCTTGATGAGTAAACTGCCCGGTTTGGATCCAACCTTCGTAGGCTGCGAGCCACCGTGCAGTCAGGTAAAACATGCTTATGCCCGTTATTTCGGATTGCTCCTCAACCGAGTAAAGATATGGAGTGATTTGTACCCCATTCATGTTTATACCTTGGGTATAGGGAATTCCCCTTTGTACAAAGGTAACGAAAACGGATTGCTCCTTGATGATGGTAAAGGGTGGTGAATTCGGATAATTCTCCGGAAAACAGATGCGAAGCAGATACGAATTCCCTGAAGCAAGTTCAAGTGATCCTTCTGCAAACATCATCCCAGTATCTTCCAGAACACGATAGCTAAAGGCAGGAAAATTTGCTATTGCAGCAACCTCCTGTCTTAAGCGATCAATGCTTTGACTATCCTCGTCCTGTACCCAGTTTGGCATGGTACGAGTCATAATTTCCTCCAGTCTTAGTTAAACGATATCCTCAGGAATGACCCCATTATCACGGGGATTATTTACACCAGGTCGACCAATAGCTGGACGTGTATGGCGTTGATTTGTGGGTGTACTTGCTTGCCTCGGAGGAGGGGTTGCTTGTACATTCTCCCGATTCTGAGCCATGAAAGGCTGATTTCGCCTCTCAAACTCAGTAGGTGTTCCTGTATGGATAACAGTAGTACCTGAACCTCGTGAAGAATTACTACTTTTATCACCGATAATACCAGCGATAATAGCAATAATAAGGATACCACCGACGATTTTCCAGAGAGAAAAACCGCTCTTCTCTTCAGGAGGTTTATTTCCTGTAGAAGTCGATGATTCGCTTGCTTGTTGACGTGCCTGATCGGCCGCAATAGCTGCTGCTTCACTTTTCCTTTGAGTATTTTCGATTTCAGAACGCGCCATCTTCAGTTTTTCGATGTGTGTATTCAGGGCACGGACTCGCTCTTGAATGTTCTTGAGCTCATCCATGTCTTGTTCCGGGTTATTGGATGATTCGATTTTCTCCACTAGATTGTTCGCCAATGCTTTGAGACGAACCTTGTCTTGTTCGATGCTTGTGATCTCTCCTGTGATGCTTTCAATAGTTGCTGCTGATACCTCATATGGAAAGAGGAACCAGACAGCAAACATGATAGCGAAGAGAGAATGGATTATCGTGTTTTGCCGCATGATTTTCTCCTTCAAGATGCATGGGTTACATGGATTGGATGGATTGATTGAGTTCGAGAGCCTTCTTTTTCAAGAGTTTTCTCTTCTCTTCCTGATCGGTGAAGCTAAGGTTTTTATTTTCATGTTTACACATGCCACGCTTCCATGCCTCATTAGCATTTTCACGACGTTCACATACACCAGTCAGGTTGCCTTTTGACCACTTTCCTCGGTAACTGATACCACTGGGAAATGTATAGGTACCTTCACCATCACGTTGGCTATCCGAAAATGAGCCACTATAAATATGTTTATCACCATACTCCTTTGTTCCATATCCATTGACGCAGTTTCCACTCTTACATGAGCGGTCTTTTATCGGTTCGGAATATTTCTGCTCTGGAGTACTCGAACAACCAATGATGGACACAAGTATCAGGCCGATAACGAGAATTTGTTTCATGATGAACTCCTAAAGATGGTTTTGCCGTAGTTTCGAAAAAATGACAGGAAGATATTCTGCGGTGAGTGCTATCTGGTTATCCGGATACATCACTCGCAGGAGCTTCTCGTAGGTGAGTTCAATGGTTTCACCCGTAGCTATGAAAAGAAATATTCTTGCTTTTCCTTCGGTGGGATGAACATAGAACGAAAGTGTCCTAATATCTTGCCTCCAGAAATCACTTGAAATATTGAGATTATACCAGTCTTCATTTTGAAAGCGAACAGCTTTCTCGATGCTTTGAGGCATGTCTTTCTTCTCGAGAGCCATCTTGCGAACACGTTCCAAGAAACGGTAGTGCTTTTGGCGCGGAGTGTTCCAAGGGAGGGTGACGATGAGAATGATTCCACGGATTGCAGTTTTTGCTATCCATGAAAAAATAAGCAGCAAAGAAATCAAGAGAGCATTTCTCGTAGCGTGTTTGCCACGCAGAAAGATGCTTGCAAAGATTTCAGAGGCTGCACTGGCTTTGAAATATTTCATGAAGCCCATGATGTCTTTCCTTTCTGTCGTATGCAGATGTTAAAGGGCAAACTCCGATACTTACGTGCCGAAGAGAGGATACAAGAATTTTGCTTCTATCCTCTCCAATGCAAGTAAATATTCTTTTGAGGAGCTATATTATACGTACATTGAGTGGAATGAGGTCCTCGATTCTATAGTTTTTATTTTCTGTATTGCGGTGTATCTTCCAGAAATACATAATATAATCACGACTTCATTTGTATTCTGAAGATCGGAATATAATCGAATTTGAAGGCTTATTTCTTTCATTGATTGTTGAATTTCTTGGAAGTTCATTGACGATTCACCAGGTGAGAACTTGAAGGTTTGGCTGACGCTCAAATCTTCCTCGTCACATGGACATGTGATTGATGTCTCATCCACTTGGATGATAGAGTCCTCCAGGATGTTTGTGCCAATTATAATAATTGATGGCACCATCCATAATGATGGTTTTTTTCACTCCAGATTGTAAATAGGTATTTACTTGTTTTTTTAACAGAATATTTGCTTCCTGCGTTCAGAATGTCTGAAAGAGTGAATGTGTCTTATTTCGTGCAAAGTAGTCAGATCATTTTTTTCCAACGACCGCAAATTCAGCTCCACTTAATTCCATTTCATCAAGCGTTGGATTTGCTAGATGTTCTAATTGCAAGATTCCATTTTTTATTCCATAGCAACTCTGAAACCAGTATCCGCCAGTTTCAGTTCCATGACTGAGAACATACGGATCTTCCAACTGTCGGTATATAGATGTGAGGTTATTCTGGACAATCTCTACCGTATGAAGTGTGAGGAGTTCCTTATTTTTTATAACATCACGTTCTATGAGTGCTTGATGATACATTGCTTCAAACACTATTCAGATATCCTCCAAAGGAAGTACTCTATGGAGAGTAGTATATTTTTCTTTTATACCATCGATCCAAGTAAAACGAACGGAAATATTTCCATGCACATCTTCCTCAAACAGAGTCATAAATAACCCATGGTATGTTTGTTTTGTAAAAACAATACATTTCTCTCCATTTTCTTCAATATGGGAATCTTTTAGGTCGATAATAAAACCAAATTCCTCAATCACTATATCTTTTAGATGATGGAATCGTTCTGCATTTTTGGAAAGTGTTTCTGGAGATTTTTCTTCCTCATTTCATTCCGTTCATACCATGTCTCCCTCATCCTTTGCATGAAGAATAACCTCTTTATTGTTTCTTGCTAACTCATCAGCTCTTTCCTTTTCTCGCATGATACGATACGCATTATCTTTTCGTCTTTTTAATATCCATCCAAGACTCCCCAAAACTCCAACTGCCACCCCACTGGCTCAGAGGATACTGAGAATTCCATAGGGATCATGGAAGGTTTCTATTTTTTTTGATTGATGGGATGTTTGAGGAGAATTTCTCGGAATGAATGGGGTCTTTTGTCCTTCACTTCAATTGATTTTATTTCTTTTTTCACGAACTGTTTCCGAATGTTCGGTGGTAGTATCATTTGATGGATGTATCACTTGGTTTCATGTTGATACTTCTGGAGAATTTGTTTCTGAAAGAACATAGGCCCTTTCGGTTACTATTTGAATTTGTGCTTCTGTAGATTTTTGATTACCCGGATTCACTACCGTTTGTTCATGAGTAATAATTCAGAGTTCTTTCATGGGTATAATAATTCAGTTTTCGAGTAAAATGGATTTCTCAGGGGTAAAAGTATATGTATGCATCCTTTGAATCTTGAGAGTGCAACAAAAACATCTATACTTTATTTGATGAGAAAAGATCAACTTGTATTTTTGTATTATTTTCTAGATTCTAATAAAAGAATTTAATTTGTCAATCAGTTATATTTACTTTTTCCGATATATACGCATGATAATAATAGTATATAAATTGGTTTGACAGGATATCCGACAAATATAAACTATGCCTTATCCATTATTAGGTTCTTTATTTGAAACTCGCACACAAAATCCCTGTTGTTACAGGGCTCATCTTATTTACAACGATTTGTATCAATATTCTTGGACTGAATATTTTTACGAGTCGTGGGTTTGTTGAATACAGTGAATCCGTAAAAAATACCGATAATACCTCACTTGATATTGATCTTATTTCAACGATTCTCAAGTCTGATAAGCTCGATACAAAAACTCGAGAAGAATATGAACAAATCCTCAAGGAGCTATCTATGATATCAGGAAATCTCGAGAATATTTCTGAAGACCCATCGGCTTATGTTGATACAGAATCTCCCGTAGATCGAAAAAATATCCTTGATATCGGAAAAAAGAGTTCCACCCTTGGAAGTTTTAAGCTTTTGATAGATACATTTTTTTCTATAACGCGCATTGATACCTCTACTCCGGAAGGGGCATTTCTCTATTCTACTCTTGGAAAGATGCTTCTCTTGAATCTTATATGGACGATCTGTATAGGAATTATTTACTTTTTCTGGATACGGAAGGTATTTTTTCCTGTACAGACAGTGACTGAAAATCTGAATCGTATTATTCATAAATGAGAGTATACCACGATACCATACAATGCAAATGATGAATTCACGGCTCTTGTAACCATGATTAATAATCTCAATAAAAGTCTTTCCATTCAAGAAAAAATACGAAGTGATTTCTTATCGGATTTTAGTCATGAAGTGCGTACTCCGATTACTGCTGTGAAATGTTATATCGAAGGTATTGAAGATGGAGTTATCAAGATGAACACGGAAACAGTATCCCTTCTCAAGAATGAACTGGATCGGCTCGCTGATATTACAGAGTGAGTAATGAACTATGAGAAACTCACCTATACCCATGAAGAGAAAATTCATGTAGAAAGGTTTGCTCCTTATAAAATGCTGGAGCATATAATCTCTGAATACTCTCCACAGCTTGCTGGTACAAAGCAAACAATACTCCACTCAATTCCCCCATCTTTTACCCTTACCATGGATAAAATGATGCTTTCACAGATTCTCCATAATGTCGTTTCCAATTTTATAAAATATGCTGGAAATGGATCTATTCTGAAAATTTCTTGAGAAAAAACAAAAGAGTATACGTATTTTACTTTTACTGACGATGGAGTTGGGGTTCCGAGAGAAGAACTTCCCTACTTAAAAGAACGTTTTTATCGACTTGATAAGGCTCGTACTCGTACAAAAACGGTATCTATGGGGATTGGACTTTCTATTATCGAAAAAATTGCACGATTACATGGTGGAGAGTGTACTATCGATGTTCCGGATGATGGTGGTTTTCAGATACAACTGAGTGTTCGTCGATAGGATGAGCAACGAGAGTAATGGGAGCTCATTGATCAGTCACATATTGTTGTCTTCTGTATAAATTCCCATAGAGCCATGGGTCCATATTGCTCATTGGGAATGCAACTTCCTTACACCCTGGGACATCTTGTAAAATAATGGGAATATGTTTTGTAACTCATCGTCATCATGCAGGAAGATAACGAGAGAAATAAAGACCCACATAGGTCCTTGCTTGTATAAGTTCAATGATTCCTTCTATTTGGCGTTTTTTTCCTCTTTCTAGGAGCAGAAAAACTCGACGATTAGTACTGATATCCGTATCTATCCCTGTCAGATCAATATAAGGAAAATTCGATATTCACTCGTTTGACGGAGTTTTATTTCGGAGGGTTTTTATTATTCGAGGAATATCTTCAGAGGATGATAGGGAGAGGGTATCCCATTCAAGCATAAAAGGGAGAGTTAGAATACAAGAACAAATTCTCCTTTTACTTTTCACTCTCACTTGTAGTAGTCTCTTACTTCTGAAATGGTACCACGTTTAAATTCTTCAAATTTTTTGGTAATTTCACGACCCACAACGATGTGAAAATCAGATCCAAGATATTCTTCGAGTTCGGAAAGTGTTTTTTCGATACGATGAACGGATTCATATACTACAACCGTATATTGTTTATTTACGAGGGATTTTAACATGGTTTGTCGTCATTTCTTGACTGGAAGGAAGCCAAGATAGAGATACTGATGACAGTCAATTCCAGATGCAACCAATGCAGATAGTACAGCAGATGCGCCAGGAACAGGAACAACTTCAATCCCCTCTTCTACTGCTTGTCGTATGAGTACAAAACCAGGATCCGATATTCCAGGAGTTCCAGCATCAGAAACAAGGGCAACGTGCTTTCCTTCTTTTAAAAGTTCTATAATTTTATCAGTTTTTGAAAAACCAGAATGTGAGTGGAATGACATCAAGCGTCCATTGTTGGCAATATCATAATAACCAAGAAGCTGTCAGGTGACACGAGTATCTTCACAGGCTATATAATCCGCTTCCCTGAGTACTCGCATAGCTCGAAGAGTAATATCTTCAAGATTTCCAATCGGGGTTGATACAATAGAAAGCATGGTCGAATAATGAGAAAAAGTATAGGGTGAGTATAGTGATTTTTCATCAAAATACATTATTTTTTTCCTGAGTCTCGGTATTTACTTTGTAACTTATGGAACACCTTCAGAACTTCATTTGTAAAAATATGGGCACTGACTGGATATTCGCTGAGTGTATGATTTATAAGGATGTATTCCTTGTTTTTCTCATCATTATGGTAGACACAAGCAATCACTTTTCCCTCATGATTTTGAAAATAGACACCACGAATATTTCCATTTACGAAGTTTTCTGTACGAAAATGTTTTCGTATTTTTCATTGGTCTTTTTGTCGACTGATCTCATCATAGTCAATCGGAGAATAAAGTGGGGCATTTTTCTTCTTTCCTTTTCGCATTTTTTCATGAATTTCCATAGCCTCTTTATTGCGTTGTTCCAAATCTTTTCAGCTTACATACATTAATCCAGTCTCCAATCCAACGTCTCATATAATTATATGGCATGCCTCGGTTACCTCATGAATAAGATTATCTGTTGGGTGCGTTATTCCATTGGGCAATTTCTTCATAACAAGATTATGAACGTACTGCTGAAGTGATTTTATAACGCTCTGAAATTCCGGTCAAATACTGAGTTGTTTTGATAAATGTTTCAGTTCTGTCATAATACAAAATTATAAATACTCTCGGTTAGGAGAGTATTTATAATATTAAAATATATTTTGTCAATTATATTCCAAGTTTATCTCGAATGAGGTTGAGCTCATAGACGACTTGTTGATCTTTCTTCATAACTTGTTCGAGTTTTTTACAGCTATACATAACAGCGGTATGATTTCTCTGTGAGAATATATTTCCAATACGTTCGTATGTATAATCGAGACGATTCTTCAAGAGATACATGGCAAGTTGACGAGGAATCATATTTTCTTTTCTTCGATCTTCTCCGATTATTGCCTTGATCTCGATACCAAAATGTTCAGAAACGGTACGGATAAGATCTTCATATGAACAATTACTCGTTCGGCTTACTCGTGTTTGAGAACCAATTGTTTGAGTCAGGGTTTTTACAGAGAGTTTTGAAAGACGAAGTGCTACATTTTCAAGAGTTGGAGGAGTGCCTCGGAGGTCATATTCAGCGATAATTTGATTGAGAACTCATTCTATCTCACGAACATTGGTTGTAACATGCTCTGCGATGAATTCAGCAACCTTTTGATCAATGATAAACTCACGTGCCTGTGCTTTACTCTGAAGGATTGCGAGACGAGTTTCGAAATCTGGATCCCCTACATCTACGGTAATTCCCCATTCAAAACGACTTTGAAGGCGAGGTTCGAGATTGGTAAGTTCTTTTGGTGGACGGTCTCCAGAAAGGATAATCTGCTTTCCTGCTTCGTAGAGAATATTGAATATATTGTAGAGTTCGGTTTGTGTCTGTTCTTTTCCTGCGAGAAATTGTACATCATCGATAACGAGGACATCAATCGATCGATACTTATCACGGTATTTATCAAGGGTTCTTGATTTTACATTTGCTACATAGTCTGTTAAGAATCGATCAGCTGTAGTGTATACAACTTTAAGATTTTTATGTTTTTCTTTGATAACGTTCGCAGTCCCTTGAAGAAGATGAGTTTTCCCAAGTCCAACATTTCCATATACATAGAGTGGATTATATGAAGAACCCGGTCTTCTTGATACTGCATCACATGCTGCATGGGCAAGTTGAGTAAATGGCCCAACTATGAAATTATCAAGGTGATAACGATCATTGATAAGTCGGCTATTAATTCCATCTACCACTTCAACTCCATAGATATCTTCTTTCTTCTTCTTTGCTCCTACCTCTTTCATTTCATTGTGGCAGTCTATTACATTTTTATTTTCAGAATTTTCAATATCAGTATCGACGATGATATCAATTCCAGTGATTTCTGGGAAAATCTCAATTGATGCCCCTTTGATTTCTTCATAGTATTTCTTCAGAAGATTATCACGGTAAAATCCAGAAATAACTCCATATGTTACAATTCCATTTTCCAGCTTAATAAGCGATATTTTTTTAAAATACGTGAGAAAATCCTGTTTTCGAATATTTTTTGCAATATATTGAATTACTGATTTAAGTTCATGTACGCTGAATTGTTTCGACATAAGGAATGGAGGAAAAATGAGAGTGGAAGATGGAACAATGCACTAAATTCTTCTAAAAAAACTGTTTGGTATAAACCGTATTTGTATGCTGAAAACGCAGTCATTTTTAACGTTTTCTGAGGTGAAGTCAAAAAGAAAAATAGCTTGACAGAGAAATGTCGTACACTTTTTGTGTGCGTAGAAAATGTAAAGGCCCCGTCCTTCCTTTTTGTGAAAGAAAAATTGATTCTATTACAAAATATTTTCAGAGAGATAGAATATGTTTGAAAATTGGTATGGATTTGCTCCGATATTTGATATTGACCAGGAAATATGCTATATTATTCGTAATACCTCGATCTCCGATTCCCTTTTTATGACTCCTGAAAGTCCTGTCATCAATAAATTCCTTCAACTTTTGGATGAGGTTATCAATAATAGCCTAACCGATCTTCATGTGAGTGTGGGAAATTTTCCATATATTCGAACTCCAAATCGTGATGTTGAACCAGTCGAATCATTTGGTATTCTTTCCAATAATGATGTCTTACGTATTATTGATTTTACTGGAAGCATTAATACCCAAGAACTTGAGGAAACCCTTGAGGGTATGAATTATATTTATGAATTTAAATGAAATCGATTCCGTGCCAATGTTTCCAAAAATAATGAGTGACTTGCTATTGCATTTCGAACGATTAAAAAAAAGGTGCCTACGGCTGAAAGTGTCGGACTCGATGCTGATATGCTCAATATCCTTAATGCTGATAAAGGACTTATTCTTATTACAGGTGGTACAGGAAGTGGAAAAACGACAACACTCGTAGCAATGCTAGATTATCTCAATCGTACACAACATAGGCATATTATAACCGTAGAAGATCCTATAGAATATATTTTTCAAAACCAAAAAAGTCTCATCCATCAAAAGCAAGTTGGGAAACATGTTTCCTCTTTTGAACAGGCGATTAAAGATGCCATGCGTGAAGATCCAGATATTATTATGGTAGGTGAGATGCGAGATATGGAGACTATTTCTGCAGTTCTCACCTTGGCCGAAACAGGACACCTTGTTCTTTCTACTCTTCATACCAATGATGTTGTGCAGACATTTGATCGTCTCGTATATGCTTTTCCAGCTCAAATGCAATCACAAGTACGCGTCCAGCTTGCACTCACCTTGGTTGCGATTATAGGGCAATTAATTCTTCCAAAAATTGATAATTCTGGAAATATTGCAGCTCGAGAAATATTCATGAATACCGATGCAACGAGAAATCTGATTATCGAATGAAGTATTAGTCATCTCTACTCTATCATGGAAATCGGGAAAAAAGAAGGAATGATGCTCATGGATCATCGACTCGCTGAAATGTTTACGAAAGAACTTATTTCGTATGAAACATTGATGAGTCATGTGAAGAATCCAAATATTCTCAGTCAGCTTGGAATTATCCGTTCATAAAAAACCTATTGTTTATAAATAGGTTTTTTTATTATATCTTTTTCTAAGAGTGAAAACCCCAGCCTTTATTTTTTCTTCGTTCTTGTATCTACGAGTTTCAATATCCTTCATACAAGTCATTTTCTTAGTGTCGTTATATCAGAGCTTTCAGGTCATTGATTTTTTCATTCTAAAATTCCCTCAATACTATTTGACATATGAGGAATAATTATGAAAGGTATTTGTTTTCAAAAATCAGTATAATACCCATAATCCATATTGATTACCTTTTCAAGATCTTTCATAAGTTCTCTGCTGAGGTTAATTATATGATGACCTTTTAAAAATCATTGATATTGTTTTAATTTATCCAAACTCCAGTCTTGAGTAAGATTTACCATAAAATCATCCACTATTCTTGCAAATCTTCATTCAACTGCACCAGGATAAAAATCACCATGCATGAGATCTATTTGGTATGCTTTTCATCCATTATAGTATGTAACAAATTTTTGCAGTTCTGTTTCAAGCTTTTTTGATAATTCCTGACTAATAAAATCTACACTCGGATATTTATGTATTTCTTTTTTTTGCAGTTCTGTTTTATTTTTAAACATATTCAAAAAGGTTAATATTATATTAGTTATTTTACTGCAATATTTGAGCAAATGCAAAAAAATATTAATCCACTATATTCCTTGGGATCTTGTATGTATTCTTGAAAAATTTACCTTTTCATATAAGAAATAATTCGAATATAAATTGTACTGGAAGTATTCGTTCATAAAAAAACACCCATATGGGTGTTTTTTTATTGGTTGATGATTATTTAATTTCTTTGAGACGTGCTGCCTTACCAGTAAGTTCACGAATATAACCAATATTCTTACGACGAACCTTAAATTTACGAAGTACTTCGATTTTTTGGATATATGGAGAGTTTACTGGGAAAATCTTTTCAATACCAATACCATCCATATCTGCACGAACAGTAACCATACGATCAAGAGCAGTTGCTCCACGAATAGAGATTACGAGTCCACGAAATTTCTGGATACGTTCTTTTTCTCCTTCTTTGATAATTTGGTATACTTCAATTTCCATTCCCGTTTCAAGAGTTGGGATATTATCTTTTTTTGCTCCTGCTTGAATATCTTGAATAAGTTTTGCGTCCATAAGGTGTCATTAGTAATAGAAAACGGACTGCACTATATAGATAAAAACAAAAAATGCAATTTTTTTTTCATTTTTAGGAAGTTTTTTCTTTGTAGGTTTGCAAAATCCCTATTTTTTTATATTATACTCGCGATTTTCCCTATTTTTTCTGTATGGATGTATTATTTTCTTGATGATTTCTCACATACGAATTGTATTTTCTCGTATTAAATATACTCGTTCTTCTTTGAATCTATTTATATGATGGATATCGATTTGGAAGAAGAGTCGTTCTTCTTATGAGACCAAAACGGACACTAAATGATTCCCATGAGGCAGTGACTCCTCCAAAAGAGGCTGAAAAAGAAGTTATTCCTCCTGTTATTGAAAATACCGTTCTTGAGTACACCATCTCGGAACCTAAAAGTTACCAAGAGGAAGAATGAATATTATCTCCGCTTGGAGAGATAATACCAGATGAAATCACTCCACTTATGGTTCAGGATGCCCCAAAGAGCTCTCAAGATGAAGAGAAGATATTATTGGCTGATGCGAATGATTCAAAGCTTTCTCCTGAAGAAAAACAACATATTCAAGATTTATTGCGTGCTATTCGTACAAAGATAGCCCTTGGATCACTCTTCGATGCACATGGGCTTATTGTAGAATGATTATCACTTGATAAAAATCACCGTGAATTAAATCTTCTCCTTGCTAGTATATTTGAACAAGAAGGTTGATATAAAAAGGCGGAGTACGTATATGTTGATATGATTGCTTTATATCCAAAGGATAAAGAAATATATAGTAAACTGTGAATCGCTCTCTCAATGCAAACAAAATACGAAGCTGCTTTTGAAACCTATAAACAACTCCTTGAACTTGATCTCGATTCTCCAAATACTATTCTCATGTTGGCACATATAGCCCACGAACTCAAACAACACGATGAGGCATATGATTACGCAAAAATGTATCTCAAGCAATTCCCTCACCATCCTGAAATGCTTTGGATTGTAACCCATGCTTGTATTGATCAGAAAATGCGATCAGAGGCTCTTGAATATCTCATAAAGCTCCGTAATATTTCTCCTCGAAATAGTGAAGTTATAGAACTCATAGAAAAGCTCAGAACAGAAGAAACGTTGGCACAAAATTTTCAATCACAATAATTCCCACATATGGATTTTAAGATTCCTCCTCATAGTATCGATGCTGAACGATGAGTACTTGGTTCTATACTTATAGATAAAGATGGCATCATTCAAGTGGCTAATCTCCTTTCTCCATTGGATTTTTATGATCCAGCACATGGATTGGTTTTTGAAGCAATGATAGAATTATTTACTCGTAATAAGCCAATTGATCTTCTTACGGTTCGTGAAAACCTCGATGATAAGAAAAAACTGGACTCGATAGGTTGAAATGCTTTTTTGGCAGATCTTGCAGCCAGTGTATTTACCAGTGCAAACATTTTCCAGTATGGACAAATGGTAAAGCAAAAAAGTATTCTCCGTAAGCTTATTAAAGCCGGAAATGATATTATGGTAACCTGATATGATGAGATGACAGAGGTGAATATACTTCTAGAGAAAGCAGAAAAGGCTCTTTTTCAAGTTACACAGACTTTTATTCAAAATAAACTCGTGTCAATTCGTGATATTATCAATGCTCGATATGAGGAATTTGCGGAGATTCATGCCAATCCAAATCATATTCAAACCAATGTAGTTCCTATTGGATATATAAGTTTTGATGAACGTCTTGGGGGTTTTAAGCGATGAGATCTTATTATTCTTGCAGCTCGTCCAAGTATGGGTAAGACGGCACTTGCTATGAACTTTGCACAGAGTGTTGGTGATAAGAGTAAAAATGTTGCAATATTCTCACTCGAAATGACAAAGGAACAACTCACAGATCGTCTTATCTGTTCTGCTATGTGAGTAGATGGATGGAAGCTACAAAAATGAAAACTTTCCGAAGAGGAATTTGCGCGCATGGGGGATGCATTGGAGCGACTTTCTCAATCACAAATATTTATCGATGATTCTCCAGGTGGAAGCTTAATAGAAATAAAATCAAAAGCCCGCCGTCTTAAAATGGAGGGAGGACTTGATCTTATTATCATTGATTATCTCCAACTCATGTCAAATGGAAATAGTCTCAATCGTGTACAAGAAATATCTGAAATATCACGTGGACTCAAGTCACTTGCTCGTGAACTCGATGTTCCACTTATTGCTCTTTCTCAGTTGTCCCGTGCGGTGGAATGACGTCCAGATAAGCGTCCAGTACTTTCTGACCTTCGTGAATCAGGATCAATCGAACAAGATGCTGATATTGTAATGATGCTATATCGTGAAGATTACTATAATGATTTTCCTGCCCCTGAAAATGCCTGAATTACGAGTGTATTTATTCGTAAGAATCGTAATGGGCCAGTTGGCTCAGTGGATTTAAAGTTTGAAAAGAAGCATATGAAATTCTATGAAATTGAGCGTGCACATGGTCAACAAGATCATGGATTTGACGATTAATAATAGTACATATATATAAAAAATCCCATCATTGATGGGATTTTATGATTTATACCGTGTGTGATTAGTTATTTTCATTGTCCATAAAGAGTCCATATTTGAGTGATTCATAGTATTTGGATTTATCTTCAGAAAATTCTATAGTCTGTTTTGCCGTTGTTCCAATATGACTGGATGCAACGATTGAATTCATAGGGAGCGCAAATGGACTATCTGTCTGGAGTTCAACAGAGTATCAAACATTTCCAGGGTTGAATATGAGTAGATATGGTTCAGTAAGATCTCATCGATTTAAGAAATTGGCAACTCACGTATTGGAATGTATAAAATATTCTTGAGTATCGAGAACATCTCATCAAATATCTTGGATACTCTCTTCTATATATTCTCGGATAACGCCAGTTTGATCGAGTGTTGGATAATGAATGGATATATTTCCGGTACCTGTTATTCCAATTGTTTCTCCGTTGGATTGTTGTATCATGATAATATTCCAACCCAGTGGTCATCCCATAGTGAGGGTAAGTTGTTTTTTTACTGCCGCAATAAGATCAGTTTTATTTGGGTGAATCGAGCTTCAACCTAACACAGTTCCTGTACCAATTAAAAGTGGAAAAATAAGATGTTCCCCTGCTTGTATAGTTCCACTAAAGTTATTACTATGGTTTTGAAACGTATAATTCAGCCGAAGTCCATTTATTCGGCGTGTATATCCAGAAAGAAGATTTGAATCGGGTTCTATATCGGAAACTGCATCTCAGAATCCATCACGGTGATTCTTCGATTTTAAGAGTGCATATTCAAGAGATCATTCGGCTCATGCATAGGTAGTTATACCATTGTATAATGATCGATTAATTTTCATTTCAGTCATGTACATATTCAGTACACCGGTGGATATTATAAGAAGAAATCATATAACAAAAATAGACAAGAGTGTAGAAAAACCTTCTTGTGATATCATGTGGATACTTGTTTTTTTTTGCATAATTATTTTTTATAAGCTCGTTCACTTATGGTAGTCTGGAGGGTAGTACGGGTTGAATCAATGAATAATCATGAGATTCCTGATTTTTTTGTAAGCATAAGCGTAGTTACGATTGTTACTTTTGGTTCCATGATTTCAGGTTGTCATGATATATAAAACCGAATATCTTCGATTTTAACTCGTTTCTCTCATGCATTTGGTCGATAGGGATCTATCAGATCAATAGCATGAATGTAATCACTATTTCTTACCAGAAAAAGTGAACATCGTATTGAAGTATTTTTGGCTTTCTTTTCTTGTTCAGTACATGGCTCTAATCCTGAAGGAGTTTGTTTTCAAAATATATAGGATCTATTTTGTCATCCAGTAATATAGAGTGCCTCATTTCCACTTCCAAAATACTGATTTGTTTCCCATGGAATATGTCACCCCATATTTTTAATCCAGCTATACTCTACTCCATATTCACGTACATCTTTTGCAATTGTTTCGGTAATTTCTCTTGCATTTTCTTGAATAAGACGGGTGAGTTCTAATTTCTTTTCAACGTCTATAAGGTGAATATAAATTGAAATAATTGTTACACTCATAAAAGCTATAATAGTCATAACTATTACGAGTTCTACCAGGGTAAATGCTTTTGTATTTCGAATTGCAGTATACATATTATCGTTTCCAGTTAGTAAGAAGAGTACGAATTTCATAGAGTTTTACTCACCTATGGAGTGTTCCAACATATGCAGAAACACTTATAATTTCAGGAGTATTGATTCACCCAATAGATACAGGCTCTATTTTATAAAATGATACAAAAGGTGTTTTTGTTTGTGATATATAGCAATTATGGGTATATCTTCCTTGGAAATCCTGACAAAGTCTTGTGCCATTTGGTGTTATATCGAAGGCTCATTTTACGATATCTTCAGGTATTACTTCCATTCAGATAGGTAATTTTCGTACCTTGATTGCAAAAATCCCGTTCATAGGATTTGTAGTGCTCAAATCGTACTGAAATTCTTCACCACTTATCATAGATGGTTTTTCAAAATTATTTTCAATCATATAATATCAGGACAGTGTCTGATTACTTCCTTGCGGATATTGTCCCCATGAAAAATTACTATTTTCCCATCAGGTAGTAGTTCCATCTGCCTTCCAAGTCTTGTCCCAGAGACGAAGCATAAGCCAATTGGAATCCCTTGTATTTTTTAAAAGCTCAACTTGTTCACGTAAGATATTCGATGCAACAATTTCTATTTTTGCATTCTGTGCACTCGAAATTCCAGCATCTACGAGGAGATAGATTCCAAGCATTCCAATTGAAAAAACAACAATACCAGTCATAACCTCCACAAGGGTAAATCACTGAGTAGAAGGTTTGGTACTTTTTTTTAATACTGTCCAAAAGGAAGAAGTTGTATGTTTTTCTCGAGAACGAGTTTGGTTTGATGTCATACAGTAATAATGATTTTTTTTATGGTATTGTCAAATAATCCCCCACTCAAAACAAATGTTCCAGAACCACTGGGTGCTTCTAGAAAAAATCCTATGGAATCAAGTATAAGAGTACTATTATCTTGCTTCTCTATCTTGATCGAGCGTATAATATTTTTTCCATCAAAATATTCATCGGAAATTTTTTTGAAATTACTATTTCCAGAAATTGATGAAAATGGTGGAACTGTCTTTCCAGACATAACATACATTGGGAGATGGTTGGTATTTTTTGTGAAAGTCATAAAAATATTTCCATTGGTATTTCCAGAAAATACAATACCATTCATCGCTTGAATTTTTCAAAGTGACCATTCCTGCTCTACTTTATTTGCACTGGTATGAAGTTTTGCTCGATCATTGAAAAATCCATATGGTGCATAAAACGTCATAAAGAGAATAGCTCCAATAGTCATAACGAGCATCATCTCTGCAAGTGTAAATCATCAAGATGGTTGTTTTTTCATAAATACGATTAGATACCAACTCCTCAGGCCACTCACATGATAGCGGAAAAAATAGCAAGTGCAAACCAAAGTACAAATACTCAAGCAATGAGAATAGCAATTGGTTCAATGAATTTCACCATTATTCAAAGTGAGTAATCTATCGCTCGACGATATTGATTTGCAAGCTTCTCACATGCCTTATTAACTGTAGAGGTTTTTTCTCCTACTTCAATGAGTTGAATGTATTCATGTGTGAAGAGTTCTAAATTTTTATCAGCTTCTTTCATGGATTCTCCAAGCCTTTTCCCATGAGCTACATCATAAATAATATGATCAAATATTTGTTCTACATATACATTATTTGAACTTCTTGCTGAAAGTCTTAATGCCTTTATGATAGTAATTCCAGATTCCATAAGGAGTCCAAGAGTGGTTGATATTTGTGAGAGTAAATAGTTACGATATACTTCTCAAACAGCTGGTATTCGAAGTATGCTTCTGTGAATTGACAGTCGCCCATTGGGGGTATTTTTATATCATTGAAAAATAAGAATACATGCAACAATAATAGCAATAAGAGTTCCTATCTGATTACTGAGAAAATCACTTGTTGCCATAAGAGCTTTTGTACTGAAAGGAATTTCAGTTCATGATTCTGTAAGAATTGGTGCTATCTGAGGGATAACATAAATCATTACAACCGTGACAGCAAGGACAAGAAATATAAGTATGATAATTGGGTAAATAAGAGCTCCAATAACTTTTGAGCGTAATTCGTCTTGTTCGCGAAGATTTCGAGCAATCGACATAAAAGCTTTTTGCAATGTTCATGATTCTTCCCCCGACTCTACAAGAGCTATTTCCCTATCTCCGAAGAATCCTGGGATTTTTCTCATTGCCGTACTCATGTTATCTCCTGACTCTACAAAAAATAGAAGATTATCAACTTCATTTTTAAATCGGAGATTATCTGTTTTTGTGACAAATGACTTTAATGCTTCAATAATACTCACCCCTCCATCTATGAGGTTTGAGAGATGTTCGTAAAACATTGATCTATCTCGAATAGATACTGATCATTTTGGGAGTAAGGAAAGAAGCGAATTATTCATAGTAGTATATTCCGAATGATAAATTTTGTCCGAACCCATTTCCATCATTCAAATCAGCCCCGGTATCTATAGGAAGTGAAATAGTATCAAGAACGAAGGCATATTCAGTATTTTTTAGAATCATATCTTGAATGAATAATTCAATAACATCAAGACTTCGTGCTTGAATATTCATATTAACACTTCCCATAAATAATCCATTGGGAAGTCTTTCTCATTTTGCAACACTTATATTTGATACAATTACTTTTTGTGAAGGCACAAGGGATTGAGTATATTGATTCAATACAAGGAACCGCATTATATCCTCCACGATAAATGGTTTTGTATATCGAGCTTGAAGGAGTTTAAGACTTGCATCATTCGCAAGTTCAGATTTTTTATTAGAAAGGAGTTGATGTTTTGCTTCTCGTTCCTGTAATATATTATTTTTAGTTACATAGAGTGCACTGGTTTCAATATAATTACTGTATGCAGATTTTGCTCCAAAAATGAAAATGAGGATTGAAAGACCAAGTAATACTGGTGCAAAAATTTGTGTTTTTTGATGTGATGCACTTTGCGTAAGAGAATTCATACGAAATGAGAGTTATATATTATTTATTAGAAGAGTCTTTTGCAACTTCAAATCCAAGCCCAGTTGCCCTTCTGCTTGGATCCCCATTGATTGAAAATATTGGTTTTAGAAGAAATGTCTTTTTATTCTTTCTATAATCTTCCATAAGTTTTAAGATTGGCTCAATGGCATCACTCTCATTATTCGATACTGATACCATACTTGTGCTAATTTGATCTCATTTAATACTAAATCATTGAAATCTGAGCCCATATTCAGATGCTATTGAACGAAAATTGGAAAGAATATTGGGAAGATCAATAGATTTTTTAATATATTTTTCATCTTGGAGCATGCTGGCAATCTTTACATCTTTATCATTTTCTAATATCTCAATTTTTTTGTTGGTTTCTACTATTTTGTCTTCAATATCCGTAATGCTACTTCCTGTAAGACTACTGGCAACGCTAAACCCAACATAACATCAAATTGACGCTATAAATAGAAGAACAGATGTAACAAGGAGAACTTTTCAAGGCTCCTTAATAGGGGCTGGTGGAGCTTGTATTGCTTGGTCTTGCATATAGAAAAAATAGAATATACTTCCTGTATATCCTATCATATGTTTCTATAAAATGCAAAAATTCTACTTTCCAAATATTTCCTCTCATCATTTTTGATCTCTTAATATTACACTCGTTCCGGGTGATAGAGTTTGGCTTATAGGTGATTTATGAGCTGGAAAAACAACCATCGCCCAATTTCTCATACATCAATATATGAATGATCAAAAGATCTCTGTACGAAGTCCAACCTATGTGTACTATCAAAAGTATGGAACTGCTTTGTACCATTTTGATCTGTATCGAGCTGATGATTATACTACATTTGAATCTATATGAGGTGAAGAAATCCTCGATAATCCTCAGAATATATGTATTATAGAGTGGCCAGACAGAATAGAACAGTATTGGAAACCTACGAAGATTATTCGTATTGAAAAAACAGACGATCCCCTTCTTCGCTCTATTACTCTAGAGATGTTTCCATAGGTTCTTTATAGAGCCATTTTGTAATAAAAAAATACGCGCCTATTCCGTATCAAAAGAGTATCATGAGAGAATTTTTTTCAACGGAATAATTATAGGCCGCATGGAGAATCGATGCTATAGTAAAGCCTACAAATAGATAGAAAGCATATTTGAATGAATTGAGTGTATATCTTTGATAAGCTTGAAACCAAAAATATGTACAAATACTAGCTGCAAATATATGGATAATTAATGAAAAAAACGATCGAAGAATCCATATTTGGATACTCTCTCGTATATTTCCTAGATTTAGAAAATGAATAAGATAGAGTATGTTCTCTGCCCAGACAAAACCGAGTGCTATAAAAATCGTAAGAAGGAGCATTTCTTGGAGTGATGTTTTTGTTTTGAGATTACTTCCACCAATTAATGAGAGATGTTTTGTGCTTTCTTCTAACATACTCGCGAATGTATAGGTAAATATTCCTTGAAGAAGTGCAATAAAAAATCAAAATACTTGATATGAAGATTGTCCAAATAAATTTGTAGTATATTGTGCCCAAAAAAAGCAGAATAGAAATAATAGAAACACACCAAAATGAATAGTTCCCAATCGTATGAGTACTGGATAATTTGTACCAATATTTTTTCGAAAGAGTACTCGAACCATCCAAAAATTTGTAATAAAAACTATGAAAAAAAGTCCTATAAGAAAAAGGAAAATTTTTGACTGAAATACATCCTGACTTGATAATTGTGCAAGATAGCTCGATTCAATATGGAGGAGCTTCGGGAGAAAGAAGAAAATAACTACTGAAATTCATCCTGATAATATACCAGCAAAAAAACGTTTCCTATCGAATGAGTCATGATGAAGATATGAAAAAACATATCCCCAAAGAAATACGGGAAGAAATGTTATTCCGGCTACCAAAAATAATTCAAAGATTTCTCCTATCATACTTACTTTTTTCTAAGAATTTCGTAATTTCCAAATTTTACTGTATGAGATCGGTTCCTTCCAAAAATAAGATTGGCAAGGAGAATATTTCAACCAATAATAAGACACGTAAATCCTATGATATAAGCGATAAGATCAGGATTAAGTATGATAAGTATTCCAAAACACAGGAGAAATCATCCAATATAAGGCATAATAAAAAAGGTTATTGAAAGAATATTTTTCGTATATCTTCGAATGCAACCAGTATACTCAAGAGAATAAGGAAAAGAAATCAAAAAATATGAATTATTCGTTCTCCCGAAAGAAGTCGAATCTTTGATACTCATAAAAATGTGAGTATATGAGATATGGTTACTGTTACAAATCTTCCCCCATCAAGTGCAGGGAGTGGAAGGAGATTAAAGAAACCAAGATTTAATGATATAAGAGCTATAACAATAAGAATGATATTGATCCCAACTTTCATATCAATCATTCCTACGAACAGATTTCCGAGACCAATCGGTCATGAAATATTTTCTATGGCTTTTTTGCGTTCATCGGTATCTTTTGGAAAAAATATTTTTCGAAAGAAATCCCCGAGCATTTCTGCTGTCATAAGAAAATGTTCCTTAAACTCTCTCGTCCCGAGATATATAGCATCGAGAAGATTATCTGCCTTAATCTCGGTCAGCTTAAGAGAATTATATCAGAGATAAGCTCCAATTTTTTTATCCTTTGGTTCCAGAGTAAAAGTTTTATAGGATCATGAACGGTTGATCTCTAAAGAAACTTTCTTTGATTTCTGGATAATCTCCGTAAGTTCACTCGTAGTTTGTACCTTTCATGAATTTACGGAAACGAGAACATCGTCTTCTCGAATTCCAGCATTATATGCAACACTCCCGGTAAGGGGAGAAAAGATTATATCACCAACCAATATACTTCCATCTTGTATACCATCTTCCATAGTGGGAAGAAGTTTTGTATGGGTATCTGTTTTAAAAAATACGTTCACTCAAAAAGGAGTGCTCCCCATAAAAAAAAGTCCAATAAAAAGAATCCACGTAAGGACAAAGTTCATACTTACTCATGCAAGAAGAATACTTGATTTTGCAAACCATCCTTTTCATGCAAAACTGTCCTTTTCTGGATTTTCATCGAGGGAATCTTCTCACTTGAGTCGGACAAATCCTCCGAGTGGTATCCAATTCAGAGTATATTCTGTTCATTTTTTATCTTGAAAGAGAGTTTTTGCTTTTGGGGGGATTCAGAGTCCAAATTCTTCCACTTTTACACGAAAGAGTCTTGCGATTGAAAAATGTCCAAGTTCATGAATAAATACAACAATAGTAAATACAATAAGTGTGAGAAGTATTCAGAGTAATATAGTCATAGGAGAAGAAATGAAATTACAAAAGAAGATATCAGGATGATATCTTCTTTTGGTGGATTATTTAGAGAGTTGTTCTTTAATATGAGTGAAGAGATGATCGATGAGGTCAGAGAGTTTCTTGAATTCTTCACGATTACTTCTGTATGTTTCACCATTTGCCCAAAGAGAGATTTTTCCATCAAATGTTTCATGTTTTCATCGAGTGAGTGTTATCTCAAGGCGTGCTTCTGCAGTTTCTGGATACTTACGAAGATAAGCATCTAGCTTTTCTGTAAGGTTTTTATCTATTTCATGAGCAATATATTCCTTTTCAACTTCAAATTCTTTTGCATGAATGATTTTTTCGATATTCATAATGAAGAATGGTTAATGATGGGTAAATTGTCCGCCTGATAGGCCTTTCTATCGGTTTTGTAATTTCCGGAAGGAATCGGGGGCATAAATCAGTATAGAAAAAAGCGAAGAAAAATACAATTCTTTTTTATAAATTGTTTCTTCTTCCCCATTCTTTTTCCAAATCTGAATTGACATTTTACCAAAGTTTCTGAAAATAGAGAGAACGGATGTATATTTCTTTTTCTATAAAAAAGATGACACCAATAATAACCATGATTTCACTTATATTCCTATATGGAATGATCTGGAGTTTAATTGTTTTCTTTATTTTTTCTCGATTGAGAACACTTGAGAAAAGTCAGCATGAAAAATTGAATACCACTGAATGAGTTATAATCCGTCCTATTTACCGTCGATTGTGGTGGAGTATAGTTTTTGTATCAATATTACAATTAGTATGCTCTATTTTTTTTATTGTTATTATTTTTCTTCCTTAAGTAAATATGACAAATCATGCACCTATTATTCTCACAAGACATCCCATCCTATTGTTGCTTGTTATTATGCGATTTGTTCTCTTTATATTTGTATCAATCCTTTTTGGGATAATTGCGTATCAATATAAAAATGCTATCTCCCCAAGCTTGATTCATTATATTATTTTGCCAACCACGTTTGTTATTTTTAATTATGCCTTTCTTCAAGTCATCTTGAATCTTATACGGTTTTATAATCGAATAGTAATCATTGAGCCAACGAAAATTACAATTCTTCATTGTTCCCTCTTTCTTATGGATGATATGGAAGTTATGGATATGTCGAGTGTATTAAAAATAGATGTTGAACAGCATGGCTTCATTTCCAATCTCCTGTGATATGGGCATCTTATCTTTGAACAACGAAATCAGATACGAAAAATTCACTATCTCCCTAAGCCATATAATATTATCGGCACACTCCGACAACATCTTCGATTCCATAATGATGTAAATACATAAATATAATATTATAGATTTTCTATATTTTTTTTTCATGAATAAATAAATAATATGATAAATGCTTAAAATTCAGAATATTAATTATTACAAAATTTAAAAAATACTTAAATACAATTAATATCTTAAAATAAATAATCTTTCGGTTTTTTACTAGATTTAATTTAAATGAACTCATTAAAAAACTAATCAGGATGAAAATAAATCTTTTTGGGCAAGAAATTGAAAGTAAATATTTAATTATTGCAGCTGGTGTTCTTTTGATTTTAGGATTAGGAATGATAAATCATTCCAACCAAACAAAACACATGAAGAATTATAAAAACAGCAAGCCAGACAATGAAAGTAAATACAAATCCAAATTTACCAAGTAACTGGGAAGAGTATCAAAAAAATTGGATTATTATTTTAGAGCATTACGATGATGCAAATGAATTGATTCAAGCGGAAAATGTTTAAAGACCCACCGGACGTCGTTTGGATAATTTTGCATTATTTGTCGCAAGGTTTCATGAT